>Ga0307468_100000078_pt1 | contig 28187 bp, 26 predicted proteins | sample atmdna_FD_203085 | JGI IMG/M metagenome (GOLD analysis project Ga0307468, IMG submission 203085) | Hardwood forest soil microbial communities from Morgan-Monroe State Forest, Indiana, United States - atmos_gases AM2C_05 | ecosystem: Environmental > Terrestrial > Soil > Temperate forest > Bulk...
CGCGAGGCAATCCGATAGCAATGTTCGTACATCGCTCTAAGACCGACTGCCTTCGCTCGCTCCTGAAAGTTCAAGCCCGTGAAGCCGTTTCGTTTGAGACCTTCAATTTCTTTAACCGAGTAACGAGCCTTGATATCGACGTCAACCTGCTCCCATTCCCGTCGGCGGTGTAGACTCTCGGCGGCCGTGCCCTCATAAAAGTTCACTTCGCGAAGTTGCTTCAATTTGTCTAGCATCGAGGCGTCAACGTAACGTTGCGTCATTATCTCGCCGTCACCTCGAATGAAATAAAAAAAGTTCACATGCGTTTCAAGAAGAACGCGAAGTAGAATCCACGCCTCTTCGATCAGCCCATTGTTTTTCAAAAGTTCGATCGCCTTGAAGGTGTTAACTGCTTTTTGGAAAAATGAAAGGAGAATCTTCCCCGGCGGGGATTGCGCTATTTCGTGGCGCTGAGCCTCTACCGCAACTTTCCCTGACAGGTCCAGGAGACGTTGGTTAAGCTTGCGAATGTCACCGTTGACCCGGATGCCAGTATCACGCCTTTTTTTTGCACTTCTCTGTGTCATCTACTCGCCAGCTTTCGCATCAACCTCCGGTTTGTTAGGGCCCTTCCAGTAGCCAGCGGTAGCGTCTTGCGTACCGGCAACAGGCTGACCGATGAGACCCTGAAAGACGCGCATGACCCAATTGATCTCGCCTTCGCCTAGCTCTCGCGTACTTCCATCCTGAAGATGAATTCGTCCCGCTCCCGGCTGGCCATCGCCAGGATGGACAACCTCAACACGAACAACGTGAGAGATGTTGATGAACTCAACCTTCTTGCCTTCAACAACCTTTATGAACATTGGTCTAGTCATATCGTCCTCCTCATCCTCTTCTTCACCGAATCTGCCCGTATAAGCATCGAATCGCAGCACTAGCAGTTCCTTATCTTCTGGGAATATGGCTTTGGTTCCTCTAGCTATGTGTCCGTACAAGTGCTGATTGAAGTAGACCATGAGATCACGTACGGAACTATGGGCGTAGAACAGCAGCAACGCTGCGCCACACGAATAGAATCTGTAATGATTGCCGTCAGAGACATGGAGCGGCGGTTGTTGTGTCTTATTAAGTAGGAAATGTGACAATGCATTCCGTGGTCCCGTGAATTTGCCAACCAACGCATCGATGCTCTTGATATTCTCAGCGAAAGACTCGTCCAGTCCGAGTCCTGTTATCATCGTTGCATCGATCGCGGGAGGACGTGGCATTCGCTCTTGCACCCCGACCTTCGACACGAGTTTCGCAATCTCACTTCTAAGGTACTTCACGCCCTCAAGCACTCTGTACGCACATAGAAATCGGTAGTATGGGCTCGCTGCGCCGATGGCTTCTCTAAGTAGCGCCTCATAGGGAACTAAAGATGCAAAAGAACCAAAGCCTCCAAGAGGCCCGATCGAAAGACCATGCGTGAATGGAAGTATCAGTTGATGCAATAACGCTTCCGGCTCGTCTTTAAGGTAAACGTCAAGCCGGACGATAACTAGCGGTAGCCATACATGTCTCATCAAGACATCAATGAGCTGATTGACTGCCGTTCGAGCTGGCGCAAGCGACGCCATAGGATGGTTTGTATCGATCAAGAAATCGATGTGCGTTAGTTCTTTTCCGCTCCCACGATGAAGGTCGTACATTAGCGGGAAATATCCGGGATATTCCATATGCAGAGTCAGAGGCTCCTCGTTTACGGACAGTAGGCATTTGCTTGGGTTGGATAACAGACTAGAAAGATCTCCCGAGAGAGGGATGTTGTCAGAAAGGATGGCGCGAACTACGAACCGAGTGAATTCGTGGGCTGCAACGAGATCGTTGAATCGGTCGGTCTGCGAAGCAGGAAGCAACACAGTCAGTGAACCCGGTAGAGGGTTTGGCGGATCGCAAATGTAGTATTCTTCGGGTTGTGCTTGAGAGTTCACGTACCTATTCTACTCTGAGGACGGTCATCCGATAACGGCGCATTATGTCCTGGTCAGACAGGCGTCGCGCCACCTGAGAAGCGGGTGTCACTCCGCCTGCACCGGCACATAATGAACGTTATCGTACGCCCGGCGATTGTAGATTTTTCACGGCCTCGTTGACGCGACTTTCGTTGCCCCATCGACGCCAGCCTTCATCCATCCATAAAGAAATCAAAGTCACGCGGTTGGTCGTCGTGCCGCTTTAGCAATCGGTGAGCCATGCTCAGATCGCGAGGGATAGGTTCGGCGAAAACGAAATAGAGTTGGTTAATAGAGTGGGCAGACAAGATAGAGCCAAAAAAACGAACTCGATTCAGCCGTAAGTCATTGGTAATCAACAACTCTAGACTCTAGAAACTCTAGAAATATTCTTGAGAAACTTGAGAATCGACCTAAGCTGTTTTCGTCCAGTCATTTGTGGCTCAAGTTTGTCCGATATTTGCTCGGTTCGGTTTTCTGAAAATAAAGTTTCCGAGTACCGGAGAAGCAAAGATTTCGTGATGGTTCATTGGCTCAGAACCATCGTTTTGGATCAATTCGGCGAGGTACATCTGCAGACGGGCTAATCGGTCGTGGGCTGACAACTACGATCTATGAAGACAGTCCGCTGATCAGAACACTCATCCATGGCCTCACGTCTTCGGGCACCCGCACAGTTAGCTTTGGTTGAAATCCAAAGTGATAAGGCGACACCAAACTCAATAAAGTAACGCAATAAAGTGGGCAGACAAGATAGACCGAAAAATCCGGCGAGTGAATCGCGCTAAGTTCTTTGTTTTCCGCAACCTTGGCATATGGGAAAATAAATAAATAAAACTGGGCAAACTGGGATTTCGCGGAAGCAGACTTTGCTCAATCACTTACAGACTTATTTTGCAGTCATTTTTTTGCCCGATGGAATGTCAAAATAAAGTTTGCTTGATGCTTGAACGAGACGCAGCTGCTCGCAGAGTGTGGGGTTAGAGCGTTGCGTTTTACAACTCAGGTGGTTCGCGAGCCAGGCTTTCGGCTTAGCAGAATCGCAAAGTCAGCTAGTTTCCCGCCGGTTCTTTCGCTTTCCCGCCGAAATTGTGTTTTGGCACGTCCCTTGTAATGGTCGATTCTCACCATGATCGACCAAAACTTAGACCTTAAAGAGAAACTAGCCAGCGTTATTGATCGCGCGACACAGGAGGCGATTGCGCTACTCCTGACACAGCGCGAGGCAGCGCAACCTTCAGTGGAATCCGCGCCCGACTGGATGACGGCTACGCTGCTGGCTCGCTATTGGCAGCTCGTCAACGCGAATGGAGAACCCACCACCGCCGGAATAACAAAGTGGGCCAGACGCACAGAGAATGAACATCCCTTGCCACACGCCTGCATGGGTGACCTTTTGCGATTCAACCGAGTCGAGGTTGATTTGTGGGCACGCGAAGAGGCAGAGAGGCGACGGGTGCAGAACGAACAACGGCGTCTGAAGATCGCCTGACGGCAGAACGACGTGACACCGAAACTCTCTGGATTTAGAATCAAGCCACTTTGACGGCTGCGATTCCTTTTCCAGAAGGGAGAGCAGTCGAATGGCAATTTACAGAAGACACAAAGGAAGGAGACTCAAGCGCTCGGACCGCGATTGGAACAATGCGACCTGGTGGATCGAATTCAGCCTGCAAGGTCGATACATCCATCAAGCGGTCCCCGGCGCTCGAACTCAGGCTCAAGCGGAACGAGCCGAGAACCAAATCAGAGAAGCGATCTATGAACGGAAGTACGATCCGGGAAAGAAACTCTTCTCTGAGTTTGTCGATGAAACATTCTTACCATGGTCGAAGGCGAACAAGCGCAGTTACCGCGAGGATGAACAGCGCTCAGTTACGCTCAAGGATTTCTTTGGTGAGAAGCATCTGCGGGACATCAAGCCAATGATGATTGAGAAATTCAAACGAGAGCGGTTGGCGACACCGACGAAGCACGACACGGAGGACCGGCCCAGGCCGAGGACTCCGGCTAGTGTCAATCGCGATCTAGCTTGTCTCTCAAAGATCCTCTCGATGGCTTTTGACAATGAACTGATCGACTCGAATCCGATGAGGCGGGTGCGCCTGCTGAAAGAGAGCCCGAGCCGAGAGAGGTTCATCACTGCAGAAGAAGAGAAGAAATTGTTTGCGCAACTCACCGGCAGACGAGATCACATCCGCTCCGTAGTCACAATCGCTCTTAACACGGGCATGCGGCGCGGCGAGATTCTCGGTCTGCAGTGGGAACACGTGAACTTTCTGGCTCGCACAGTTTTCATCGCCAAAAGCAAGACCGGCAGGACTCGGACGATTCCCATGAACGACATCGTCTTCAAGGAATTGATGATACTCAAGCAGGATGCTGGACCTAAGGAATTCGTGTTAGTAATTCCCGCACGGGTATCAACATCGATTCCATTAAGATTGGCCGGCGGCATGCTTGCGAAGATGCGGGACCCGTGAATCTTTGGTTTCACGATACTCGACACACCTTCGCCACGCGTCTGCGAGCCAATGGCGTTCACGAGTGGGACATTCGAGATTTGCTCGGTCACACGTCGGTACGAATGACGAGTGTTTACACTCATCAGACGCCGGCCAATCTATGTCACGCGGTTAAGACGTTGACTCAGACGAAGCTCGGCAAGGTTGTGCGATTGTTGAGCAACTTTCGCGTAAACAGCCTGATGCTGTAAGTGTAAGACAACTCGCCAGTTGATTGGTGCCCCCGCAGGGATTCGAACCCCGAACCAACAGATTATGAGTCTGCTGCTCTAACCGTTGAGCTACAGGGGCACAACAACTTACGGGCGGTAGCTATTCGAATTTAGCGGAATCTCCAGCGACTCGTGGTCGTTTTTCGCCTTTCAGCCGCTTCCGTATTCATATTGGCGAAACGCTCGAAGGCGCGTTTCTGGCCTTCCGGTATCGGTGAATGTAGCGCTCGGAAATCGTCACGCTGCTGTGGCCCGCTACCTTCTTAATCGTAAAGGCGTCTTCAACAGCTTCACCGAATCTCGTCAGAAACGTGTGCCGCAGCGAGTGTATCACGCAGTTATTCGGAAGCTGCAAATCACTCCTCAGCTTAGATGAAGATAATCGAGGGAGGTCACGAGATATGGCTTGCCAGCATGTCTCGCGAACACACGCGGCCGGGCAACGAAAAAGGCAGAACGATTCTTTGCTAGTGCTCTACTCTGAGCCGTTCGTTGATGTTTTCTTTTTGGTTTTCCTGGGCTCGGAGAAGAGATGGCGTCTTCGCTTCCGGACTCTGGATCTCGTCTTGCGCAAGTCCTTGTGTCGAGAATTTATTAACGCGATGAGACTTTGATGGTGGGTGAAACCCAACAACCGCGCCGCCCTGGTCACTGAGCCTCCGGCATCCCTGAGAGCGCGCTCAATTAGGGTCTGCTCACAATTGAGAACTTCCTGTTTGAATGAAAATCCTTCCCATGAGTGTTCAGTCGGTTCCTGGGGGTCATCGCCTGACACTGCCAGTGCATCAATTACCCTGGTCGCGCACGAGAACAAGCGCTTGCTGGTCAAAGCGTCTTGAGAGCGCTCCAAAACCTCGGCAGCGGATTTGTATACCGAGACCAGATCCTGGGCAGAGGTGTACTCGCTCAAGTCTTCGATTATGCACAACCTTGCACGCCCTGCTCCTTCCGGATCACCAGCCGTCTCCGCCACTTCGATCGCATGTTCAAGTAAGACTCGCGCCCGCGAGTAATTCCCCATACGGGCGACGACAATCCCGTAGGTGGTCAATGCCTCGGACAGGAGCGCTTGCTCTCCCCCCTTCTTGAGCGTCTTGACTGCCAGGCGTGCAAGACGCTCTGAGTCTGAGAGTTTTCCCTCAGCCAAAAAAGTCCTTGCCCGCGTTTCGTTTACTTGAGCAAGATGCACTTCATCGTCGATCTCGATAAATAAGCGTCCCGCGCGACCAAGATGTTTGTGCGCTTCCGCGAATTTTCCGAGCGTGAAGAAGAGAAAGCCAAGATTGTTCTCTACAGAGGCTTGATATGGAGTGTGTCCTGTCTGCTCGAAATGGAAGCTTGCGGCAGCGAAGTCTACCAACGCCCGATCGATGTAGTCCTCTCGCTTCTCGGCGATACCTATATCGTTTAGCAAAGTCCCGATGCCATTGTGAAAGGCGCCTTTTAGGGCGTGGTCATCGCTTCGCCCTACCAGCGGCGCGGCGGTCTCATAGAATCGTAAGGCCGCGTTGAACTGTCCCGCGGTTACCTCAACCATGCCGAAACGGATTAGAACAACTGCTTTGAGATCCTTCTCCTGATCACTCAAACGCCCCAATGCATCCGACAGATGGATTCGTGCCTCGTCAAACGCGCCTTCGCGCCAATAACAGAGCGCCAGGTCGGCGTGCGCTTCAGCTAGTGCTTCAGACAGCTGAAGCCGGTCAAAAATCTCAAGGCTCTGAGTGATGAGATTCTTTGCCGTCTCCTGGCTACCGCCAGTCTGATTCGCGCTGCCTAACCAGCCCGCCAATGCCCCGACCCTTAGCAGGACGCAGGCCCTGGTCCGTTCGTCTAGGCCCTCTGTCTGAGGTGGGCCGGAGTGCTCGGGCCAAAACTCACTCAGCGCATCACACGCCACCGAGTAATGACCAGCCTTCTCGAACTGTTTAGCCAGCCGGCAGCAGATCTGCGCCCGCGCATGAACTGTGACATTGCCATTTTGGCTTTTAAGGGCCCTCAGTTCAGATGTTAAGTACATGTGAGGTCTACCTTTCTATGCGACTGCTATAATAATTGCACAAAAGAAGATAAAGTCCAGCTTTTCATCGCCAGGCGCCGCCTGTGAACCTGCGCGGCGTGTTCATTTCACAAGATCCAACCACCCCCGACGTTAGGAGAACCACATGAACAATCTAAAAAGGCTAGGTGTCGTCCTGGCTTTGACCTTGGTACTCGCAGGATCAGCTTTCGCATGCGGGACCCCCGATCCTGGTCAAATCCAAACGCCGCCTTGTGCTGTTTCCCAGATAACGCCCGACAAACCCGTCGCTCCGAGTGACGTTAATACTCCTCCCGTCTCAAGTTCGGTAAGCGAGTTCTCAGTGAGCGACGTAGTGATAACTCTGTTCGTGAGCATGCTGCCAATTTTCTAAGCTGCCTTGATTCAGCGATTTACCGGTTGCTCACGAAGAACTTCTTAGTGGCAACAGGCTATTTGTGTGTTCACTTCTATTTGAGAGTCTCCGGTCCGGCCGGAGGCCCCAACGACGAGGCCCTCTGAGCGCCGCAGCATAAACCCGGCCTTTGTTTGATGCAACCCAGTGCGCACTATGAGTCGTCAACACACTGACGGGCTGCTCTTTAATCTCGGTTGCAACGAGACGCGCAAAGATTGCTGTCTTGATGACTTCTCTAAAACCCCTGTATCGTCTTAGGAAAACGAGACGGCGGCAATCACTGCCCGGGCTCTGGAGCCTTTTGCAGTAAGCCTTCGACCAGCGTGAGCAACTCGTTGGGATCGACCGGCTTCGATACGTGAGCATTGAAGCCGGCGGCGATCGCAGTCTCTGCGTCTTTCATCGACGCGTAACCAGAAAGTGCAATCGCCGGCACGCCTTTATATGACTCGAGTTTACGGAGCCGTTTGATCATTTCGAATCCGTCGACCTCAGGCATTCCAATGTCGGAAATCAGCAGGTCAGCATTCGTCTCTTCCGCACAATCCAACATTTCCGCTGCCGAGCTACAAGTCTTGACATTAAAACCACGTGCCTCGAGCGTGGCCTTTAACATCTCCAGAGTGTCCGGGTCGTCTTCAATCACTATCAGGCGGGCCATACGAGATTCCGCGGAGGTAGGAATTTTTGTTTGGTGCGCGGGCGGCACGGCAATCGGCCCCTGCCGCGGCAAACGCACACTAAACCGGCTGCCCTGTCCCGGCCCGGCGCTCTCAGCTTCCACGGTGCCCTTGTGTGCTTCCACAAAACTTTTCACCAAAGCCAACCCGAGGCCCAGCCCACCATGCGCTCTGGTCTTGGAACCATCGGCCTGGCGAAAACGGTCAAATACAAAAGGCAGAAAGTCGGGCGCAATTCCCTGACCTGCGTCTTCAATGGACACGACGGCATCGCGGCCGTTTGCGTGGCATTCAACTTTCACCCGGCCGCCTGGAGTGGAAAACTTCAACGCGTTGGTTAAGAGATTCCAGAAAACTTGTATCAGGCGCGCGCGATCGCCGCTGACCATCTCGTGCTGCCAATCATAAAATCTTACGTCGAGTTGGATATCGCGCGCCGCCGCCAGTGGACGAACTGTTTCGATCGCTTCGCTAACCACGTCACCCAGCGAGACGGGCATTTGCTCCATGCGCATTTTCCCGGTCAGGATGGCTGACATATCAAGCAAATCGTTGATTAGACGTTTCAGCGCATGCGAGTTCTTTTCAATTACCGCCATCCCGTGCTCGGCTTCTTTGTCCGGCAGGATGCCATTGCGAATCATGTGAATCCATCCAATCACCGGAGTGAGAGGTGTGCGCAATTCATGTGAAATCGTAGTCAGAAATTCGTCTTTAGCACGGCTGGCTGCTTCGGCCTCCTGACGCGCCGCTCGCTCTTCCTCAAAGAGGCGGGCGTTGTCGACCGCCAACGCGATTCGGAAGGCGACCAGTTGCAAGAGCCGCGTGTCATCATCTGTAAACGGACGGCGCACGAGTCTTCCAACATGAACTACTCCCAACACACGCCCTTCGAGCAGCAACGGCACACCCAGCAGCGACTTAACTCCTCTTTCTCGCAAAAAGGGGGTATAAAGCTCTGCGGTATCAATGTTATCGATTACTATGGGCGATTTTTGCTGTGCGACGCGGCCCGCGAAACCAGAGCCCAGCGGAACACGAATCCGGACGTCAAGTTCCAAACCCTTCGTAGCCCAAGCCACCAGATCGTTGTCGTCCTCAAGTAACATAATCACCACCGTATCGACGTCCATTGCGTCACGCACGCGATCCAGCAGCTCGGCCAGCAATCTATCCAGCGAAAGGTGCGACAACGCGACCTCAGTTACAGTCTGGACGCGGGCCATTCGATCCATGGCGACTTCCACTTCGTGACGGGCGCGTTGTTCGCGATCCAGGAGCTTGACCCGTTCTTCTTCCCCCCGCTCGCGCTCAACGAATTGACCAATCTGATTTCCGATGCCGCCGATCATGTCCAGCAAAGTCTGATCGGGAGGCTGGCAGTCGCGACTGAAAAACTCCATCACGCCGGACACTTGATTGCCCAGCGTAATGGGACTGGCGAACGCCGAGCGAAAACCTGCCTTAGCCGCCAGCACCCCACGTGGCAGGTTCCGATCGCTGCTTACGTCGCTGATCCATTCCGGGACTCCGGCTTCCCAAATCCGTCCCGGCAGACCCACACCGCGATCGAATGTCCGGCTCCGACTGGCTTCTTCGAACTCATCGGCTGACACTGAGGAAAGACGCCAGATGGCCAACCAACGCATTGCATCTGCACCCCGATCGACAACCCACATTTGACCCAGGTCCCAACCGAGACTTTCACAAATGGACTGTAACAACAGGGGCGCGGCATTCGACAGCGAGTCAGATTCCGCCAGTATGCGCGCGACCTGAAACTGAGCGGCCAGGCGGCGTTCGAGCTTGCGGCGTTCGGTAATGTCGCGGGCGATGCCGGTAAAGAAGCGACGGCCATCTTCAACAAATTCTCCGAATGACAATTCGAGCGGGATCTCGTGCCCATCTTTGTGCAATCCCGGCAACTCAACCGCGTCCCATGAAATATGCCGCGCGCCGGCGGAGACATATCTGTCCAACCCACTGCGATGCAGATGCCTGAGGTACTCGGGCATCAGCATCGTCAGGGATTGGCCGATTAGTTCAGCGTGGGTGTATCCAAATATTTCCCCGGCGGCGCGATTGACGAAGAGGATTGTGCTTTGTTCGTCAATCGTCATGATTGCATCCGAAGCGGTATCGGCTATCACCCTGGTGATCCGATACAGATCATCCGATGCATTTGGAAGATTGTGCCCGCTGGACTCTGTCATGAGATGATCGAAAGCTAATCCTTTTTTGAATCGCGAGTCAATTCGAGCAACCAGGCGTAGCAGAAGCCCGACCGTCAGGGAGGGCAAGTTTAGTCGTTACGGGCAACTGGCGCGAGTTGCCCTTCCTGACGGTCGGGCTTCTGACACAAAGCTCTCCACCCAGATCTCGCTCGATAGAACCGCGTGTCTTTTGACAACTGACAAATCGGCAATCCACAATCGGCAATCTTCTTATGTATCCAGCCGGAAACCTCTTCATACCAGCGTCGCACGGCCAGCTGGAAGCGATCCTAAAAGAGCCGCGCGGCGACACGCTTGGCGCCGCCCTGGTGCTGCATCCGCATCCGCTGGGCGGCGGCACCATGCACAACAAAGTTGCGTTTCGCGCCGCGGCAGCGCTGAACGACGCGGGTCTGGTGGTGCTAAGAATCAATTTTCGGGGTGTCGGCCAAAGCACCGGCGAGCATGACGAAGGTCGTGGCGAACTCGACGACGCTCGCGTCGCGCTCGATTACCTGGCCACGAATTATCCCGGTCAGGAGATCACGCTATGCGGTTTTTCTTTCGGCGCCAGGGTAGGAATGGAAATCGGAATCGACGATGCACGAATTACTCGCTTGATCAGCATCGGGACGCCGGTAGACAAATATGACTTCAGTTTTTTGGCACAATGCCCCAAACCGATTCTCTTCGTCCATGGCGACCGCGACGAGTACGGAAACGTAGAACACTTGCGGGAGCTGGTTGCGAAGATTAAAGCGCCGGCCGAATTGAAAGTCATCAAAGGTGCGGGACACTTTTTTGACGAACATCTGGATGAATTGAAAGCGGCGATTACTGAGTGGATGTTGGCTCAAGTCCGCTGAATCACATTAAGCTTCAGCCACTCGCAGAGTTCCGCTCGGGATATGCCGCCACTTGCCACGGTGAAAACAATCTGCTCCTGTTCATCAATTGGTGCACCTATTTCGTAACCATTGAGTACCAGAAAAACTTCGATGGCCGCGTGTTTATTTCCGTCAAGAAAGGGATGAGTTTGGATTAGCGAATGTCCTAAGGCGGCAGCTTTTTTCGGCGATCGTGGGATAGAGATCGTCGCCACCAAACGTCATTTCAGGCTGAGCAACAGCAGATTGAATGGCACCGCGGTCTCTAAGACCCGCTATTCCCCCACTCTGAGAGATAACCCTTGTGTGCAGGGCTATGATCTCTTCGAAGGAAAGGTAGCGCATCAGGCAAGACGCTTATAGAGTTCGGCGTTTTTGTTAAGCACGTAATCGGCAGCGTTCTTAAATTGATCGTCGAGTTGCGCCAGTTTCTCTTCCAGGCTGAGAATCGCCAACTCTTCCGGCGACAGGCTTAAGCGGTCGGCAGCTTCCTGCAGCTTGGTCACAGTCAACTCGGGAAGATTCAGTTCAAATACTTTCATTGCTGGTAATTTACATCAACACTGCGATCTATTCCAGAGCGATGTCACCGCCCCTAACGTCGAGGCTCATGTCTTTTCCCAGGTTGCAGAGTTGCTTACTTAAAGATCAGTTCATCGGTTTCATCCAGATAACCAATGATGCAATCACGAATCAACTGGTACGAACTCTCATAAACCCGGCTGCCCTGACCAAACGGATCTGAAATCTCAGCGCCGCGTTGATGCGGATCAAAAGCTCCCAGCAGGCTGACCCGTTCGGGTGGAACGGCAAATTCGCGGGTCAGCACCTCGGCATGATGCTGCTCCATCACCAGGAAACGATCGATCGAGTCGAGCGGAAGCTGACCGGCCCAGGTGGGAGCTTTTTCGGGAGCCGGTGTGTTGTGCTGCCGGCAGATGTTTGAAGTGTCCATCACCGGGGGCGCATCTGAAAAATCATATACGCCGGCCGAATAGACCGTGACTGCAAGCGATCGTTTCCGGACCTCATCAACAAAGATCGCGTGAGCCATCACGCTCCGGCACCTGTTTGCAGTGCAGATAAGAGCAACTGAAGCCATCGTGTGTTCGCGTTCAGAGTTCAAGCAGCTTTGCCCGAAAAGTCGTTTTCTGTCCGCGGAGCGGACATCTGAAAATAGCCCAGCAGTTTACTGCTGGGGGAAGCATTCAAGTTGCTTCTCAGTCCGTGAAACGGACGGCTGAGAGAATATGAGGAAACAAGCTTTTTCAACCGTCCGTTTCGACTTTTTATGGCAATCACATTCTCACCCAGCGATGAAGAGTCTGTGTCAGAAGCCCGCGCGTGAGCAAGGGCAACACTCGCGACCGTCGTCCGTGGGCAGCAATACAACAGTTTTCTTGAATCCAGAGCGATCGCGAGAGTAGCCCTCCCTCACGGTCGGGCTTCTGACACACTCTCTGAATCGCTGGGCTATTTTCATTCGTCCGCGAAACGCGGACTTTTCGGGCAAAGCTGCTTGAACTCTAAACTGATTCTCTTACGTCAGCTTCTCCATGGCTACTAAAAGTTCAGCGTTCAAGATCGCCGCGCCGGCCGCGCCGCGAATCGTGTTGTGACCAAGGGCCACAAAACGGTAATCGAGCACATTGTCCGGCGCGATGCGTCCGACGGTGACGCTCATCCCATTTCCCGCATCGCGATCGAGGCGCGGCTGGGGTCGATCAACTTCATCACGCACGATAATCGGCTTCGCCGGCGCCGAATGTAATTTCAATCTCTGCGGCTCGGAGACAAATGAAGCGAGCGCCTCGCGCACCTGATCGAGCGAAGCCGGCCGGGAAAGTTTTACGCGAATCGCCGCCAGGTGGCCATCGGTAACGTTGACGCGATTGCACTGAGCACTGACCAGCATCGGGTCATCGTCGATTGTTCCCTTGCCCAGCCGGCCAAGCAACTTCAGAGTTTCAGCCTCAATCTTCTCTTCTTCGCCGCCAATGAAAGGTATGACGTTGTCGGTAGCGTCCAGCGAAGCCACTCCCGGATACCCTGCTCCCGAAAGGGCCTGCATCGTAGTTACGACGCACGACGCAACTCCAAACTTGGCGTGCAACGGCGCCAACGCCATCACCACCACAATCGCTGAACAGTTCGGATTAGTTACGATAAAGCCACGATCATAACTGCGATTTGCTCGCTGCGAGTCGATGAGCGCGATGTGTTCAGGGTTCACTTCGGGAATCAGCAACGGCACGTCCGCGCCCATGCGATGCGGAGAAGAGTTACTGATCACCGGATAACCGGCGCAGGCGAAATCTTCTTCCGTTTCCCTGGCCACGTCGCCGGGCAAACTCGAAAAAACAAAATCACACTCCAAAGGCGGCGCGGGAGCCTGCACGACGATCTTTCGGACAGACTCAGGCATTTCGCCAGGCAAACGCCAGGTGCAGGCTTCGGCATAGGTCTTTCCCTGTGATCGATCGGAAGCCGCCAGCGCCGTTACTTCAAACTGCGGATGCGATTCCAGCAGTTGAATAAACCGCTGACCAACCACGCCGGTGGCGCCCAGAATGCCTGCCCGAAGTTTCGTTGTGTCGGTCATGTTTGATTGAGTTCCCCAGCTTGAACTTAACGCAGAGGTCGCAGAGGATTTCGCAAAGGTACGCGGATGTTTTTCTCTGCGTTACTCTGCGAATACCTTTGCGTCCTCTGCGTTTAGATCCTTCTTTTCATTCAAGAGCCATCAGCGCCGCGCCCAGACGCCGCACGCCTTCAGTTAACTTTGCTTCATCTGCGCAAAACGAAATTCGCAGAAAACCCTCGCCCTCGCTCCCAAACGCGGACGCGGGAATTGTCACCACGCCTTGTTCCAGCCCGGCTTCGGCTACCCGCAGGGCATCTCCATGAGGACTGACGTCCACCATCGCGTAGAACGCGCCGTCGGGCGTTACGCAGCGCAAACCAAGTTCGTTACGCAACAAGCCGAGCAGATGATCGCGCCGCCGATGAAATATCGCCCGCATCTCTGCCCGCGACGACGCGGCTTCATCAGTCCAGGCAGCCAGCGCGGTCTTTTGCGAAACACTCGACGCGCAAGTCACCACGTATCCATGAAGCACCAGCGCCGCGCGCATGACAGCTGCTTCACCAGCCAGCCACCCAATTCGCCAGCCAGTCATGCGCATCGACTTCGAAAGTCCGTTAATGATAATCGTGCGCGGATAGAATTCCGAGATTGATGCAGGACGATCAGCAGTGTAATAGAGTTCGCGATAGATTTCATCGCTGACGATAAAAGCATTCGAGCCGCTCTCTGTCACCGCATCCGCCATTCTTTTCAGATCTTCGTTCGACAACGCCCGGCCGGTGGGATTCGAGGGGCTGATGCAAATTACCACCTTTGTGCGCGCCGTAATTCTCTTCTTGAAATCATCGACATCGAAGCCGAAATCATTCTTTGCCGGCAACTGATAGGTGACGGCGCGCCCACCAACCATGCTGGTGATCATCGGATAGGCGATGAACCCGGGATTCGGCAGCAGAACTTCATCGCCTTCTTCGACCAGGGTCCTTAGGATCAAATAGAGGGACTCCTGCGAACCTGCGGTCACGATCACCTGTTCGGGGGAAAGGTTCAGGTGCGGATAGTCGCCGGCGATCCTTTCGCGCAAAGGGAGTATGCCCGCTTGTAGAGTGTAACCGTTCTGCTCTTCCTGGATGACGCGCACGGCTTCGCGGCGAATCACTTCCGGCGTCGGCAGATCAGGCTCGCCCAGCCCGAGACTGATGCTGCCGGGTTTCGCTCGATCCGAAATCTTTCGGATCATGCTCTTTTCGATGCCGCGGAGGAAAGGGGGTGGTTGGAATTCTTTCATCGCGTTAGGCAGCATCATCTTCTGCACTGCCGCTCCACATGGGCGATTTCTCACTCCATCCGTCTTTGTCCGCACTCGCGAACACGCTGGCGTCAAAGATGCAAGGCAGCACGCCGGCCTTCTCGCACAAGATCTGGACGCCGCGCATGGCGAACGCGTAATAGCCGGCGTCCGCCAACGCGCCTGCGCTCAGGCTGATCGCGAACCCGTTCTGATTTAGCCAAGCAACCACACGGCTGTCCAGCGGTGTTTCGAATCTCGCCGCGCCAAGCATCTGGAGGAAATTGCGTGCCTGCTTCGGGCCGATCCCGTAGAAGCGGCCTGCGATCTCGTCTGCGGCTCGTCGTTCTGAGGAGACATCGCTCTGGCACTGGAGGGACGCAATCAATTCTTCCAGTTCGGACCAGATGCCCTCTTCAAGACAGTCAGATTCTGCGTAAGGCCTCGCGCAATCAAGTAGTATCGCCGAATTCCGCCGAAGTCCTTTAAGGTCTTCGCAATAAATGTTTCAAGATCAGCGCTCGATCTACACGCAGAAAGCGATAATGGAAAAGGAGACCGCGTGATGAGTCGATTCGCTGAGCTGTTCGGACCGGCGCGGGCTACGGTCGTAAGATGACAGGTTACCAGCGCTTTCCAAATATTCGCGGACGTCGGCTTAGGGCGTCGGATCCCTTTCACATTGTTCTCATAGCGTTCTCGAACCAAAGCATCACCGGCCATTTGGTCGCAAACGCGCTGAACGGCTTGAATATCTTTCGGCTCGATTTGCCAATCAAGTTTCATTCTCGGCTGTCCTGTGTTCCGCGCTAAATGGGTAATCAAATAACCTGAACGTCGTGGGTTGTGACCAGAATGTCAGTCTGCCGGAAAGAGTGTTTGAGACGTTCTTTGAAGTCTCTAAGGAGTTTCTTTGGAATCTTATCCTCGGCTATGAGGATTTCGATCCTCATGATTTCGACGTATTCTACGCCGTCATATTTCCAGGCTCTACGGCGTGGCACTACGAACGAACCAAATGCGGTGGCGAGTTCATCACAAGCACGGTTAATCTTCGCTTGTTCGATCGGCTTTCCATCCTCGTAGCTCAATGGCAAATGAATCTCGTATTTCTTCATAGGACACTTCCCTGATGCCCATTCAGTAACTCGGGATCTCCAGTTTCAATGCGCTGATCATTTCGAAGTGCTTCTTGTTTTTCGTGACTAGAATAAGGTCTTCGTCGATTGCCGTCGCTGCAATCAAAGAATCAAAAACGCGCAGTCCGTGCGATTTAGCAAATTGCCGAAGAAGGTCGTAAGAGGAGTTGCCGATCTCAGCAGTCAGGGGAATCGCGGAATATGCTGCTACGAGCTGATCGATTTGGGCAACTTCCTTCTTGTTGCGAGCGCCTACGATAAGCTCCAGCGCGGTGATGATCGATATCGACCAGGAATCGCCGAGTTGATCGAGGAAGTCAAGTGCCGCGTCATTACTTCTTGAGACATCTATCAGGCCATCGGTATCGACAAGGTAGGGCATATGCTTGCGCGTCTGCTTAAACCCGTGGGGACTCTCTTAGACTGTTTACAAAACTCACGCCATCTTTGATGTCTACACGGTCGGCCCACATTCCCGCAAAACCGAGTTCCCTAATGGACGGCACCCGTCTGGAACTGTTTTCACGATTGACGTGAATCTCAACCACTGTCCCTTCCTCGAGTTTTACTTTGCCCAGTGGCCTGAAAACCCCGCCTTCATATTTTGCTTCAATAACCATAGGCTCGCCTTTCATGTGATCTCTCAGAAATATTAGGAGCTACTCTAAAGCCGGTCAAGTACGAATATTTGCAAGCCTATCGCAGCAAATCCTCCAGTTGCGTCGATGCATCAGTCTTCTCGTCACGATACTTAACGATCACGGGCGCATAGAGCGACAGCCCCCACTCGCGTCCTTTCTTGCTTTGCACAGCGCGCGCGCCGGGCACTACCACCGCGCCGGCGGGAATTTCGACAGGTCCCCCTTCGCTGCGCCGATAAATCTGTTCGCGCACCAGATCAAAGACAGGAGTTGACCCGGTAAGGATGGTTCCTGAAGCCAGCACGACACGGTCGTGCACGATAGCGCCTTCGTAAACGCCACAGTTGCCGCCGACGATCACGTCGTCTTCGATGATTACCGGCATTGCTCCAGCGGGTTCCAACACGCCGCCAATTTGCGCTGCGGCCGAGAGATGCACGCGCTTCCCAATTTGGGCGCAAGAACCGACCAGGGCGTGGCTGTCTATCATTGTCCCTTCGTCGACATACGCACCGGCGTTTACAAACATCGGCGGCATGCACACCACGCCGGACGCAATGTAGGCGCCGTCGCGAATACTCGATCCGCCCGGCACAATCCGCACGCGATCGTCAGCCGAAAACTTGCGGATGGGATAAGTGTCCTTGTCGAGAAACTGAAGACCTGCGTCCGGCGGCGACATCTCAACGATCTTTCCCATGCGAAAGCCGAGCAGAATACCGAGTTTGACCCAGGCGTTCGTGCGCCACTGTCCGTTCGCGTCGCGCTCAGCGGCGCGAATCTCGCCGCGATTGAGTGCGTTCTTGAACTCGCTGAAGAGCGTAAGGTCATCCTTTGAGTATTCGCCGCCGGCTCGAGCTGCCAATTCTTCAATTTGTTCACGCAATGACATGAAAACGGTCCCCGAGGTCATTAATACAAGGGATAAAGCGTGTGCGGCTGTGCCGCTTGATGTGCGGAAAGCCTCAGCTTACTAACGCGAGGCATACGCTCCAACAAAATTGAAGGCCAGTCACGGAAAGGCAGATCCTTTCCGCACATCGAGGCGGCCAAGCCGCGCAAAACCAGCGGTTCTGATCCTCACGCCGTGGCATGCGCACTCTCCAGCACTCCCAATGCGACCAGCACCTCACGGATCTTCACCCGACTCTTTTCCTGAATCGGCACCAAAGGCAGACGGAAGTTTTCTTCCAACAGACCCATCATCGCCATCGCCGCTTTTACCGGCCCGGGACTGGATTCGATAAAGTTCACTTCCATCAGCGGCAAGATCCGATAATGCAGCGCTCGCGCTTCGCTCCAATTCCCTTCCAGGGCCAGCTCAGTCATCTGCGACATCAAGTCTGGAATTTCATTCGAAGCCACAGAGACAATTCCTTCGCCGCCCAAAGCGATCAGAGGCAACGTCACTGCGTCATCGCCGGACAGCACGCAAAAGTTCGCCGGTCGCTCTCGCAGGATTTCCATGATCTGCGAGAAATTTCCTGACGCTTCTTTAATCGCGACGATGTTTTCGCACTCGCGGGCCAGACGCAGCACAGTTTGCGGCGCGATATTCGAGGAGGTCCGGCCGGGCACGTTGTAAAGCATGATTGGCGTTTCGGGTATCGACTCGGCAATCGCCCGGAAGTGCGCATACAAACCTTCCTGCGTCGGTTTGTTGTACCAGGGAGCGACCTGCAGCACGGCGTCCGCGCCGAGGTCCCGCGCGCGCTGTGAGTATTCAATCGCTGCCGCGGTCGCGTTGCTGCCGGCGCCGGCAATCACGTGCGCTCTTCCCCGGGCAACTTCCACCGTCAATTCGATCACTGCGGCGTCTTCTGCTTCGGTCATAGTCGCGCTCTCGCCGGTAGTGCCGCAGGGAACGAGCAAGCGTACTCCGCCATTGATTTGCCGCTCGACCAGCGCGCGCATCCGCTGCTCATCGACGGTCCCGTCAGCCTTGAACGGAGTCACCAGGGCTGTGGCGCAACCCCGCATCCAATCAACTTTCATCGTCATGGTTCTTACTTCTCGCTTTCAGCTCCGTCAGGAGCGTGATGTTTATAGCTAGCGACTCGCATTAGATTTCCAGCTCCAGCGGAGCGGAATGTGAATTACGCTCCTGAAGGAGCTGACAGAATAACTACGGTCGAGGGAACTATAGACATTTCGCTCCTATCGGAGCGAACTTCCGACTATCTCGTCAAACACTTCTGAGAATTCAAAGACGCCTTTGCGGCCTACAATCCAACGTGCAGCCAGCAACGCCCCGCCGGCAAAACCCTCGCGCGAGCGGGCCGTATGCGTGAGAGTGATCTGGTCTGCAGCCGAATCAAAACCGAGCCGATGCGTTCCGGGGATGTATCCCGTCCGCGTCGATGCAACAGGAACTTCGCGGCCAAGTCTCTCGGTTACAATTTCACGAAGTTGGATGGCTGTGCCGGAAGGCGCATCGCGCTTGCGCTTGTGATGGGCCTCTTCGATAAAGCCGTCATACGAATCCAGATCGCGAAACAATTCAGCCGCGCGCGCCGCGATGCGATAAAAAACCTGGACGCCCACTGAGAAGTTAGCGCCATAGATGAGCGCTCCATCGTGTTCAGTAACGACGCGACGCACATCATTGAGTTGAGTCTGCCAACCCGTAGTACCGATAACGAGGGGCACGCCGGCGCGCGCGCATGCTTCAACATCCTTTAGAACAGCTGACGCGACTGAGAAATCAATCGCGACATCAGTGCCGGTCAGCGACTTAGCCAGATCCGCGACGCTTCTATCCGCCTCATCAACATCAATAGTGCGGGCGATTTCGTGACCCTGCTCGCTGGCTAGCTTCCCAACGAGCTGGCCCATCGCCCCGTATCCGATTAGTGCGAGTTTCATTAAGCTGTTCTCTGCGTGATGGGTTGGCGAAGCCGACGCCTGAACCAAACGTAGTGCTTCTCAATTAACTTTACCGAAGTCCTTTTCGTGCGGCTTCGTGTGGTTTCGTGGATCGAATCTTACCCGCAGCAGACGATCCACTAAATCACACGAAGAATAACGAAACGAAACTTAGTTTCTTTCATTTTTTGCAGACCTGGCGACATTGCTACCTAGCCGCTCTGCAAAAGCCTTCTCGCAATATCCGCGTAAACATCAACGGCCCGCAACAACTCCTTCTTCTCTACTCGCTCGTGATCAGTATGCGCATCGAGAATTGAGCCCGGCCCAATCAACAAAGGCTGGCCCCAGTTCGACAGATAAGGAATGTCAGTGGTGAAACGCACCACGGTTTGCTCAAATCCATCAATGGCCACGAGCCGGACGGGGTCGTGGACGGATTTGTAGTCCAGCATTGCCCGCCCGCCAACTGCCGCTTCCAGTAACTGCTTAACTGATGCCGACTCGGTGGCCAGCCGAATCTGCAGAGTAGTCTGCGCCTCGTCGGGGATCACATTCGCGCGCGTGCCGCCGGAAATGACTCCGATGTTGCAGGTCGTTTCACCGAACGATTCATCGCCGGGCCATTCGATGTTTCTGATCCCATTGAGCACGTCGAGCAACTTTTCGATGGCCGATTCGCCCTGCTCCGGGTAAGCGGAATGGGCGGCGCGCCCTTCTGCACGGATAACTACCTGCAGTGAGCCTTTGGTGCCAACGGCCAGGCGATTGTCGGTGGGTTCGCCATTGATCAGGTAACGCGACGAGGAAGCGAGCGGGTGTTCATTCACAATCTTCGCACCCGCGCTGGTTGCCTCTTCATCAACCGTAAAAAGCAAGCCAATCCGATCTATCCCTTCGGCACGCAACCGTTCGGCCGCCGCAATTTGCGCGGCGATGATCCCTTTCGCATCACACGCACCGCGCCCGTAAATGAATTCATCCTCCTCGCGGGCGGGGATATGCGGCGGGACCGTGTCCATGTGCGTCGAGAGCATTACGCTCGGCTGCACACCGGTGGTGGCAATCAGGTTGTCTCGATCTTTGCTCAGCTCCTGCAGCGTGACCTGATAGCCCAACCGGCCCAACAGTTCGGAGAGCGAATTTCCAATCTCAAACTCTTCCCCGGTGATTGAGGGAATGTCGATCAACTCACGCGTAAGTTTGAAAACGTCTACCGGCAATCAGGCCACGACCTCCTCTGCGAGCAGTTCAGCCGAGCTGTCGTCAGCTTCCAATTCAAAGCAGGCCCGGTGTAATCGCGTAATAGCTTCGCCGGCCTGCGCTTCATCAACCATGAAAGTCAGGTTAATCGTCGAAGCGCCCACGGAAATCATCGAGACATTGATGTCGCTGATCGTTGAAAAAACGCGCGCCGCAATTCCGGGCGTGTTTCGCAGGCCCTCGCCGATGACCGAGATGATGGTACGGCTCTCTTCAACGTCGACTGTGCCTAGCTCTTCCAACTCCGGAATTATCTGCGCCAGCGTGCTGGGATTATCGATCGAGAGAGACACGCTTACTTCTGAGGTGGTCACGACGTCAACCGCCGTGCGATGCCGCTCGAACACTTCGAAGAGCGCCCGCAGGAAACCATACGCGCCGAGCATGCGCGCCGAGGTTATCTGCACCGTCGTAATTCCGCTCTTATGAGCAATGGCCTTTACGGTCTGCGGCGCGGCTTCTGATTCAGAGACGATCAGAGTGCCGGCTTCCGCCGGCGCGCGCGAATTGCAAACTCGAACCGGAATGTTCTGATCGATGGCCGGCTGAATTGTCTTGGGATGTAGCACCTTGGCGCCGAAGTAGGCCAGCTCCGCTGCTTCCTGATAAGACAAGACCCGAATCGTCCGGGCCCTGCCAACTACCCGCGGATCGACTGTTAACACTCCGCTCACGTCAGTCCAGATTTGGATCTCGCGCGCATTGAGCGCGGCGCCAATAATGGCTGCTGAATAGTCCGAACCGCCCCGGCCGAGTGTAGTAGTCACGCCGCGATCCGTGCTGCCGATGAATCCGCCCAACACGGGAATCTCTCCGGCCTTTATGATCCGGGACAGCTCGGCCTGCGTAGCCCGCGCAGTCTCGGGGAGCGGCACTGCACAGCCATAACTGTCGTCGGTCAGGATACAGCGTCGCGCGTCTACATATCGCGCTACCAGATTGTGTTCGCGCAGCACGGCGGTCAGAAGCTGCGCCGCTAGTTGCTCTCCAAACGCCAACAACTCGTCCTGAAGAGCGGGACTGGTGACCGGATGGGCCGCGATGATTTTGTGTAGCTGGCGAATCTCACTGCGTACTCCGGCAATCGCCGCCTCAAGCGATGCGCGGGCTGCGTCACTCAATAGTTCCCTGGCGATGGTCACGTGCCGTTCCAGGTCGCCGGACAGCGATCTGGTCGCCCCGCGCGCATCGCCGCGGATGGCTTTTTCTACGCTTTCCAGCAGCGCGTTGGTAAAGCCGCCGATTGCCGACACCACGACCACCGGTCGCGCGCGGGCCGCGGACCGCACGATGCCCGCGACGCCGCGAAAGGCGTCTGCATTCTCGACGGACGTGCCGCCGAATTTCATGATGGTCGGTTTCATTCCGGCTCTATTTCTCTCTCTTTGTGTTCTTAGTGTCTTCGTGGTGGATAAGATCTAACTAACCACAAAGACACAAAGGACACGAAGGAGCATAAACAGAAAAGGCCAGCCGCAAAGCATACGACTGGCCCTCGAAACTCGAGAAACTTTTCGCGCATAAAACATCCGCGCGATTGTCGTAGCTCTCCACCGCGGGTGTCAGAAGCCCGCGCGTAAGCAAGGGCTCCTCAACAGCCCTTCCTTCCGGTCGGGCTTCTGAAACACTCTCGGTGACAGTCCTGCGGATTTAGCCACAGCAACCAACTCGCGACGCCTGAAGACGTGCCGGCGAGTTTCGGCGGTCTGTCCCTTTCGACTGAGTCATCGTCGAACTCTTCACGTTCTCCGACTCAGCTACTCTTGAAGGCCGCGCCTCTACTCTACTAACAAAGATCTTGTTTCCGCGAAAGGCAACTTAACCATGCCAGAGTTGATTGTCAAGGCAAACCCTCTGGCACTTCAGGCGTACAGAATACCAACTTTAGTTGGGTCCTTCTCTTCATAGGCACAAAGCCCGACTAAACTCGGTACTCTAACACCGCTGATCAGATTAAGACTCATGTTGTTGGACACCCATCCATCTTTGTGGATGTTCGATTCAACCTCAGTCAATTAACTTGCATCTCAGGAACCAGTAGCGTATCTATCGCGTATCGATCTACCAGAGCGATTCGATTAACCATTGTCTTAGACTTTGCCGTCCCGGGATTGCATGGAACTTAAACTCAAGGCCGGTCAGTTTTACGGAAAAACGTCGCAGGCTCTTTCCGCGAATGGCTTTCGGTTTACTGAAAAGGCGTACTCGTTACGCGCAACACTTCCGGTGCACGCGCACGAACTCTCTCACTTCTGTTTGGTTCTGGCCGGAAGTTACCAGGAAACGATTGCCCGAAGACTTTTTGAACGCGGGCCGACTGCCCTCGTCTATTACCCGCCTGATGTCAGCCACGCCGAAGAGCACTTCACCCACGGGCGACACTTCCTGGTCGAGATTGATTTCCAGCGTTTGGAGAGAGTCAGAGAGTATGGAGCGCGGCTGGGCGAGCCGGCGCTTTTGGACAATCATTCTTCTGTGTGGTTGGCCGGCAGGATGTATCGAGAGTTTACCGAACGAGACGAGTTTTCAGCGTTGGCCCTGGAGAGTTTGGCGACCGAACTTTTGATAGCCGCCTCCAGGCAGCCGGCGCAAACAATGGAACGTAAAGCCCCGCGGTGGTTGGATAGTGTAAAGGAATTTCTCCAGCAGAATTTTGTCGAACCACCAGGTTTGCAGGAATTGGCAAAGGCCGCCGGCGTCCACCCAACGCACCTCGCCCGCGTCTTTCGTCAATTCGAACGTTGCACGGTTGGTGATTATGTTCGCGCAGTTCGCATCGATTATGCGCGCCGGAAAATGCTAACCTCTCATGAGCCCCTGGTTGAAATCGCTCTCAGTGCGGGATTCGCGGACCAGACGCACTTCACGCGCTCTTTCAAACGCATCACCGGATTGACCCCTTCAGAGTTCCGCCGCATATTTACCGCCCGTTAGGATCAGTTTGGTACCCACGCAATGGATGCGCGAGCGGTAGCGACCGGGTGATAGATTCCAGGGCTTACCTATCCGTTTGCGTAAGCGTTTGAGTTTTCTCCCTTCTCCCTTTTGGAGAAGGGTCGGGGATGAGGGGCTACGCGCGCGCACTTATATTTTTGTTTGTGCTCCGTGAGCGGCGAGTCGCATTCAAAGACGAAGAATATCAATTTGGGTCAACGCGCCAGTAACCCCTCACCCCAACCCTCTCCCAATGGGAGAGGGAGATAAGAATGGTTCGTGTTGCTTCGTGAGATTCGTGTGTTTTCGTGGATCGTATGCTTAGGATTCGGGGCCAACGATCCACGAAGAAATCACACTAAGCTCCACGAAAGAACACAAAATAGGAGTTTGTTTAAGAAGCCGGTTGAGGCTAGCGCTAATCTCATTCCAGCCTGCTAACGCGAGTCAAGACGCGCTTACTAAAAGCGATTAAGATAACTCCGGCCCAATCTACCAGTGTTGTCTAAATGATTCTGTCGAGGTGTGTTTTCCCATGAGTAAACTGAGATATCCGATTTTCGCGTCTTGTTTAGTCTTATCTGTATGTTTGCAAACCAGTCTGGCTCAATCTGACAAAGCCAGGAAGATCGACGATTTCATAACTCCGTTTGCTAAAGCCAACCAGTTTTCCGGTGTGGTTCTGGCCGCGGAAAACGGCAAGGTGATTTATGAAAAAGCATTTGGTCTGGCCAATGCCGATTTCAAAATTCCGAATCAACTAAATACGCGTATCGGAATCGCTTCAATTACGAAGTACATGACCAGTGTCATCTTAAGCCGGCTCGTTGAAAGCAATAAGATTGCGCTGGCGGACAAGCTCAGTAAGTACATCCCCGACTTTCCCAATGGCGACAAAATCACCATCGAAATGTTGGCGCGTCATCGCTCGGGCATTCTGCACCGCGTGATGCCTTCCGAAGCCGAATCGCTCGCTTACACTTCGGCGGAATTCATCGAAAAAGTAAAACAGGCAAAGCTGGCATTCGAACCCGGGACTGGCCGTCTTTACAGCTCTGCCGGATATGCCGTGCTGGCGCGGGTGCTGGAGATTGTTTCCGGAAAACCATATTCGCAGCTCCTTCAGGAATACGTTTTCGCGCCCGCGGGCATGACGGACTCTGTGGATTTTGACGGCGACGCGGTCATCGAACGCCGCGCACAGGATTACTATCTCTCTCCCAACGGCCTGGTTAATGTTCCGCTCAAAAATTATTCGTTCCTGGTCGGCGCGGGCTCGGTCTACGGAACAGCGCACGATGTTTACAGGTTCGGAGAGGCCGTCCTGGACGGGAAATATGGTGAAGGTGTAAAGACAAATCTCCTGGGACAAACTAACTTGAGCGGCAGCGGGAGCACCAACGGACATCGCTCCTATTTTGAAATCGCGCGTGACAGAAAATATGGATTTGTCATCCTGGCAAATTCCGCCGGTGTATTCGATCTGATATCCCGGGGCCTGCTGGAGATCTTGCAGGGAAAAGAAGTTACGGTGAAAAGCTTTACCATCCCGCAAATCATTCCCAATCCGAACAAAGACCTGGCGGAGTTCCTGGGACACTACAAGCGCGATGACGGTAGCGAAGGGGAAGTTGTCCTTAGAAATGGTTTCCTTTATTCAGGAGACATTAAGCTTTATCCAACGAAGACAGACTGCTTCTTTGAGTATCGATTCTTTGGCGATGTCTGTTTTGTCCGCGACCAGGCCGCGAAGATTAAAGAGATCAAATGGAAGGGATCCAGTTTCGACTTCACCTGGGTGAAGCAATGAAGAGCGAAGATATCAGTTTTTCTCTGCGCGGTCTCTGCGACCTCGGCGTCTCTGCGGTGAATACTGGGTTCAAATACATTCACCGCGGAGACGCAGAGAACGCAAAGGTGGCGCAGAGAATTTCAAATTAGGGCGCTACCGATGGATGAGGTCAGTACCGCGAGCGGTAGCGACCGGGTATCCTGGCAAGCTCGATCTTGTCGCCCGCGACCCGGTCGCTACCGCTCCCGGTACTGATGTTATGAGCAAGCGCCTCCCGCCTTGAGTAAACTCAGGGCTGTCTTTGACGAGAGACTGAAAGGAGGCGCTATGGACCCAATATATATCGGCGTTGACTTTCATGCACGACAACAGACGATCTGTTATTTGAAAACTGAAACTGGTGAACTCGTCATTGCTGACCTAAAGCACCGCGACAAAGAGCAGGTGCGGGCGTTCTACCAACAGTTCCAGGGGCAGGTAATCATCGGCCTGGAAGCCAGCGGTTACAGTCCCTGGTTCGAAAACATGCTCGAGAGCCTCGGTCACGAAGTGTGGCTCGGCGATGCCACGGAAATTCGGCGCCGGGCGCGTTGGCGGCAGAAGAGCGATCGCCGCGATGCCGAACTCATTTGGGATCTCATGGTCCACAATGAGTTTCCACTCTTACACCGACCGGCAATCCAGAGTCGGGAGATTCTGCGCATGCTGCGTTATCGGCAAAAGCTAATCAAGATGCGCACCATGAGCAAGAACAGCTTACAGGCCATCGCCCTGCAAGCCGGCCTGGCCAAAGGTAGCCGGTTGTTCAGTGCTGTCGGGCAGCGAGAACTGCAAACCGCTGACATGTCTGCCGCGCTGCAATGGCAGCGTGACCATTGGTGGGCCCTGCTACAGCCACTTAACCAGCAACTGTTGGAGACCATGGTCTGGTTCAAAGCGCAAGCCAAAGGCGATGTGGCCATCATTCGTCTGCGCACCCATCCTGGCATTGGGTTGCTCACGTCGCTCTGTCTGCTGCATACGCTGCAACCGGTCAGTCGCTTTCGCAACCAGCGCAAGGTGGTGGCCTATGCGGGCTTCGATCCCATGGTGCGTAGTTCAGCAGCACGGGCCATCTACCTGGGCATCAGCAAAGCCGGCTCGCGGATGCTGCGTTACTTGTTGGTCGAAGCTGTGCACACCGCAGTCAGACATGACGAGAACTTAAAGCGTTTCTACCAACACGTGGCAGAGCGCCGCGGCCGTCCGAAAGCCAAAGTCGCTGCTGCCCGCAAACTTCTCATCCGCGCCTACATCATGATGCGTGATGAGATCGATTATGCGGAATTCCGCCGTCGAGCCGTCGCAGCTCGGCCTGCCCGAGGGAGTCAGGGGCCTAAAGTGCCCGAGGTACTGATTGGGCGGCCAGCCTCTGCTGAGCGCCAGGAGCCACTCACTAACCCGCCCAGCAAGTAATCGCGGAAGTGAGGACTGCGGGACACGCGTTCCGTGTTCCCCAAGTCACCTCCAGCGCTCAGTCGAGTGCGGAGCAAACCTCATGGAGGATAACCGCATAGATGATTGATCGTGGCTCGACAGCCTTGATCAGTTGAGGACCGCTAACTACGGTAAAACTTCTAAACTAACAGTCTCATGTCAAAGACCAAACACTTTAACCTCTTGATGGGCGCCCCTTGGCGTCACACTAGAGCTTTGCTCATTTTCTTCTTGACACCGGCGCTTGCTTCATAGATGACTCCATGGGGCTCATGACCACTTATCAAACAATGCGATTGAAGGCTGAAATACTCGCTCTGATTTTTCTGTGTGCGTGTCTGACCGGCAACGTCCTGGCGCAGCAGGCTGGCGATTTGAAAATCACCCCGAGAGTTTTTGAATCGGCCGGCGGTCAGAAGGCTGACGTTGAATTCGGCGAATTGACGGTGCCTGAAAACAGGCAAAAACCAGGCAGCCGTTTGATTCAGATCGCCTTTGTCCGTTTCAAAAGCACGTCAAAGAACCCCGCCCCGCCGATAGTTTATTTGGCAGGCGGACCGGGTGGTTCCGGAATCGCGGCGGCGCGCGGATCACGCTTTCCTTTGTTCATGGCTATGCGCGAAGTCGCCGACGTCATCGCTCTTGACCAACGTGGAGTAGGTCTCTCAAAGCCTAATCTGGCTTGTAAAGAGAATGTCGTTTTTGCCCCTGACAAACTGCAAACCCGCCAGGACATTCTCGCCGTCTTCCGCAAACAATCGCGCGCCTGCGCGGAAACCTTCAAACAACAGGGCGTCGATCTAACCGGCTACAACACCAACGAGAGCGCTGATGATTTGGAGGATTTGCGCCAGGCAATCGGCGCGGAAAAAATCAGCCTGTGGGCGATAAGCTACGGAACACATCTTTCATTTGCGACCATCAAGCGACACGAAAAAAGTCTTCATCGATTGATCCTCGCGGGCATTGAAGGTCCGGCCCACACGATCAAACTACCAAGCAACATTCAAAAACATCTCGAGCACATCGACCGCCTGGTCAAGGCTGACCCGAATCTAAGCAAAGACATTCCTTCGTTTTTGAGTCTGGTGAAAGAGGTACTTGAGAGAGTCGAACGCGAACCGGTGACAGTAGAAGTAACAGACCCCAATACAAAACAAACGACCAGGGTGGTGCTGAATAAGTTTGCCATTCAAATACTGACCGCGTTTTCTTTCGGCAGTGGCGAAGCCGCCTTGCCGGCGCGTTTTTACGCAATGTCGAAAGGT
>Ga0307468_100000079_pt1 | contig 28008 bp, 41 predicted proteins | sample atmdna_FD_203085 | JGI IMG/M metagenome (GOLD analysis project Ga0307468, IMG submission 203085) | Hardwood forest soil microbial communities from Morgan-Monroe State Forest, Indiana, United States - atmos_gases AM2C_05 | ecosystem: Environmental > Terrestrial > Soil > Temperate forest > Bulk...
CTCGCCATCCTTGGTTCTCTCGTTACCATCGGCTCGCTCTCGCAGTGCGGTCCTCTCTGGACACGCGGCTCGCTCCAATCACTCGGTACCCTCACGCGCCACGGCTCGCACGCAATGCGCGGCACTCACTCAACAGACGGCTCGCTCCACAAGCCCGGTTCTCTCCATCCACACGGCTCGCTCTGTCATGACGGTTCTTTCTCCTCATACGGCTCGCTCCCACAGCTCGGTACTCACTCAAGTCTCGGCTCGCTCCATCACAACGGTGCCCTCTTCTGTGACGGCTCGCTCCGCTACAGCGGTACTCACTCGATACGCGGCTCGCACAAGATCATCGGTGCTCACCAATGTTTTCGGCTCGCGCCTGGCTCACGATGCCATCAATGTCCACGGCTCGCTCTGGTGCGTCGGCACTCACGCATCCCTCGGCTTGTCTGGCAGACGGTTGGTCAGTTCCAACACCAGCGTTTCCAGTCGGCGGATGCGATCGGCGAGATCGTCACTATCGTTGTGCGCCGCCATCGCATGATCGATCGCCGCCCAGATCGCCTGCCGCACCTTGCGGCTCGCCGCCTCCGCGACCGCGACCGCTTCGACCGCCGTCTCGATCTCGTCTTCGGCGAGATGCAGTTCCTCGAACAACGCCTTGAAGTCGCCGGTCATAGCTTCACCAGCTCCCGAATCAGGGCGATGATAAGAGCTACTAAAGCACCACTCATCGAGAGCAGGGTGATCCAGCGCAGCGCGGTGTTGTAGGTTTGATCAGTCATGGTGTAAACGGCCAGTTTGGTACCTGGATGAGATCGGTGTGGCCTAAATGCTCGATTACATAGGGGCGCGGTGGATGCTTCTGATAGCGGTGGTAATAGGCCACATGGTGGTAGTGGCTCAGGAAGAGCTTCACCGCGTAGCGCTGTGCTCTTAAATGAATTCTGGCCGGCGGTAATAGCCCCTGTTCATAATAGCCTCTGGTCGCCGTTTCTCTGGCCCAGCGTTTTTGTTCAAGACTTACCTTTGCCTGATCAGCAAAGAGCTTCTGGCTGTTCTTCGCTTCTTCGATGGCTTTTCGACTGACATAGAACTTGCCGTAGAAGTCACCGTCTCTATTCTGGTTCTTGGTGAAGCTCTCGCCGATCAGCCAGCAGAGACGTTTCAGTTGCCCGTTCCAGGGGCGGCGCTGGCCCTTCTCCCATTTCACGGTCGGATCGAGGCCGGCGAAGCGCCAGATATGGCCAACCGTGTGGGAAATCTCCGTCCCGCACTGCGGTGTACAGGGCTGGCCCTCGAAGCATTTCACTTTCAGCGGCCGTTTGGGGTTTTTGCAGCGCCACGGTTCCAGATTGATGTGCGCGAGCAGGCCCGCCGCGATCACCGGGCCTATCCCCACGATAGAAAGTGCCCAGTTCCCCACGGGATGATGGCGGGCATAGACCTGCAGGACGCTTTTGATGCTGGTTTCGAGCGTGGCGGTCTGCGCCGAGAGCCAGTCCACGACTTCGTGGGGTTCGGGGACCGGTTCGGTCTGCTGCAGGGTGCGGGTCTGGTGCGCGGCGCGGATGCGGTCGCGCTGCATCACATAATAAGAATCTACTAAAAACCGGGCTTGTGCATCGGTGAGGGTTTTGGCAGCGTTCCGGATGTCGCGGGTCAGCCGGCGCAGCGGTTCCGGATCGATCGCCACCGCTTCATCGAGCAGAGCATCCGCCTCTTCGTTCTTCACTCGTGACTCCGTTGAATGGTTTCGTTTACACGGCGGCAGATGGCCTGGTGCCCGCGCACGGCCGCATCACGCGAGGCATATCGTTGCTGCTCGCCGTCGAGCGCGCCGCCGAACACCATCGTTTCCCAGAGGATTGGCTGGCCGCCCCAGTGGTTGTGGTCCAGGCCGAGAAAGACGGTGGAGACGCGGACCTGTTTCTCGCCGTCGCCCTCGTCGTAGTCCTCGGCGACATGGCGAGTGAGCCGGTTCGCTTCCATCCACCGGCCCCAGGCGAGCACGTCCGGGCAGGGCTGGACCTCGCCGTGCTCGTCCAGGATGTAGAGCGAGTTGTCCCTTATGCCCTGCTCATCCTTCATCAGTGCTGAGTATAGCGGCTCAACCTTGATGCGTCTACCCCATCCAGGACAGCGACGGATCGGTCAGCATCGGCCGGTGGGTGCCCCGCTGTTGCGCCTCCCGCTCCCGCGCCCGCTGCGCCCGGATCTCCTGGTCCGCGTCCGTGGCCACAGCCCCGCCGAAATTCAGTTCCAGATACTCGACACAATTCTGGCCATGTTCGTACCAGCTATCTTTCTTAGGCTTTCGCATCTGCTTGCTGCCCACCGAGACAAAATGGCTGTCCCAGACGTAGCCGGCCTCGAACCCGTCGCTGACAAAACTCCACGGCTCGGCGCCGTCCTTGTCCACCCGCAGCCACCGGCTGTACTGCCCGTTCAGATCCTTGCTGCCATCCACCGCCAGCGATTCACCCCACGGAGAACGACGGCGCATGTGGCCGGCGAGTCGCTCCACGAGTGCGATTCTCACGTCGGGCGCGTTGCTGTTTTCCTTGTACTCGATGCGGTGATGCTCCGGATAGAACCGCTTCAGCACCTGCAGCGCGTTGTCTCTGGTCCCGTGCGCGTGATCGTGCGTGCCGGCCGGATCGCAGCACGTCTGCAGCGACGGGAGTTTCCCGAACCACTGCTGGCGGCACTGCTGCACTAAAGGTAGAAAGTCTTCGAGCCACAGGTTCTGCCCGATCACGCCGCCGAGAATCGCAATCCCGCCGCCGAGCGGAAACTGCGCCGCCACCCAGCACGGATGATGTTTGCCGAAGTCATACCCCTCACACAGCGGCAGCTCCGGGTTGAACTCGATCGGCCGCTCGTGCTTCTTCCGATCGAACGCATCCTTGTAACACGGCACGCCGATAACATTTAACCCTCTCAGGCCCAGCACCATCGGGCGGTGCTTGGCATGGCCCGGCGGAAACGCGGCGAGTACCCCTTCGATCGTGCCCGGAGCTAAATTATGTGCGTTGTCATAGATAGATAGATGCATGTACTTCTTACCACTGACCCTATTATCGGTAGGAAATTCATCTTTCAGCCAGTGATCAGGAGAAGTAGGGTTGGGACTGAATATCGCCTGGTGTCTATAACCTACCTGTGAAAGCCTCCCACACAGCTCCAGGAACACATCATAGGGAAGCTCCTCGGTCTGATCGTTGTAAATGACCGCGACTGTCAACCCTCTTAGTTTTGAATATCTGAGAGTTTGATCGGCGGCTTTTAAACCAAAGACATAAGCTCTTGATCCATTCGGCAACTCATCGTACTGTTCATCCGCATTCCACTTGGGCGGGGTACCGGCCGCATCACACACGGCTCGCCAGACCGGCTTCAACTTAGAATCAGTATCACCGTCTGTCCATCGACATAAGAAAGCCGCCAACCCAGGTTCTTCTGCCAACCTACTGTGTACCTTCCAGACGCAGGCCGTCGTCTTCCCCGATCTGATAGCCCCTTCCAGATCCAGAATGCGCGTCTCATCACGCATGAAGCCGACAATCGGCCCCTTCCAGACCATCCGCACCTCTCTGACCTGACGCTCCGGCGGGACCAGCTTCGATCTCATATCACCACCTTGACACCGGATGGTACACTGCCCCCGATGCGTGGCAAACCGCTCCGACACGACCAGTGCGGCGGCATCCTCACACGCCTCGACCCCGGCGCCTACCGCTGTGAGAAATGCGGCGCAGAACTCCACTTCAGCACGCCGCGCCTCGCCAGCCCCCTCTTCCAGCGCCCAGCCACCCTAACCTGGCAAGCGACACGAAAGTCGCCCAGAATCAAATAATGTTTGACAACCAGCCAGATCCTTATTATAAAGAGCATCTTGACATCGCCTGCTAAGCTGGACAGTGATGCGGGGCTGGACAGTTAGAGCAGGCTTCCCAGACCGACCGGGTAACACCCCCCAGTTCTGAAAAACTGATTTTTGCTGGTACCAACCCGAACTCATAGCTGCCAGGCTATGAGAACAGGTTTTGGCTGGTACCAACCTAACCTCATCAGTTCCAGCAGCTAAAGAAATTTGGTTTGCTGGTACGGACCTAACGTATACCGGGACAGGCCGGGTGGGGATGGGATCCGAGGATCGGAAAGTTTGATCGGATCGGCTGATAGGTCTGGGATACAGATTAATAGGCGAAAGTGAGTCAGACAATCACTGATTCACTGTAAGTGACTGATTCTAATAGAGTGAGTAGTTAACATTAGGTGCATTATCAGACACACACCTGATTCAAACAGGTAAATAGGGATCAGAGGTAATAGGCTGCAGCTCCTGAAATCCTGGTAACAGACAGACAGTGACCTAGGTAGATCGGCATAGTTAGGTGATGGGTTAGGGTTAGGTAGGGTTAGTCATCCTCAGAGTTAGGGTTAGGCAAGACATCCTCAGATAGCACAGCATCGACTGTTAAAGGTACCGGTACCGGTACTGTTAGGTTAACTGGCGCGAGAAGTTTTCTGTTTGGCTCTTGATCCTGCTGGTGCTGGGCCTCGATAGCTGCTGGCCCGTCGTGGTACTCGTGTACTACCTTTACTGCGCTCTGTACGTTCAGGCTCGCTTGTATTCTCGCGTCGTACCGCTCGCGGTACACCTCTGGTCTTTTTGATTTAAGCAGGAAGATGAGGAGTACGTCTGAGTACTTCTTAACCGTACCCACGACCGCCCCGTTAAAATAGACCGGCTCTTCGCGTCCTTCCACAGCTCGGCGTATCGCTTCCCGTTCGAGTACCTCGGTCGCGGCATCGTCGGCCGCTTCAAAGGCCTTGCGGTACGACTCCGACGACTTCAGCCACCTGGTATGTACATGCCGGCTGATCCCCGTCTCTTCTGACGCGGCCGTGGCATTTCCCAGCTTGGCATAGGCGCCCAGGAACTTCTCTTTTTTGCGCTGCGCGGTTCGCGCGTTCATCCGTTTGTACCGCTTGGCCATATCCAGCCTGAGAGCATATACCCAGGAGCAGCCGATCCGGCGCCCTTTTGTCTGATCACCGGCAGACTGTCTGATCCCTGCCGATGCTATCCCCTTACATATCTAATGATATCACTAGGCACAGGTTGTGCTATGCTTAGGGGCATGTATCTTAGGTTCTGGCGCTTCTCAATCGACTACCGCCGCTCGTTCTGTCTCACGCTGAACTACAAGCAGAACCCCAGCACTTGCCATTCGATCTGCTGGTGCTTCCGCTTCGGCCAGCTCCGTTTAACCTCAGTCGCGCTGTAAGGAGAACCATGCGTACCGTCGTCCGTAACAGCTTCGCGCGTCACAGCATTACCGCCGAACGGGTACGGGTATCCGTTCGTACCGGCCAGGCCATTACGCCAGGAACAACCTGTACCGAATGCGGCAGCCAACGGTTCACGACCAACCGCAACGGTTCCACCAATGGCGCATGGTTGTACCGCTTTCACGTAGACGACGATCAAGGCAGCCGCCAGAGCGGACCGATCGCAGACGGGAAACTCTTTTGCTCGCGCGGCTGCTGTGAGACGTACATCGGCCGGAACTTTGACGAAACCGCTTAACCAGGAAAGGAAAACAACCGTGAGTATGGATTCAATCGACATCGGCCCGGTACCGCCTGAAGAAAACTGTCAGCAAGTCGGTACCGCCGGCTATGACCCGCAGCTCGCACGGCAGGAATGCCGCGCCTACATCGCCCTGTTACGTCGCGTCCTGGGAGACGAACCCTCAGGCGCCCGACTGGTCATCAAATCAAACCCGCACGACTACGGCAATTATCTGGAAGTCGTCTGCAAGTACGACGACAACAACGAGACCGCCGTTGACTACGCATTCAAGTGCGAGAGCAGCGGACCGGCGGAATGGGATCACATCGCCCGCGTAGAACTCGGACTGGTCACACGCTAATGCAACCCTATAAGACGTTTCGCCCGACCGGCTTTGATAGTCCTGGACTGGCCGCCGATCGCCTGAACATCGGCGAATGGCTGGTACTGCCCGTCTCGCAAACCCGCGACAGTGACACCTTGAGCCGCTCGAATTTCGCGTGCGCGGTACAGCAGCTCGGGGCGTCAGACGATGTACAGGTACATCGCTTCGGCCATTGGGGACCAGGCTGGTACGAGCTGATTCTAGTCCGGCCAGATTCACCAGCTCAGACCGTGGCCGAAGAGATTGAAGCAGCACTAGAGAATTATCCCGTGCTGGACGACGAACACCACAGCAACCTGGAATTAGAAGCAGCCGCCGACGCATGGCAGCACATGTCCATCGCCGATCGCGTGCATGCTTGCCAGCGCTACCGCGTCTGTATCTTCGCAGCTCGCCGTGACGAGGTACCGGAATCGCCCACTGGAGAACTTGACTCTTACCTAGCAGACGGGAATTGAAATCATGATCACTATGCAAGCGTTCATTAACAAACACCGCATCCGTATCAGCGTCGAATACGCCGACGCTAACCCCAACATGGGCCGGCAGGACATGAACCATTTTAAGGTTACGCTCCGCCGGCTCGGACGCCAGCTCAGTATCCCCTTCTCGCAAGGTTACGGCATCAGCGGCGAGCCGGACGCAAAATCCGTCCTTAACTGCCTGGCATCAGACGCCAGCAGCCTTGAGAATGCCGGCAATTTTGAATCCTGGGCCGGTGAATACGGATATGACACCGATAGCCGCAAAGCAGAAAAACTCTATCGCGCCGTTGAGCAGCAAACCGCGAAGCTTCAGCGCTTCCTAGAGCCGGACCAGTACCAGGAATTGCTCTATCAGACCGAAACCGAATAGGCGCATCGCCGATAGCTGGCCGCGACTGGCCAGTAAGGCAGGGAACGCGCCCGAGCCTCAACCCTGAAAGGAAACGAGAGAACCGCCAATGAAACTCACGAAGGAAGACGTGCAAGCCATCAAACAAGCGGACCGCTTTGTGGTGCGCCTGGACAACGGCACCGCAAAACTAGAGGCAATCAAACGGATCCGCGCGAAAAAAGACGGACCGTTCAGCAGTGAAGAGACGGAACTTCGATTCACCATCGAAGGACCGGCTCATTCTAACGTCAGCGCTACGTTTGTCTGTCTGTATCCACATGGACAATGGGAAGCGCTGGCGCTAATTGTCCGACCAGGCGACGAGCTGAAATTCTCGGCCCGCACTAACGGAAACGGGTACCTTGAGGCAGCCGTTATTCCGGCCGGCAAACTTGAGCACCACTACTCAGGATACGACAAGCTCTATCACGACGAGCTGACCGTATCGGTCTTTCGCTCGGCCAACGGTCGCAGCAAAACCATTATCCGCGAGATGATCCTGGACGATAGCATCTGCCCGGACAATAGCGCGCGGGCAATCCGCTCATAACAACCGCAGCGGCGCCAGCCTAACCCACTGGCGCCGCTTGGCACGTACCGAAACCCGTTAACCCAGGAAGGACATCAGACCATGAAACGCACGCATCGACCAATCCCAAAAGACTTCCCAGTGCAGCCCATTCACACGGACCGAAACGGCGAAAACATCGCGCGCTGTGGCCATTGTGGACTGAGCTGGAATGACAGCATCACTACCGCATGGACGCCGGCTCCGTCAGCTCGTTGCCCGTTCGAATACTTTCACCTATACCCGGAAACTAAAAAGGCCGGCGCATGATCACCCTTGCCGCGATCGGCCTAGCATGGTACTGCCTGCCGTGGCCGATTGCTCTACCCGTCACACTGGGAATCGTTTTCGGCCGAGGACTACTTCAGGTACTCGCATACGCCAGCATCTACAAGGCACACCAGCGAGAGACCGCCCGCGAAGATGCCCGCATCGCCGCCCGCAACCGTGAACGCCCGTACAGATAGCCTGGACACAACCCAAACCCCGAGAGGATAGACCATTGAAAGACAAACAGACGCCCGTCACAATTACCACCCGCGACACCGGAGTTCATTTCGGTACCGTCGGCGAGGTACGCCGCAAAGGACGCATCATTCACACCACAGACCCGCGTCCGTACGGCTTTAGAGCAGCGGCAGCAACCGACGCTAAGGACTGGGCCACCGCACACGGGTATCTCCACATTGACGACAGCGCCGCCCTTCGTTAGCCGTACACAATAAACGCCGAGCACTGGTCATGCGCTCGGCGTGTATTGTGGACTAACCCGAAACCCAGGAGAACCGAAACCCGACGCCATTCTAGCACGCGGCGCCCGACCGCGACCGTGGCCGCGCCAGCTCCGGCCGGCTGACACCAACCCTCTACAATTTTTCGATCGGCCGGTACAAAAATCCGATCCGGGGTACAAATTTTCGGCCGGCTGCTACAAAAATCTGATCGGCGGTACAAATTTTCGACCGGCGGTACAAATTTTCAGCCGGGCGGTACAAAAATCCGATCCGCCGCTGTAAAAATTCGATCCCGGTACAAAAATCTGATCAGTTGCCGACCATCCAGCCCCTCGGCTACAATCAACAGCAATGGCCACCGCTACACACCAATTCAATCTGCCGCTCTACAAGCTCCTGCTGAAGCAAGGTGCCACCGAACCAGAAGCCGAAGCTGCCGCAACATTCGGTACCGACCTGACAACCTTCGCCACCAAGACCGATCTCCAGGCTGGCCTCTCTGATCTGAAATCGTCGCTGCTGATGTGGATCATCGTCGTGGAAATTGCCCAGACCACACTGCTGCTGACTGTCCTACGGATGCTCTCCACGCCCTGATCCATTACAATCCCGGCATGGCCGCCGACCGCGCCCTGCGCGCCGCCAAGGAATGGCTGGACGATGCCATCTGCGAATGCGGCCACCTCGACGTGGAACACTCCCAGCACATCCTGCGGCACTGCTCGGAATGCGAGTGCTGCCACTGGCGCCCGGTCCGCTTCCACATCCAGCGCGCCGCAGCCCTCCCGGCCCCGCAGCAGCGGGCCGAAAAGTGGGCACGCGGCAACCCCCACACCAAACACCACCTCACCCGCACCCTGAACTGACATGATCCGCGCCCTCTATGACCTCATCCTTGGCCTCTGCTATGCGCTGACCTTCCGGCGCCGTGACTGCACCGGGCCGCACATCTGGAATGGTCCCCCATGACGATTGTCGTCGGCCTCCTGGTCCTGGCCCTCCTGCTGTTTGCCGTGGCCGCGTTCCTCTTCTACAACGGCCGCCAGGCACCCCAGCTCGCCATCGCCATCGGACTGGCCTTTGTGGCCCTCGCCTTGGCCGTGGTGAGCGGCCTGACCCCACCGATACCCCCCGAGCCGACCCCGCCACCGATCAACGACCACGGAGGCTACAGACCCCATTTCCAGGGCTTCGGGGCGACGACTAGGGGCGGCCGGGGCGGCGAGGTTCGCATCGTCGGCACGCTCAACCCCGCTGAGTTCGCCGCCGCCATCGCACCACGGTCCGGTTGCGCCAACACCTGGGACACCTGCGCCCGAACCGTCGTGTTCAGCGTCAGCGGCACAGTGGATGCCTCTTCGCTCGGCCAGATCAGCATCACGTCGCCGTTCCTGACTATTGCCGGCCAGACCGCGCCACAGGGCGGCTACACGCTCAGCGGCGCCCGCTTCCTCGTGGACACGCATGACGTGTACGTTGGGCACCTCAAGATCCGCCGGCCACCGGTATCGCTCAATGCGTGCTCGATTGGTGACGCGGGAGACGGCGGCGACAACTCACACGTCCAGAATGTGATCTTCGACCACGTCACCTGCTCATGGTCGCAGGACGTGAACAACTACCTACAGGCCGGCCCTGGCAGCTCCAACATCCTGCTGATCAACTCGTTCATCTACGAAGGGCTGTGGACCGGTGCCCTCGGCGGCATCGGCGCCGGAGTCGGCGGGGATGCGACCCTGCTGGGGAATGTGTTCGCCGAGCACTGGTCCCGGCAGCCAATCTGGGGGTCGCCCTGCCGCATCATCGCCGTGAACAACCTGACGTACAACGGCACCGACAACACGCCGTCGAACGACACCCTGCCGGCGTTCTACGGTGACGCGGACGGTGACGGCAGCACACCATCGCTCTGTCAGTCGATGCTGCTCTGGAACGTCTTAGTACCCGGCCCGAACAGCGGCAGCGCCCGAGCGTTCCTGGGCTTCAGCAAAAAGCAGGGTTCGATCGATGCCGGCTCGCGTGCTTATCTGGACGGCAACGCCGGCCCAGGCGTGACCGGTGCCGGCGGCGATCAGCAGTGGCTGGCCACCGTCTGCGGCAACTACGGCGCCCAGTACCAGAACGCCGCCACCTGCGGCCCCGGCAGCAACATGCGGAGCAACACGCCCTTCCCCTGGTTCGATGCGTTCAAGATCGCGCCGCTGACCACGGCCGTTGTGGCGACGGTCCTGGGCAACGTCGGCGCCCGCCCGCTCGATCGGGATGCCGCCGACCGCCGCGTCCTCACCGACATCACCAGCGGCACCGGCACGCATTACCTGGACTGGAGCAGGATTGAAGCGGTCGGAGGGATGCCGACCATCCCGAGCCACACGGTCACGCTCAGCCTGCCGGCCAATCCCAACGCGCCAGGAACACGAACGCTGCAGGACGGCTCGCACAACACCGTGCTCGAAGACTGGCTCGAACAAACCGCCCAGAAGCTCGAATCGCCGACACCGACACGCGGGACGCGGTGATCCCCGACCTCCCGATCGGCTGGGCGATCGTGATTGTCGGACTGGTCTGGGGACTAGTCTGGTACCTGCGCGGGAGAGAAGACTAATGGGTAATCACACCCACGACTGCCCGCAGTGCGGGCACCGCTGGCCCTGTCACTTTTTTCAGGATTGTTCCACGCCGCGTCAGGTAATCTGCTTCCCCTGCTGGCGCACCAGAAAATTGCTCACGTCCGCAGCCCGTGGTACAGCCCAAACACTTGCAGCAGATACAGCACCAGCGCCAGCACCACCACCACCCGCAGCACGACTTTAAAAGGTGGACTCATCGGGACGTACTGTTCGATCAGGTAGAGCGCCAGCCCGAGAATCACCAGCACGATCATCAGCGTGATCAAGGCACTGAGCGTCATAGTCACCCTTTATGATCTGCAACGACAGACCAATCACCGAGTACACGATCGGGATCTGCAGTTCTTCGGCCCGCGCTTTTTCAACCCTCGCCCCGCGCGAGCGCTGCCAGCGCGGCAGCATCAGCATGTGAGTACAGCGCGCCAGCACCGCCAGGTCGTACTCCAACCACATCTCCCAGGACAATTCCCAGGCGGTCGGAAACGCACTCGTCAGATGCGGGCAGAACACCGGGAACCCCTGACGCAAGCAGTCCCAGTACACCCTGAGCGCCGATGCCAGGTTGTCCTCGACCGAGTAGCCATCCTTGGCGGTGATCGGCCCGGATAGGTACACCAGCACGTCAGGGCGCATCGGGTTCAGCAGCGGTTGTTTGTCCATCAGGCGTACCTGTCATCCACTGGCCACGCATCGTTGTGCCAGGTCTGCACAAAAATAGCTTTCAATTTTTGAAGATCCGTTCTCGCTTTCTGGCGCGACCGGTGCTGCTGCCACGTTAACTGTTTATCCTTCGGCTTACGCGGTGCCGTCTGGAGCCAGCCATTCACACGATGCAGGTGCAGATACGGTGCGGCACCCACATCGCCGTGTTTCCTTCTGACGCTTTCTGCTGTTCGGTGACAGCGTTCACACAGCGCCATCAATGCATGAATCGAATCCCCTCGTAATGTCGCCGGATCATAGGCGCGATGATGTACCTGCTGTGATGGCTGCTGACAACGTTCACATTTCTGCTGTGCCCGCGCATGAACACGCTGACGAATCGACTTCCACAATGGGCTTCTGAGGTACGCTTCATAGGAAGCGTACCCAAGCTGTTTCAGGTTGTCGTCTCGATAGGCATAGACATTATTCAAGCCAACCCAGTTATCCATCCCGTACCGAATTAACCGTCTACCCATCTTGTCTTCTCGTTAATCGTTCTGGTTGTTCGGTTGTTGGAAAAGCAGAGGGTTCCCAAAGGAACACCCACTGCCTTTGAGTGCATCGCCCCGGCGCCCGGCGTCCTCAAGGCACCGCACTAGGGTGACAGCCCCGTGCGATCAGACCAGCCTCTCGTTGTCGCTGCACGACATCCCCACCGCCCGCTAGTCATCTGGGTCCAGGCTGGCCGCTATGGTGCCCCGGCTCACGGCCTTACCATTTCACGCGGTTCTGCCCCGGCTGGTTAACACCCTGCTCAACAGAACTGCGTCATCCCTGCTTTGTATAGCGCCGGATGATCAGCGCGACAATCGGTATTCCCACAAGCCGCGCTCGACGTAGCGCCGCTCGATGTCGTGCGCGCCGAATTTCTGCTTCCTGAGATCCCGCAGCCTGGCGCTGACCGACCCTTCCGGATCGCCAGTCTTGCCGGCCAACTCCCGCAGGGTGTGCCAGCCGGCATCGCGCATCACCAGCCAGACCCGTTGCAGTTGCGCGTACAGCCTGGCCCCGTCGCGTGCCGCACTGAACGTCTCGCCGTCGAACCGCTCCCACGGCAGCCGTGCCTCGCTCGCTTCGACCGCATCCCGGAACGCTTTGCATTCCAGCAGATGCCCAGGCACGCTCATGTCGCCGTCGCAGTACGGGCACGGCTCGGTCATGCCTAATATCTCCGGACATGAATAGACGGGAAGCCCACCAACTCAAAACATGCAATTTTACTGAGGAAATACGTGAAATGGGCGAGGATTCGTAATGGCTTGTTTTTGAAGTGACTCAGCAGTGGAAGTGATGGGAAGTAAAGGACTTGCGGGCTTTCTTGACCGGTCAAAGTTGGGAAGTTGGGATCAAGTTGGGAGATCGGGCCGGCGTAGCTCAATCGGTAGAGCACTCGCTTCGTAAGCGATAGGTTCTCGGTTCGATTCCGAGCGCCGGCTTCCTTCACTTTCCCATCTTCCTGGACAGCGGATTATCCTCCACCGTGCGAATCCACTTGTAGTAATAACTGCGCGTCGTCTGCTCGTCCGCGTGGCCCAGCATCATCGACACCCAACCGATCGGCCGGCCGCCGAGAATCGCCAGCGTGGCAAACGTGTCACGCAAGTTGTGAATCGTGAACGGCGTACCGGTCTGGCCCGCCAGCTTCAGTTCGTCGCACGCTGACCGGAACGCTTCGTACACCATCCCGTCAGGCCGGCGCGGTGTCAGGCGGCGCGTCAGGAACACATGATCCGGTTGCGTCCCGCGCCGGCCGTACGCCAGCCAGTTCTCCAGGTTGGCTACTTTGAGCGCCCGCAAGGCATCGGTCAACCGATCGCTCAGGTCGATGTACTGATCCTCCCGATGCGTCTTGGTGCCCTTCTCGCCCAGCCCGCGCTCGTCGCCTTGCTGCCGTTCCAGCCAGCGCTGCGATGATGAGAACGCAGAGACGACATGCGCCCGCCCATGTTCCAGATCGATCTTGCTGAACCGGACCGCGCTGGCCTCACCAACACGCGAGCCAGCATCGACCAGCCACAGGAAGAACTCCCACAGCTCCCGCCGCTGCTCGAAGATCCACGACAGGAACGCTTCTGCCTGGTCGGCCGTCATCGGGTTGGCCGGCTGTTTCAATTTGACGGTCTTCTCGGTTTCTTGCCGGATGTAGAGCGCCTGCTTGAAGATCGGATTGCGCGTCAGTTGCCCCGCCGGCAATTCCGCCACCGCCCAGCCCAGCGCCGCACTCAGACATCGCTGACACGCGCGCCGCGACTGCAACGACAACCCTTGCTCATGCAGTTGCCGCTTCAGTACGTCCTTCAGTCGCTGCGGCGACATTACATCATCGGTGACCGGCCAGGTCCGCATGATCGGCAGCAGATAACGATCAAGCACACCACGATAGCCGCGATAGGTTGCCGCTTCCCGCATCGGCTTCACATGCTCGGCCAGCCAGCGCTCGGCCACCGTCTCGAACAGTGATGCGCCTTTCGGTGCCGGCGGCAGATCCGGAATCGCCAGCGCCTTGACCCGCCGGTCATTCTCGTCGGCCTCGGCGCGCATCGCCGCAATTTCCTGGCACGCCGCCACGTAGCCGATCTGCGCGTCGGCCTCCGTGTTGAAGCCCCTGCGGCCACGCAGTTCCTTACCGCCGATGATCACTTCGATCCAGACGCCCCACTGCTTCGTAGGGCGCTTGGGTTCGTGGCGCAGGTTGACGCCCTTCATCGCCCACCGCCGTTATTCATCGGCCAAGCCGCGAACCCAACTGCGCGTTTCGGCATCGACAGTTGCCGCCCTGGCCTGTGAATGGCGCCGCACCCAGGCGTTGAACTCGCTGCGCGACACCAGGACGCGCCCACGATCGGCGCCGCCGATGCAGACACGATAGACCGGCAGTGGATCGGCGACTTCAGCCGTGTACCGTCGCAGCGTCTTGACGGTGATGCCGACATCGGCGGCCAACAGTTCAAGCGTGACAAGGTCATTGCCCCGCTCCTGAATCTGCTCCATCACCAGCCCCTACTGATTCACCGCTGTCGGCGTCGGAGAATACTCCGTGTTCCGGAGCATCCACTGTTCCAGCCATTCCATCTTGAAACGCAGGTTGCGGCTGCCTGTCACCCGTGACGCCTTGAGCTTCCCCGCTTTCACCAGCGCGTAGATCGTCGCCACGTTGAGACTCAGGTACTTCGCCGCGTCCTGCGGCGTTACCCACGCTTCTCTTGGTTCGCTCATGATCCTGATCCTTCTCCAGCCATTCCTTCACCAGCCCCAGCATGATCGCCCGCATCGAGCGCCGCTCCCGCCGTGCCTTGGCCCGCGCCTGGTCCCAGAACCCCGCCGGGATCCCCGCCAGGTGAAACGCCCGCCCTGACTGGCCCTTCCGTGTCGAAAACGCTCTTGACCGCCGAATCACTACCCTGCTGCCCATCGTTCAGCCTCCAAAGATATTATTATAGCACGGTTCTAATATCCTTAGCGGTCGAACGCGCCCTGCTTCTGCCGGCGGTGCTGCGCGAGTTCCCGTTTCGCCGCGTCCAACTGTTTGATCGCCGTCGCCAGGTCGCGCTTGAGATACCGATTCTGGTAGCGCAACGTATCGACCTCGATCCCGGCCCGTGCAATCTCCGCGTCCACAAACGCCCGTAGGCTTTCGTCCTGCTGGGCACGCTCAAGCCAGGTAAGCTCGGCGATGTTTTTCGTTGTCACGCATCACCGCCGCCACCGCAGAGAGAACCGTGGCCCAGCCATCCGACTCCGCATAGCTCTGGACAATCTCAAGAAAGGCATCCCACCGCATTAGTCGCGCTTCTTCATCGAGCCGCCGCTCGCGCTCTCCCGGATCCGTTTCCATCGGATCGTCCGTCACAGCACGCTCTCGACCGGTAGCCGGAAGTACCCAAGCCGCGCCGCCAGCTTTGCGGTCTTCTGCACGTCGCTAGCGCAGTGCTCCTTCACGGCATCCCATTCACCCTCTGCAACCAGTCCTGGAATGTCGGCGCCGGCTACCGTGTCCACGCAGTCGATCCCGAATCGTCTGCAGTAGAAGCTCAGTGAGCGGTACGGGATGCGCCCCTGAAAACTCAGCTTGTCCAGCAGGTCAATGTGCGGCGTCCGGTAGCGGTCCAGGTTCACGTACGGCACGTCCAGCCCGAGCAGTTGGCTCCTGCGGATCAGCACCGGCAGATCGAACGACAGGATGTTGAAGCCGACGAGCCGGCCCGACTGCACCTGCCCCCAGAACCAGTCGAGCAGGATCAGTTCGTCGCCCTCCCGCCTGGTGACCACGTCACACTCGCCGTCCGGCCGCTGCATCCCCACCGCCACCACTTCGCACAGATCCGGCTCCAGGCTCGCGGTCAAAATCTTCTCGGCTAGTTTGTCAGTCTGGAACGCGGCAATCTTGGCCGGATCCTTATAGTTGGCCGGCACCCGGACCGGGCCGAGAATCAGCTCGACATCCGGCGCGGCAATCGTTTCCACGTCGAAGACAATCGAGGTGCTGTTCTCGTCCTGGTAGCCCATACCTGCATCACCACTTGATCTGCCGCCAATCAAAAGGGCACGGCGTCATCGTCCGGATCGATGTCGCGGACTTCCTCTTCTTCGTCGGCCTCGACGTGTTCGGGCAACGGATCGTCCGGCTCCGGCAGGACCGGCTTGGCCACCTTCTTCGGTTTCTTCACGGCTGGCGCGACCGCGTCGGTCTGTGCCGGCTTCGGCGAACGCACCCGAATACACTCGACTTGCTCGCCGGCAAACTCCGTCTCGGTCGGATAGAGCACGATCTTGTGACCGGGCCAGTCGTCGGTGTCAGTCGATCCGGCAATCATGGCAATCCGCTTGGAATTGGTGACGTTCAGCACCATCCCCTTGTCGGCGTTCTTGAAATACGCGACCGGCTTCATGTCTTTTTTCTGGCCGACGTTCTCGACCTTGATCTCCTTGATCGTGACCGTGATCTCGCGGCCATGCAGGTCGGAGCACTTCAGGTACCGCGACGGGAAAATCTTGCCGATATCAGGCATCTGTTACCCCCCTACGACTTCCGGATCGCGGACGTACTCGGCCAGCAGTTCAGCCAGCGTCTGCCCCTCGGTGTCCAGCAGCTTGCGAATCTCGCGCGTACAGCCCACACAAAACACTCCCGGCAGCCCAGGGAACGCGATGAATCCCAGTTCCTGCCGGCAGTGCGAGCAGGGTTTCATGACGGCGCTAATTCGATCCATATCCATTTCCTTCTGACGGCCGTAGTCCACCACGGCCAGTTGCGATCGATGCAGTGCGCGTAGATCACGCGCTGCTGAATACGCCCGCGCCGATCCTTCCATGACCAGTACGACACCGGCAGCTCTAGGCGTCCTTCCGCGACTTCTTCCGCGAAGGGGAGGCGGCGATCTCGATCTCGACGTACCCGACCGCGAACGTGTCCATCGCCGCTCGCGCCTGGCGCTGGATGTCTGCCGGCACGGTCCCCTGCTTCAGCATGTTTGCTTCCGCCGCCGACGCCAGCAGCCACACCTGCGTGTCCTCGTCCACCGTCAGCCGCTTCGCCTTGACACGGTTCTCCGCTGTCACCGGTAACATGCTCGCGCTCCCCACAGAGGTCACGGCCATCGTCAGTGCCTGGTGCTGAACTCGTCTGCGGATGGCTCGATGTCATGATCCCCATCGGCTTCGACCGCCACGATCAGCGGCCCGAGTTCGGCGCCGACCTGATCGATCGTCCGCAGCAGTTCGGTGTAGACCATCGGCCGGCGCTGCTCGTCCGGCCAGCCCTCGTACACCATCGTGCTGAGCACCGAGCACAGGAAATAAATGCTCTTGGCGCTGTAGCCCAGCCGGTCATGCATCCAGTCGAACAGGACCGTGGCCATGTCGAGCATCTGGCGATTGGACGCATCGATCCGGGCTTTCGTGATCAAGTCGTTCATGTCCTCACCCCAAACAGCGCCAGGGCTTCTGCTGCCGTCCTGGCAATCGGATAGATCCGCTGCTTGTCCCGCACCCGGCCGCCTTTGGACTTCACCTCGATCGGCAGCCACCGCCCCCGCCAGCAGACCAGCAGATCCGGCAACCCATCACCGCTGATCTGCTTGACGATCGCGCCCACCGCCTGCAGTGCGGCGATAATCTCCGGCTCGCTCGTGTCCCGCCGCTTGCCGGCGCCGCCATATCTCACTGCGTCGTCGTGGTCCCGGCCGGCGTGACGTGGCCGTACTCGACCGGCGCGTACGGCTTTCTCGATCCGCCGTACTGCCTGGTCGCCCCACAGGTCAGACATTTCGCCTCTTGATCCCCGACCATCTTGTGCGGTGTATGGCGCAGCGCTTTCTGATGCAGCCACAGCTCGCTGTCGCCCAATTGCATCCGCATCGCGCTCACCGAGCGCTCGACCCTGGCCAGCCGGCGCAGATCGCCATCGACCTGGCTGATCCCTGGATTGCACGCACCCTCGCAGATCAGCAGGTACTGGCGCGCCGCCATCAGCGAAATTCCTCGGCGCGCTTCTTCCAGTTGCGCGTCAGCGCCAGCGCGTAGTCGCCGGCTTCCGGCATCGGGTAGTACCAGAGATCCGGCTCCGGCTCGCCCTTGTAGATGTACTGCGGGGTCGCGTTCGGGCTGACCGAGTCGTGGATGATGTCCCAGATGCCGTTGCCCTCGCCGGCCAAGAGCATCAACGCATCCACGGCATGCCCGTTGTACTGGTTCTGGCCGGGGTTCTTTTTGATATGCCCCCACATCTGGTTGTTGCGGTTGTGGAGCTGCTTGCAGCACTCTTCGGTGAATAAGCCGCAGCCGTCGTGCGTGGCGAGATTGAACTGCCCGGTCTGGTAGACCTCAGCGATGATGCCCTGCGGATCGGTTGCCGGCCCCGGTGCCGGGTTCGGATCGGGCGGCACGGGCGGCGAATCCACGACGATCAGATCCACGTCATCGATCCGGAACGTCGCTTCCCCTGTCTCGCTCGGGATGATCAGCCCGCGATTGGAAAACTCGTGATAGCCGCTGCAGGTGATCTGCAGCACCGCGCCCTGGCTCGGTGTGCCGGCGGGCAACTGCACCTTATGCGCGTCGTTGCGTCCGTTGGCGGTCATCGGCCCTTGCCCGGTGATCGACACGCCGCTGTCGAGCACCAGCCTGACCAGTGACTGGGACGGGTTCGGGTACACGTAGAGTTCGTTCGGCATCATCATCCTTTTGACCGGTCAGCGCTTTGGGCAGCGGCCGGCGTCCGAGTAATTCCTGTCGCCTGGTGACGCGGCACTCGCACGGCTGCACGCGCCCGTTGCTCATGCGCTTCCAGCCGGTGTCTTTACAGCGCAGGCAGAGCGGTTCGGGCAGCCGCCGCAGAATGGCGCGCTGCTGCTCAAACCACTCAACCTGCACCTTGAGTGCTTCGGTGCGCCATTCCGGTGCGCGCGGAAACCAGCGCTCGCCGTCCTGATCGACCCGCCGCGCAAAGCGCCGTGCCGCTTCCTGGATCAGCTCCAGTTCGACATCACTGAGCGCGCGGTAGTAGGCGTCGATCGTCGCCTGGTCCGCATCGGTCGCATGAAGCTGCAGCGCCAGCACCGCAAAGACTTCGGCGAACTCTGGCAGTGTCATTTCTTCCCCATGATCGAGGTCAGCGCATCGGCCATGCGCGTGGAGAGCTTCCCGAGCTTGGGCACGTTCGCAATCGGTAACGCCCGCCGCCTAGCTTCGGCGAAGACCAACTGTTCCAGCCACTCATGCTGCTGCTTCTGCGGCGGCACGATATGGCCGCTTGATGCGAGCGCCGCATCCAGGTCGAAGAGAAATCCCAGGACATCGAAAGACTCAGATTGCCGCCCCAGCATCTGGTTCAGCCGATCGAGTTGCCAGTCGAACAACGAGAAGCGCTGCCCCTGAAAAACGGGGCGGTGCTTGCCCGTCAAGAGTGAACCCTACACAAACCGCCTGACCATCGACCCTGCCTCATTGCTCTCGCCCCCGTTTTGAGCATTGGCCCTAGCCGCATCCAAGCCTGATTAATTGGTCGCAATATAGGCCAGCACTGCTACCTTGTCAACTTCAGTCTTGACATCGCTGGCTGAGCTGTATTAGAGCGCTTAAGACGGCTTAAGGCCGCTTAACACTGTTGCTAAAGAACTGTGCTAGCGTTAGAGAAGTGAACAGCACGACATATCGGAGGTTTAAGACGGGCACAAGAAGACTCGAAGGAGAGACACGTACGGTCGAAGAGGTTGCTACACAGTACAAGGCTTTGCGCGAGAGCAAAGGACTGACGATCTACGCCGTTGCCGTACGCGCGAAGATGTCACCGAACACGGTGCGAAGCATCGAGCGCGGCGGCCCCTACCATCGCACGTCGTTGCAGCAATACCTCACTGCGCTTGAGGCCAATCCTGACCCGCTCCCAGGCGCTCGCTCGGTTCTTCAGTCAGAAGACCTTGACGTGGCAGTCAAGTACCATCACGCGCCCACCTGGCTCCGGACCTGTATCGCCGAACTGCTCTCGGCCGGCGACTACGCCCTGCTCAGGCCGCGCGTCGATCCCGCCCTCTTCTCGCTCGCCCACGAACTCTCGCATCTGGACGCAGAAATCGTGGACGGCTTCCGCCAGCTTGCCGCGCACCTCCGGCAGACCGCTGCCAGTCCCACGAACGGCACAGTCGGACGCCGGCGTCGGACAAGACCCGACAGTCAACCGCAGACATAGTCAGCCATATCTAACAATCCTTCTGGACCGCAGCCGAAATTTGTGTATCCTTCCATCTCGGTCTACTATGCCGTCCAGCATGGAGTTGTCGTGCCTAAGCCAATCGTCGCCGTCGTCAGCCAGACCGCGCCCGATCGCACCGGCCCCGCACGCTTCGACCCGATCGGCAACGATCGCCTCCGCGCCCTCCTGCACCATGAAATTGATACCTGCGATCGGCATCCCGTGCTGGCCCAGGCCCTCCACACCCTGCGCTTCTTGAAGAAAGAAGACCGGCGGCGGCGCAAAGCTCGCCCGCGCATGATCACCATGCGCTGAGCACACAAGGACACGACATGGATTTATCCAGCAAAGTGCTTGGCTTAAGCGTCGTCACGCAGCTTCAGAACCGAATCGCCACCCCGATTCTCACGATTGGTGCCGACAAATTCACGCGCGGCGACTTCTCGCGGGCCGACTGCTTCAACTTCACGGCGGTGCTCAATATTGAGCGCGTCTGTAAGGAGCTGCGCGTGAAGAACACCCGCGACTTGTTCAACCGTGTGTCGCCCCTGGCCTTTGCGGTGCCCCGCTTTGGTGCCATTTCGATGGCCGCGCTCGGTGCCGTCTTCGAGCTGAAAGGTGTGGGCGGCGAGCATCCGCTCGAAGCGTGGTGGGCCAAGCATAGCGAGCACGGCGCCGACGACATCCGCACCTTTCACACCCTGAAACATCGTGTCAATGCCGAAGCGCTTGAAGAGAAGAAAGCCGCCAAGGCGCACAAGCGCAGTCGCACACAGAAAGCCCGAGAGATTCGCGGCACGCGCATCCTGGAGCGCGCCGAAGCTGCCGCCCACGACGAAGGAAACTAAGCCGCTATGAGAGAAGCCGAACTGACCCGCTTAGAAGAAGAAGCCACGGCCGCTGAAGAGAAAGCCCGCGCCCTACGCACGGCGATTGCCGTGATGCGCGGCTGGCAGAAGACTGACGCTCAAGAGCGCTTGCCGGCGGTCCTTGAGAAAGCCACGAAGATTCATGCTGGTCGCGCCCCTCTCAAACGAGGTGACTTAGTCGGCGCTGTACTTGCGGCGCTCCAAGCCGGCCCACTCAGCACAGAAGAATTACAAGAACGCTTGCGACCGTCCTTAGGTCAGGTAATAACCAAGCGCTTCATAGATATGGCAACCAGAGGAAGGATCGTTAGCCAAGGCACACGCAAGACCAGACGCTACGCTTTGCCTGGCACCTCGCTGAATGGCACCGGTCCCGCACCGATCTCGATCACAGTGCCTTCCGTCAAGGGCGCCAGCAAGAAGACCAAACAGCACCTGCCTGGGTACGTGCTCTGGAAGATTCTCAAGACCGCCGACCGGGCAATGTTGAGCGAGGACATCCTGGCTGCCGCTAGAGCGCACGGCATGAAAATCAAGGGCCAAACCCTTGGCGCCCTGGCCCGCTACAACATCATCAAGCCAGCGCCTGACTACACGAAGAACCACAAGACCTACGTGATTGGGAAGTTCGTGCCGGGGAAGTACGCGAACTGGGAAAACGACGCGCCTAATGAATAGTTCGCAGGATGCCCCACTCAACCATCAGGAGCTGCAGCAGCCACGCGACCGCCGCCACCAGCACCAGCCGAATCGCGGCACGCCACCAGACCATCGCTAGGGTACCGCCGCCGCTGTCTCGTCTTCCGGCTGATCCGCTGGCAGTTCTTTCAGCGCCCGCTGCAGTTGCGCGGCCCAGGCCGCTGTCGCCGCCGGACTCCTGACCGGGATCCGCAGCCCTTGCGTCAAGAGCTTCGCGCCGCCGGGACTGGTCAGCAGTTTACCGATCGTGCCGGCCACCGCCGCCTCTCCAGCAGCCCTAATCGGATGCCTGAACAGGTTCATGATCTGCGCGCCCTTGGCCACCGCCATCCCGGATCCGGACGGATTGATCCGATACGTCATTTCATTGGCCAACTCGAAGAACTCATTGAGCGCCGGCACCTCGCTGCCGTAGAGCAGTTGCTTGGTCTTGGGATGAAGCGCTTTCCACCGCGTCAATGCCTTGCTGTAATTGCCCGTATTCTCGACATCGGTCAAGAGATCATCGAACAGCGCGCGGCCGACCTTCGGGATCTGCTGCGGCGCGTACTTCTTGACCCGCGCCAGCAAGCCGATGCTGTGACCGTCCCACTGCAGCAGTCGGTCATAGACCTTGACCGGCTCCACGTCGGCCCCGAGCGTCCCGGCCAGCTTCTTCCGGACGTTCTGAATCTTGTACTTCTCAACCGTCGCAGCCCGCGCTTCCTTCAGCATGTTGGGATCGATACCGTGCTCGGTCATCCCTTGCTGGATAGCTTTTTCAAGCTCACGAATCTCAAACGCAGCCAGACCTGCCTTGCCGCCGCGTGGCCCTATCGACCCGGCCGTCTTGCCGCCTTTCTCCACATACTTCAGTGCCCCGGCCAGACGCTCCGCATCACCCAGCGGCCGATACCGATCGCCCTTTACCAGATCGCGCAGGGATTCAACCGCCGGATCAACCTGACGCTGTGCAAATCCAGGCTGCCGCTCCAGCCGTTCCAGCGCTTTCGACAGGATGCCCTGCACGTTCCCGAGATCAATCGGTGCCTGCAGAACTTCCGTGCTGGGAATCTGCGGCATCTCGCCGGCCCCAGGCGGCAGCTCCGGCTTGCCGACTTCCGACCACTTACCGGCGAGCCGCTTGCGCGCTACCGCCAGTGCCGCCCGCGCTGTTTCGTTGAACTCCCCCGTCGTCAGCGCCTGGTTGATCGATTGGATTGCACTAGGCCGATCGGCCTGGCTCAAATTGATCGAATTAGCGTTGATGTCATCGATCACATTCGCGCCGGCCGAACGCGGCACGTAATGCGTCGTGCCGCTATCAATGTCGTCGGTGACGAGTTTGCCCTGCGAGTAGCGCAGTTCATCCATCTCGGTCTGGATGTCGGCCATCGCCTGCAGCTCCTGCCGGGTCGGTACCTGATCACCGAACTGCTCGCGCATCCTGCCCGCGCGCTGCGCTTCGAGCTTCTTCATCGTCTCAGGCGAGCGCGGCACCTCCCGCTGCAGGCCAGGACTCTCAACCGCCTGGTCCCACGGTTCGTACGCCGCCGATGCCCGCTTGGCCGCTTCGGTTTCGGCCTTGAGCACATCAGTGAACACGCCTTGGCCGGCAGAGGAATCCGTCGCAGCGGTCGGCGAAATCTGCTGGCCCAGTTGAGCGCGCGTTTTCGCCAGGGCAGCCACCTGCAGATCGCGCTGCTCAAGCGCTTTCTGGCCCAGCATCGACTCCTGCGTTAATTGCTGCGCGCCGCGCAGAAACGGACTATTGGTTGCCGTCGCCGCATCGATCGGCACCTCGCCCCCAGCCTCGGTGCCGAAGCGCTTGATCGCCGCCTCGATCACGGGCGTCACCCGCGTCCTGATCGGCGCCGGAATACGACCCTTCGTCACCGGCAGCGACGATGCCAGAAACGGGGCCACTTGGACTGCTGCCGCCCCGAGCATCCCGGCCACATCACCCGAAGCCCCGAGTTCGCCGGCCGCCGCCGCGCCTGGCCCGATAATCGGAATCGTCCCGCCGGCATGACCGAGCGCTTCCACATACCGCCCCTGGTCGTACGCTTCCTTGGCCTTGGCCGCTTCCGCAAGACTGCCCTGTGCAGCCTGCTCTGCCACCTTGCCGCCAACCCCAAGCGCTGACCCTTGCGGAATCGCCTTAACCGCTGCCTGTCCGTAATTTCCCTGGCGTACCGCTTCATGCACCGCCTGCATACGCTTCGCGGCGTCTCGCGGATCTTCAGGCATCACCGCGTCATAGACCATCTTCGGAAGGCCAGCAATGGCTTGCCCGACCGGCGCGAAGAAGCGTGACACCGCACCCTCGCCTGGCGTCAGTTGAGCGGGCAGTGTCTGAGTGAGATAGCCCAGGCCAAAGGCCGGCGTTGCCGGTTTACCCGCCTCTTGTGCCGCCGCAGTATTGGGTAGGTTCTCGTACTTGCCGACAATCCCGGCCCAGATGGTCGGCGCAATCCGCTGGTAGTTCTCTTCGGACTCGAATGCCGTCGCCGGCAGCGCCTTTTTGAACTCGGCCTGCATCGCCGCCATGTCGGCGTCGGTCAGTTGGCGCGGCATCAGCGTCCTCTCGGCTTCATCTGGTCAAAGGACGGCATCCCCGGCGGCGGCGGCGCAGCCCCGCCAGGAGCACCACGGCCGCCACCGGCAGGTGCCACCTTCGGCTGATCGGGATTGATCGCGCCGACAAACTTCGCGCCGTCGTTCCCAAATCGCTCGTTCCAGAAGACCCAGTCATGTCGCTGGGTCGCGCGTTCCAGACCAGCCAAGAGCGCCATGTTGACCTTGGCGTCGTTGGTGTACTTCGGAAACATCTTGTCGTACTGCGCCGCTTCTTCTTTGCTGAACTGGATGCCGGTCGTGCCGCGCCGGTAAACGTTTCGGAGTTCGTCCAACTGCACGCCCAACTCCACCAGGCGTGTATCAGTGGACTTGCCGAGATAGCGCTGCATGTCTTCCAGATTTCCTTCCAAGATGCCGGTCGGCACGCCGCCCCTCTGCTGCAACTCCGTCAGGATGCCGCGAATCCCCTTGATCGACTGCAGTAGGTCTGTCCTGGCCGTGACGACGTTCGCCTTGTCCACGTTCAAGTTGTCGATCACCGTGTTCTTCAGCACCCGCTTGTAGTTGCTGTGCTCCGGATCGTCGTTCTTCCAGGCATCGTTCAGGCTGGCCGCCGCAAATTGCCGGCTCGCCTCACCACGAATGCGCGACATCGAGCCGGCCGCCAGCGTCCGCATGTCCTGCGGAATCCCCGGATCGAAGATGTTCAGTTGCGCCGGGGCATCAGCCGTTTTGACCAGCCCCTGCGCGCGAATCTCCTGCGGCGTGGCCAGCACCTGGCTGCCATCAGGTTTCTGTGCCCACATATAGGTCGGCTGCACCTGCGGCGGCGGCTTCGGGAAGGTCGCACCGACCTTCGGCGTGACAAATTGCGTAATGGGCTTGCCGCTTGGATCCAGTGTCTCAACCTGAACTGGACTGGCTGGTGCGGCTGGGAACTCTGCGCCGACTTTCGGCTCGACGTATTTACTGACCTTCTCGCCAGCCGCGCCCACCGTCTCGATCCGCTCCGGCTTGGGATGCTCAATCTCGTACTGCTGCTGCGGCGTCATCATCCGCCGCTGCGTGTACTGCAGGTATCCGTAGCCGGGATACTCGGCCGGCGCATCCGTCTCGCGGATCACGCCGTCCTGCACCCACTGGTTGCGTATGCCGCCGTACATTTCCGCGCGCATCTCTTCGGTCGGCAGCGCCATCAGGCCGGTCAGCACCGGCCCAATCAGCCCCTGCGCTTCACCCGAACGCTTGGCCCGACTCGTTTCCAGCGCCTCCAGCCCGGTCAGGATCTCACTGCCGCGCTTCGGCCCGACAATGCCGTACAACTGCTCCGGCTTCGGCCGCTGGCCCGAGCCAAACAGTTCCCGCAGCGCCGTTTCCTGCTGCTTTGCTGCGGCAGCGTCCTGCGCTTCGATCTGCGCCTGCTGGCTCAATCGATTCTGCTGCTGCCGTGACAGTTCAATCCGCTCCTGGCTTTCCTGCCGCTGCTGCTGCATGTTCTGCAGTTGATACACCTGCATCAGCGACTGCATCGGGTTGATGGCCGACCCGCCTTGCGCGACGGCACCGAGAGGGATCCGTGGATCGATGCTCATGCCATTCCCTTCCGAGCCGCAGCATACACACGCTTCATCCGATGCATACACTCACGGCAATAATGAGATAGGCCGAGACTGGCATGACGAAATCTGTTGAACTCTGAAAACACTTTCAATTGACGGCAACGTCCACAAATGCGTTGCGAATTAGGGTTGCCGCCAGCCTTAACCACCCGCATTCGAGCATGTAGTAGATTGTGATAACGCGCATCCTGACAAATGACCAGCGGCGCATCAATAGCTTTCGAGCCGTCCGCATGATGTACGGCTGCGCCCTTCGGCAACGGTTTGCCTAGTGCGCGTTCTGCCCGAAGACGATGAATCGCTTCTACCGTACCATCGCCCCGACTTGCACCGGGATATCCTCGCGTTCCGTAAATCTTGGAATAGAGCTTGGCGTTGTGGCCGGAGACGAAACGAACCGGCACGCCACGCTTCCAGCCATAACGACGGTTATCTGACGTGGCAACTGGCGCAGGCTGGCCACATCCACATTCGCAAAATCCCTCTGGCGCTGATCCAACGACGGCAGTAATCGACATACTTAAATTCCGTAGAACTTCTGCCAGTCGGTATCGGTTGTACTACCACCAGCCGGTTTGCCCTGCCTGCCATACAGCCCGCCGTACATCGCGGCCATTGTCGCGGCGTTGCCGGCATTGCCCCAGCCCTGGTTCCAGGCATTGGCGGCTCCGACCTGACCGGCCGCATTCGCGTTGCCCTGCCCGGTGATCAGATCGCCGGCCTGATTGCTCTGGCCACCGAGAATCCCCGCCATCTGATTGGCGTAGCTGTTCCCGTAGCCGGCCGCCTGATTGGTGCCCTGCAGTCCCAGTGACGCGGTGTTATAGAGCTGGCCGAAGCGCTGGTTCTCCGACGCCAGTTGGTTCTGGAAACCCTGATTGGCGGCATTGAAGTTCCCGAGCCAGGAGTTGTACGCCTGCTGGTAGTTCGCTTCCCACGGCTTGAACTGCGTGTCAAAGTTTGTTTTGTACGCGTCCAGCGCGTTCTGGTAGTTGGTCTGGTAGTTCTGGAACGCATTGCCCCTGTTGGTGCCGTAGTCCTGCAGGCTGCGGTTGAAGACATTCTGAAATTCGTTGCTGCCGTAGTCCTGCGCGAACTGATTCAGGTCTTTCAGTGTGCCGCCGGTCAGGAGCGTGCCTTTCGCTGCTGCCGAGCGTTCGAGCGCATCACTTCCGAGTTTGAGCCGCGCCTGATAGCCCGGATCGTTTTCGAGCGTCAGTTGGTCCGGCGCCTTGAACCCTTCGTACTGGAACGCACCCGGCGCCTTGAACTGTTCGTAGTTGAACGGCGTCGGGTTCGGTGCCTGCCCGAAGCCGTAGCCGCCCGACTGGCCGCCGCCGCCCCGGCCGTCATCGACCAGCCACTGCGCCCCGCGCCCCCCCTCACCGGACGCCAGCACGGCATCGACTACGCGCCCATCGGGCAGCTGAATCTTGTCTTTCTTGCTCCCGACCAGCGTGGCGCCCTGCGTCAGTTCCGGATGCTGGGAAAAGAAATTCGCCAGATCCTGCGGCGTATGGCCGCCGCTACTGAGCCACGCCTGCGACAGTGCCTGCTCATTGAATGGCTGATAGGACTGCTGCTGCCCTGCCGGCTGGAATTGTGGAGTGCCGCCGCTGTTGATGTTGCCGCCAGGGCGATACCACCCTTCATTCGCCCCGCGCAGCAGATCGTTTTGCTGGTTCGCGGCCCGCATCTGCGCGAGCACTTCCTCTCGATCCGGTGCCCAGTAGTCCTGTTCAAATTGGGCCAGGTTCGGCATGATTACCTCTGGTACAGACTGTTCATCGGCTGGAGCGGCGCCCCGTTCATCAACTTCCCTGACTGACCAGGCATCGGCTGACCAAGAAACGGTGCCTGCATCGGCTTCCCGTACGACCCGTACGGCACCATCGTCTGTGCCTGTTGCGCGCCGGGTAGACCGAGAAAGCTATGGAGCGCCGACAGACTGGCGCCGCTAGTCTGCGTGTAGGGGTTGTACATGTTCTGGATCTGGCCCCAGATATCCCCGGCCGTCCCGGTCGCACGATCGGCAAGCTGCTGCTGAACCGCCATCGCGCGATCGGCCGATGCGCTCTGTGTGGCCGCCGCCTGGCGCGCTGCCTT
>Ga0307468_100000080_pt1 | contig 26357 bp, 25 predicted proteins | sample atmdna_FD_203085 | JGI IMG/M metagenome (GOLD analysis project Ga0307468, IMG submission 203085) | Hardwood forest soil microbial communities from Morgan-Monroe State Forest, Indiana, United States - atmos_gases AM2C_05 | ecosystem: Environmental > Terrestrial > Soil > Temperate forest > Bulk...
TCCCTTTCCCCCGACCCCGGGAGAGTGGGAGAAAAGCTCCCATCGACTCACGCTTGTCTCCCCCTCTCTCCCTCTTGCAATCCCAACAGCTCCCGCACGGACGGGTCTGCCGGCTGTTCGGCCAGCTCCTTCGGCGGGCCGATCTGGAGGATGCGGCCATTGCGCATCACGGCGATCCGGTCGGCGAGACGGAAGGCCTCCCCCAGGTCGTGCGTCACCAGCAGCGCGGTCTTGCCGAGCCGGGCCTTGAGGTCCAGGAACTGGCGGTGGAGCTCCAGGCGGGTGAGGGCGTCGAGCGCGCCGAAGGGCTCGTCGAGCAGGATCACTGGCGGATCGGCGGCGAGCGCGCGGGCGAAGGCGGCGCGCTGGCGCTGGCCGCCCGACAGCTCGGCGGGGTAGCGGGCGCCGTGAAGGCCGGGGTCGAGCCCGACCAGCGCCAGCATCTCGCGGGTGCGCTCCTCGCGCCGGCCGCGCTCCCAGCCGAGGAGGTCCGGCACCAGCTCCACATTCCTGCCGATCCGCCAGTGCGGGATCAGGCCGCCGTCCTGGGGGACGTAGCCGATACGGCGGCGGAGCGCGATTGGATCGAGCCCGGAGACCGGCCGGCCTTCGACCCGCACCTCGCCGGCCGAGGGCTCGGCCATGCGGTTGAACAGCCGCAGCAGGGTGGTCTTGCCGGAGCCGCTCTCGCCGACCAGGGCGACTGTCTCGCCCGGCAGGACCGCGAGGTCGATCCCGGCGAGCGCGGCGGTGCCGTCCGGATAGGTCTTGGAGATTCCGGCGGCTTCCAGGATGGGGACTGCGGGCGCGGAGGGCACGGCCGTAGTCTACCGTGCGTTAGCATGGCGCCATGAGACGAGAGAACCTCCGTTTCCCCGGTTCCCGCGGCGGCACGCTCGCGGCGCGGCTCGAAAGCCCGGACGTCGATCCGACCGCCTACGCGGTGTTCGCCCACTGCTTCACCTGCTCCAAGGACTTCAAGGCCGCGAGCTGGATCAGCCGCGCCCTGGTGGACCGCGGGATCGCCGTGCTGCGTTTCGACTTCACCGGCATCGGCGAGAGCGAAGGGGATTTCGCGGAGACCGACTTCTCGTCCAACCTCGACGACCTGGTCGCCGCGGCGGACTTCCTGCGCCGCGAGCGGGCCGCTCCGCGTCTGCTCGTCGGCCACAGCCTGGGCGGCGCCGCGGTGCTCGCCGCGGCCGAGCGCATCCCCGAGACCGCCGCGGTCGCCACCCTCTGCTCGCCGAGCGACACCGAGCACCTGCGCGATACCCTGGTGCGTCTCGCCCCGGAGCTGGAAGAGCGGGGGGAGGCGGAGGTGGACCTGGGCGGCTCCCGCCCCTTCCGCATCCGGCGCCAGCTCCTGGACGACCTCTCCGGGGAGCACCTCCAGGGGGTCGTCGAAAAGCTCCACAAGCCGCTGCTGATCTTCCACTCGCCGGTCGACAACATCGTCGGGATCGACCATGCGGAGCGGCTGTTCCTGGCGGCGCGGCACCCCAAGAGCTTCGTCTCCCTGGGGCTGGCCGACCATCTCCTCCTCGACGAGCGCGACGCCCGCTCTGCCGGCGAGGTGCTGGCCGCCTGGGCGGGGCGCTATCTCGAAGGAGAGCAGCCGGAGATGGAGGAGATGCCCGAGCCCGGCCGACAGGGCGAGGTGCTGGTCACGGAGGAAGAGGGCTTCGCCCAACGGATCATGGCCCGCCGGCATCGTTTCACCGCCGACGAGCCCGAGTCCGTGGGCGGCACCGACACCGGCCCCAGCCCGTACGAGCTGCTGCTCGCCGCGCTCGGCGCCTGCACCTCGATGACGATCCGCATGTACGCCAACCTCAAGAAGCTGCCGCTCGAAGGCGTGCGGGTGCGCCTGCGCCACTCCAAGATCCACGCCGTCGACTGCGCGCGTTGCGAGACCAAGGAAGGCAAGCTCGACCGGGTGGAACGGGAGATCGAGGTGCTCGGTCCGTTGAGCGAAGAGCAGCGCCAGCGGCTTCTCGAGATCGCTGACCGCTGTCCTCTCCACCGCACGCTCCAGTCCGAGATCGACATCCCGAGCCGTCTGGTCTGAGCGCCCCGGCCGCGACCTCCCGAGGCATCACCCCTGTCCACGACAGGGGACGAGGGGGTGTCCGCACGTCCTTTCTGAGGCACTGAAGTAGCTTGCGAATCAGATATTTACGTCGCTTTACCAGTTTGGCACGCATCGTGGAATCAGGAAAAAAACGAGGAGGCCTACCTGACGACGAACGGACAGTCTCCTCTCCCTCCGGAGCCGGAGTGGGTTCCACGCTCTCCGCCCACTCCGGCCCTTTTTTTCTCTTGAAGGGCCCGCGGTGATCTCCGCGGTCCACTCGGCGCCTCTCTGGCCCTTATAATCAGCACTGTGAGCGACTCCGGCGAGGTGCACCCACGGATCGTACCGCGGGCAGAGCACCCCATCTCCCGCAGATCCATCAGCAGCAATGCTCTCAAGGTCATGTACCGGCTCCACAACGCCGGGTACAAGGCTTACCTGGTCGGCGGCAGCGTCCGCGACCTGATGCTGGGCCGTACGCCCAAGGATTTCGACATCGGTACCGACGCCCGGCCCAACGAGGTGCGGCGGCTGTTCGGCAACTCGCGCATCATCGGCCGGCGCTTCCGGCTGGTCCACGTCTTCTTCCACGACGGTGAGATCGTCGAGGTCTCCACCTTCCGGCGCAACCCCGAGCCCGAGGAGCAGAGGGGGCTGCCGGGAGAGCTGCTGATCACCAGCGACAACACCTTCGGCTCTCCTCTCGAGGACGCCTTCCGCCGCGACTTCACCATCAACGGCCTGTTCTACGACATCGCCGAGTACGCGGTGATCGACTACGTGGGCGGCATCGAGGACCTGGAGCGGCGGCTCGTGCGGGCGATCGGCGATCCGGACGTGCGTTTCCAGGAAGACCCGGTGCGGATGCTGCGCGCCTGCGAGTTCGCCGGCCGGCTCGGGTTCGGGATCGAGCCGCGCACCCAGGAGGCGATCCACCGCCAGCGCAAGGAGCTGGAGAAGGCCTCGCCGGCGCGCGTCACCGAGGAGATCGCCCAGCTCCTGCGCTGCGGCCGGGCCGGTGCCGCCATGCAGTGGATGCTGGAGCTCGACCTGCTCTCGGTCATGCTGCCCGAGGCCTACGCCATGCTGACCGCCGGCGCGCGCGGCATGGGCGACTTCGGGCAGATCCTGCCGGTCATCGACCGCATGGTGGCGCGCGGGCGGGAGCTCTCCGACAGCTCGCTGCTCGCCGCGCTGCTGCTGCCCAAGGTGCTGCTCCGCCGCGACGACGTCGAGCGGGAGCAGCGGCGGCCGATGAGTCGGTCCGCGATCGAGACCATGATCCGCGACGAGATCCAGCCGTTCCTCTCCCGTCTCACCGTCTCCAACCTCAGGACGCAGCAAATCTCCCAGGCCCTGGTCGGCTTCCAGCGCCTCTGCGAGCCGGCTTGGACCCCTTCCGAGCGGGTGCGATTCGGCCGCCGGTCGTTCTTCAAAGATGCCCTGACTCTGTTCGAGATCCTGGTCGAGGCCACCGGCGAAGGGCACGAGGCGCTCGCGCAGTGGCAGGCGGCGCAGCAGCGCGCCGCCACGCCGCAGGCCGCCGAGACCGCAGGCCGCCGGCCCCCCCGGCGGCGGCGCCGCCGCCGGCAGGCGGCCCCGACTTTGTGACGTGTTTCACAGGCTGTCGGCGTTGACGTAGGATAGGAGACCGTCCGAGGTTTCCACGAGGAAAACACGCGCATGTCCTGGTTCTCTGACATCTCCCGGTCCGCCGTCGGCAAGAAGGCCGTGATGGCGGTCACCGGCATCATCCTCTTCGGCTTCGTGCTCACGCACATGATCGGCAACCTCAAGCTGTACGAGGGGCCGGACAAGCTCAACAACTACGCCGGCTGGCTGCGCGAGGTGGGATCGCCGGCGGTCCCCACGAGCGGCCTGCTCTGGCTCGCCCGCCTGGTGCTGCTCACCGCCGTCGTGCTGCACATCTGGGCCGCCTGGCAGGTCACCCGGATGAGCCGCGGGGCGCGCCCGCAGCGCTATTCGAAGCGCCGCCCGGTACGCATGACCTATGCCTCGCGCACCATGCGCTGGGGCGGCGTGATCATCCTGCTGTTCGTCATCTACCACCTGCTCCACCTCACGACCGGCACCGTCCACAACAACTTCATCAAGGACGACGTCTACCACAACGTCGTCGCCGGCTTCCGCGTCTGGTGGGTGTCGCTGTTCTACATCGTGGCCCAGGTCGCCCTGGGGTTCCACCTGTACCACGGGCTGTGGAGCATGTTCCAGTCGCTGGGGTGGAACCAGCCCCGGTTCAACCCCTGGCGGCGCTGGTTCGCCTACGCCTTCGCCTGGATCATCACCCTGGGCAACATCTCGTTTCCGGTCGCTGTCTTGACCGGCATCATCTCGTAGCGGAGACCTGCCATGAAGCTCGACAGCAAGACCCCTACCGGTCCTCTGGAGACCCGCTGGCAGGAGCACCGCAACCACCTGCGGCTGGTCAATCCCAACAACAAGCGGCGGTTCACGGTCCTGGTCCTGGGATCGGGGCTGGCCGGCGCCTCGGCCGCGGCGAGCCTGGCTGAGCTGGGATATGAGGTGAAGTGCTTCTGCTTCCAGGACAGCCCGCGCCGCGCCCACTCGATCGCCGCCCAGGGCGGCATCAACGCCGCCAAGAACTACCACAACGACGGCGACAGCGTCTTCCGGCTGTTCTACGACACCATCAAGGGCGGCGACTTCCGAGCCCGCGAGTCCAACGTCCACCGCCTGGCCGAGATGTCGGTCAACATCATCGACCAGTGCGTGGCGCAGGGCGTCCCCTTCGCCCGCGAGTACGGCGGCCTGCTCGACAACCGCTCGTTCGGCGGCGCCCAGGTCGCCCGCACCTTCTACGCCCGCGGCCAGACCGGCCAGCAGCTGCTGCTCGGCGCCTACCAGGCCCTCTCCAAGGAGATCGCCTCCGGCCGCGTCAAGATGTTCCCGCGCACCGAGATGCTCGACCTGGTGGTCGAGAACAACCGCGCGCTCGGCGTCGTGGCACGCGACCTGGTCACCGGCCGGATCGAGAGCCACGCCGGCCACGCGGTGGTGCTGGCGACCGGCGGCTACAGCAACGTCTACTTCCTGTCGACCAACGCCAAGGGCTCGAACGTCACCGCCACCTGGCGGGCGCACCGGCGCGGCGCGCTGTTCTCCAATCCCTGTTACACCCAGATCCACCCGACCTGCATCCCGGCGTCAGGCGACTACCAGTCCAAGCTGACGCTGATGAGCGAGTCGCTGCGCAACGACGGCCGCATCTGGGTCCCCAAGGACCCGAACGACCGCCGCTCGCCGGATCAGATCCCCGAGGCGGACCGCGACTACTACCTGGAGCGCAAGTACCCGAGCTTCGGCAACCTGGTGCCGCGCGACGTCGCCGCCCGCAATGCCAAGAGCGTCGTCGACGAGGGGCGCGGCGTCGGGCCGCAGAAGAACGGCGTCTACCTCGACTTCTCCGACTCCGTCCAGCGTCTCGGCAAGGCGGTGATCGAGGAGCGCTACGGCAACCTCTTCGCCATGTACGAGAAGATCACCGGCGAGGACCCGTACGTCGTGCCGATGCGCATCTACCCGGCGCCGCACTACACCATGGGCGGTCTCTGGGTGGACTACAACCTGATGAGCAACGTCGAGGGGCTGTTCGTCCTGGGCGAGGCCAACTTCTCCGACCACGGCGCCAACCGGCTCGGCGCGAGCGCGCTGATGCAGGGGCTGGCGGACGGCTACTTCGTCATCCCGTACACCCTCGGCGACTACCTGGCCGGCCGCCTGGGGGAGAAGGTCACGACCGAGCGCGACGCCTTCCGCGCCACCGAGGCGGACGTCGCCGACCGCATCCAGCGCCTGACGTCGGCGAGCGGCCGGCGCAGCCCGGACTCTTTCCACCGCGAGCTCGGCCGCATCACCTGGGACTACTGCGGCATCGCCCGCAACGCCGGCGGCCTGCGCAAGGCCCTGGAGCTGATCCCCGCGTTGCGCGAGGAGTTCTGGCAGACCGTGCGGATCACCGGCTCGCCCTCCGATCTCAACCAGGACCTGGAGCGGGCGCTGCGCGTCGCCGACTATTTCGAGCTCGCCGAGCTGATGTGCCTCGACGCCCTCGACCGCGACGAGTCGTGCGGCGGCCACCTGCGCGAAGAGCACCAGACGCCGGAAGGCGAGGCGCTGCGCAACGACGCCGAGTACTCCTTCGTCTCGGCCTGGCAGTGGAACGGGCCGGGCAAGGCGCCGACCCGCCACAAGGAGCCGCTCGAGTTCGAATTCGTCAAGCCCACGCAAAGGAGCTACAAGTAATGGACCTCACTCTCTACGTCTGGCGCCAGCCGGGTCCGGCGGACGCGGGCCGGATGGTCCGGTACGAGGCCAAGGGGATCAACCCGGACAGCTCGTTCCTGGAGATGCTGGACGTCGTCAACGAGCAGCTCGCCGAGCGGGGCGAGGTGGCGATTGCGTTCGAGCACGACTGCCGCGAGGGCATCTGCGGCTCGTGCGGCTTCCTGATCAACGGCGTGGCCCACGGCCCGCTCCCCCGGACCACCGTCTGCCAGCTCCACATGCGCCACTTCAAGGACGGCGACATCCTGTACCTGGAGCCCTGGCGGGCCCGCGCCTTCCCCGTGATCAAGGACCTGGTGGTCAGCCGCAGCGCCTTCGACCGCATCGTCCAGGCCGGCGGCTACATTTCGGTCGCGACCGGCAGCGCGCCGGAGGCGAACCTGACGCCGGTGCCCAAGCCGCTCGCCGACCGCGCCTTCGACGCCGCTGAGTGCATCGGCTGCGGCGCCTGTGTGGCGCAGTGCCCCAACGGCGCGGCGCAGCTCTTCACCTCGGCCAAGGTCTCGCACCTCAACCTGTTGCCGCAGGGCCAACCCGAGCGGTACGAGCGGGCGCTCGCCATGGTGGAAGCGATGGAGCAGGAGGGCTTCGGCGCCTGCTCCAACTACACCGAGTGTGAAGGCGTCTGTCCCAAAGGCATCTCGATCGACTTCATTGCCCAGATGAACCGCGACTACCTCAAGGCCAAGGCCAAAGGGGTGTTGAAGTCACCGATGAAGACGTAGGAGGGATGTAGCGTCACGGCACGACCGGAGGGCTGTGGTATGGTTTGCGCCTCACGCACTTTGCCGCGAGAGGTACGATGCCCCAGATCGTCCGCGTAGGGGTTCTCGCCCCCCACAAGCCAGGTTTGGATCCGCGCCAGGCGCTGGATTTCGCGAATATCGTGATCCCCCAGCACCTCTATGAGAGCCCCTATCGGCCGGCGGCGGATGGCGACAAGGTGGAGCCTGTGCTCCTGGAGGCCCCCCTCCAGGTCGATCCGGCCGGGCCGCGCAACCTCTCCTTCTGGACCACGGTCCGGCGCGACCGCAAGTTCTCGGACGGCGTCCCGGTCACCGCTTCGGCGGTCGCCGACTCCCTCTCGGCGACCCCGAGCTTCGCCAATGAGGCGGCCGTCGAGGCCAAGGGAGACCGTCTCTATTTCCGGCTCCGGCATGCCAACGCCCGGTTCGACCTGACGCTCGCCAACCTCAACCTGCCGGTGGTGAAGCGGGGGCCGGGCGGCTATGTCGCCACCGGTCCGTTCATCTACGCCCCAGACTCGCGGTCCGACCTCGTGCGGCTGATCCGCAACCCGCACTACACCGGACCGGTCTATCCGGACGAGATCCAGGTCCACGTCTATCCGCCGGACGCGGACGGCCGGCCCACCGCCCTGATCGAAGCCGTCAAGCGCCGCGAGGTCGACTTCACCGACTACCTGTCGCGCGAGCAGGTCAACGAGGTCTCGGGCGTCCAGAAGATCCTGGTCCCCGGCTTCTGTACGTCGTTCCTGTTCTTCAACACCGAGAAGATCACGGACGCGCGGGTGCGGCGGGCGCTCGCCTACAACGTCGACCGGCTGGCCCTGGCGTCGGCGCTGTTCTCGAACCCGGTCGCCTTTGCCGCCTCGTCGCTGCTGCCGCCGGTGCTCGGCCGGGTGCGGGACCGTTTCGCGTTCAGCGCCGAGCGCGCGGCCTCGCTGCTCAAGGAGGTCGGCTTCACCCCGCCGATCCGGCCGTGGACGATGCTGTACCCGGCCCTGCCGCGCCCTTACCTGGCCCAGCCGCAGCTCGTCGCGGAGAAGCTGGTGGAGCGCTTCGCCGCCTTGAAGATCCAGGTACGGCTCGAGCCGGCCCGCGACATCGCCGACTTTTCGCGGCGTGCCGAAGGCGGCAACTACGACCTCGCTCTGTGGGGATGGATTCCGGACACGCCCGACCGCGTCGACTACCTCCAGGGCCTCCTGTCCTCCGCATGGATTCCGCGGCCGGGCCACTCCGCGGCCTTCAGCGGCAACCTGGCCCGCTTCAAGAACCCGGCGATGGATGGAGCCCTGGCGACCTACCGCAGCGAGCGCCGCGAGGATACGCTGACCGAGATCCACCGCATGATCGAGGAGGAGGCGCCGCTCCTGCCGCTGCTCTACGGCACGCGGATCGCCGTCATGTCCTGGCGCTTCACCGCCCGGCCGGCCAGCTTCGAGTGGCGGCCATTCCTCGCCGAGACCCCGCTCAAGAAGGACTGAGCGTCCGCTCCGAAAACACGCAGCCGATGGCGTCGATGTAGGCGCCCGCCCGGCCGAAGAACGCGACGACCTCCAAGGCCGGCCACTGCGGGCCGACGTTGTAGGAGTAGGTGGCGTGCCCGCCGTCGCCGCCGTACGGGCCGACCGAGCGCCGGGTCGTGTGGAAGACGATCGAGTGGACGACCGTGCCGTAGCGGCCCTGGATGCCGACCAGGTACTCGTCTTCCTGCAGCGTGATCGTCGTCTCCTCGCCGCCGCTGCCGCCGTTCATCTTGGAGACCTTGCCGTCCGCCCAGTGGATCTGCAGGGCGTCGATGTAGTCGCCATGCCGGATGACGATCTTCGAGATCTTCCGTCCGGCGGAGCTCCAGTCGTCCTGGAAGTCGTACCCGCCCGCGCCTCCTGAGGGTCCGCATCGGATCTGGTTTGGCATGGGCGGCAGCCTATGCGTACTCCCGGGCGGAGTCAACGCGGGTCCGTCTTCCCTTGACCCTCCCCAGGCCACCCTTTATGCTCTGCGCAACCTCGATCGAAGCAGATCCGGAGCCCCATGAAGCGTTTCTGGCTGTTGACCGGCATGATGATGGCGGTCTTCCTCGCCCTGTTCGGGCTCGCCGAGGCGTTGCACGTGCCGCTCCTGACCGACCCGTCGCCCTGGCTCTCCAGGAACCATGCGGCCGCGGCGCTGGCCGGCTTCGGCCTGCTGGTAGGCGACGTCGTGCTGCCCGTCCCGTCGAGCCTGGTGATGATGGCGCACGGGGCGCTGTTCGGGGTCGCCGGCGGGACGCTCCTGTCGCTCGCCGGCGCGCTGGGAGCCGGGCTTTTCGGCTTCGCGATCGGCCGGCGGGGAGGTCCGCTGTATACCCGGCTGGTGCCCGAGGAGGAGCGGCGGCGCGCCGACGCCTTGCTGCGCGAGTGGGGCGACCTGGCGATCGTGGTCACCCGCCCGATACCCATCCTCGCCGAGACCGTGGCCATACTCGCCGGCGCCTCGCCGCTCGGCTGGGGCCGGATGACCGCCGCGACCCTGGCGGGCAGCCTGCCCGCCGCGCTGATCTACGCGCTGACCGGCGCCGCCGCGGCCCGGCTGGACAACGTGGCCCTGATCTTCTCGCTGGTCCTGCTCGTCGCCGGGCTGTTCTGGGTCATAGGCCGCCGGCTGCGGAGCGGAGACGAACGCACGACTACGACTCGCGAAACGCCCTGTCAATAACTCCGCGGGCGGCCTCCTGTACAGCCTGGGGCACCGTCACTGTATCCAGCCGGCGAAACAGGGTTTCAAGGTCTGCCATGCGGTGCCTGGCAGCTTCGCGCAAGAAGGAGATGTCCTTCTCTCGCCCCGCGATCGCTTTCGCGACGAGCAGATCGTGGACTTCCAGGCATAGCCCCCTGGCCCCACGGGTGTTCTCGTTCTGGACGATGACGAGGCGTTCCTTCCAACCTTGCGGCAGGCAGGCGGTCGTCTCGTCGACACCCTGGGCGTAATAACCAAACATCTCGTGAAAGGGAGAGAGCTCGCCGATGCTGCCCTCGATCAGCTCGGCGCGTTCGGGGTGATGCAGCGGATAAAGGTCTGCCTCCACGGAGACACGCATCGTGGCTGGAGCGTCGGGGAACTGCCCCAGGATGGCCTGGCTGCCGATGACAATGATCGAGTCATCGTCGGCGATGACCGCGGCAGCGCGTATCAGGTGCTCGAGCTGTTCCCGGGTCATGGCTGCCGGGCGAAGCGGTCTCGGGTTTCGCTCCAGATCTTCCAGCGTTCCTGGGGCGACAAGGCTCCGGCGAAGGGGCTCGACTGCCGCAACTCGTCCGCGAGCTCGCTTCGCTCGACCAGGAAGGCCGCGACGGAAGAGGGATCGCGCGCCAGGATTTCCGCCCATTTCCGCGCATAGAACGGTGTAACGTCGGAAGCCAACCAGGTCTGGACACGTTGCCGCGCGTTTTCGAGGACTTCCGGCTGATGCCGGAGACGCTCGGCGATGACGCGGTGATACGCGACGCTCCTCTCCTCGGCCAACCGGTGCAGGTTCATGACGGTAAAAAACACTAACACACAGCCCCGGTGAGTAGGTCCGGCCGGGAGCGGCGTTCTTTGAGACATACTGTTGGCGAGGATCCCAGGTATGCCGAGCCGATTCGAGACCCGTTCCCTTCCCTTCATCCTCCTGCTCTCCATCCTCCCATTCGCGCCGCTCGCCGCGCAGACTCCCGCGGCTCCGCCGGCGGCTGAAGACTCGATCTTCACCGAGACGTTCGACGTCCGCGTCGTCAACGTCGAGGTCTTCGTCACCGACGCCAAAGGTCAGCGCGTCAGCGGTCTGACCCGGGAAGACTTCGAGATCCGGGAAGACGGCAAACCGGTTGAGATCACCAACTTCTATGCCGCGGATGGCTCCGGCAGCGCGGCTCCGCAGGTGGGAGAACAGAGCCCGGCTCTCGAAGAGCAGCGCCTTCAACTCGCCGTCTACATCGACACCACCAATCTGGCGGCCAAGGCGCGCAAGGGCCTGCTGCCCTCTCTGGAGGAGTTCCTCACCACCCGGTTGGGGCCGGACGAGCGCGTCCTGTTCGCCACCTACGACGGGGCCAAGGGGCTCGCGATCCGCCCCTTGCCGACGGCGAACCGGCAGGAGATCTCCGCCGCGTTGCGCGAGGCCTTCGCGGAAGCCCCCACCGTGCCGGGCCGGGTGGCGGAGCTGCGTATGCTCATGCGCCAGATCGAGCGGGCGGCCGCCCCCGGGGGCAGCCGGTTGAACATGGCCGAGGCGGAGATGGACGCGGGGCGCCTGCACGAAGCTGTCGACTCCTATGGCAAGAGGATGTATGCCGAGTCGCGGGTGGCGATCGACTCGCTGGACCGGTTCCTCAACGGCCTCGCCGGCCTGCCCGGCCGCAAGGCGGTGCTCTACGTCGGCGGCAGCGTCCCTCTACGGCCCATGCAGGCGATCTTCGAGAGTTGGGAAAGGAAGTTCGGCACCCTGACCCTGGGCCCGCAGGTCGCCAACCGGATGGACGCCTGGTCCAAAGACCTCAGCAAGGAGCTGCGCCGGGTGGAGGAGCGGGCCAACACCAACCGGATCACCTTCTACGCTCTGGCCGACGCGGAGATGGTCGACGCCAACTCCGCGGCCACGGCGATGTACGGTATCTGGTCCCGCGCGCAGGAAGATGCGGAGCGGGGGAGCGCGGCGCGAGCCCTGGACCTCATGACTCTGCCGACCGGCGGCTTCTCCGAGCTGAACACCGGCGATCCGGCCGCGATGCTGGCCCGCCTGCGCCAGGACTTCGACTCCTACTACTCGTTGGGCTACACCCCCGCGCAGCGCAAGCCGGGAGGGAGCCACGACATCGAGGTTAAGGTCAAACGGTCGGGGCTCCAAGTGCGGCACCGCCAGAGCTTCCGCGACCGCGCGAGCTACGAGGTCCTGGCCGACCGCACCCTGGCGGCGCTGTACTTCGGTCCCGCGGACACCAACCCGCTGGGAGCCTCGCTCCAACTTGCGGCGGGGAACGCCGGCGCGAAGGGGGAGACAGTGGTCGATCTGACCGTGCGGGTGCCGATGTCCAAGCTCAACCTGGTCCCTCAAGGGGATGTCCACGTGGGCCGGCTGGAGGTCGCCATCGTCGTGCGCGACGACCAGGGGCGCAGCTCCCACGTCACCGCCTTCAGGCTGCCCGTCCGGGTCCCGGCGGCCCAGCTCCAGCAGATGCTCGTCCGGCCTGTGGCGTACAAGACCCAGCTCAAGATCCGCCCTCTGGAGCATGTCGTGGCGGTCGGCCTGCGCGACGAGGTGGCCAACGTGACTTCGACCGTCACGGCTACCTATAAACCGCCCGTCCCGCCACATCGCTGATTTTCTTGTTCCACTCCGCGGCCCCGGCTGTCCAATACCAGTGAACAGCATTGGACGGGGCTTCTCCTCGGAGACCTCGCCGCGATTTTGGAACTGAAAGGAGCGACCCCATGACCCGTTCGGCCTATACCCTGACCCTGATCTCCCTCCTCGCCCTCCCTCTCGGGACCACCGGCTGCTCCAAGGACGGCCAGAGCCCGACCGAGCCCACCATCGCTCCGGTGGTCTCGCAGCAGGCTTCGAGCTCGATCGCTTCCGCCTCCGACGAGAGCCGGAACCAGCGCCGGCGCGGCCGGGGCGGCAATGACGACCGCGGCAGCAACGATGACCGTGGCGGCAATGACAACCGCGGCGGCCGGGGTGGGAACGACGACAATAACAACAACAATAACCTGCAGGGCCAGGAGTTCGAGGCGCGCGTGACCGCGGTCGACGTCGGCGGCGGGGTCATCACTCTGGCCAACGGCACCCGGGTCCGCGTCAACGCCCAAACCCAGTGGGTCGCCCGCGGCGACCTGCGCTCGCTGACCGAGCTCGCCGGCTCCTTCCGCTCCGGCGACAACCCGCGCGTCGAGGGCCGCGGCACACGCCAGGCCGACGGCACGATCCTCGCCAATTCCATCAAGGCCGAGGTCGACAACTAAGGACTGCTCCCTCCGCTAGAATGGCCGGGTCCGACAGGAGACCCGGCCATGTCCTTTCCTCCGCTCCCGACCTGGGAGGCCCTGCACCCCGCCGCCGTGCATTTCCCGATCGCGCTGCTGCTGGTGGCGCCGGTCTTCGCCCTCGCGGCCCTGGTGCTGCGGCGGGAGCGCCGCGGCCTGTCGCAGGCGGCGTTCTTCCTGATGCTCCTCGGCACGGCCGGCGCGTTCCTCGCCGTCTCGACCGGTGAGGCCGCCGAGGAGCGGACGGAGGGGGTCCCCGGCGCCGCCGAAGTCCTGGAAGAGCACGAGGAAGAGGGGGAGCTGACGCGCAACGTGTTCACCGGCCTCACGCTGCTCTACGGCGGCCTGCTCCTGGCGCCGCGGCTCCTCAAGCGGGACCCTGGATCAGGGCTCTTCCTCGCCGCGCACGTCCTCTTCCTTCTCCTGTACCTGGGGGGGACCTCGCTGCTGGCCAACACCGCCTACCTCGGGGGACGCCTCGTCCATGAGATCGGGGTGCGGGGCTATCCGTAGATCTCCAGCTCGCCCGCCTCGGGCGTGATGATCGTCCCGGCCTCGCCGCGGAGGATGCGCACCAGGTCGGACAGCGCGCCGATGGCAGAGGTCTTGCCGGTCCGGCTGGCGAACTCGACGGCCGCTTCGACTTTTGGTCCCATCGAGCCGGTGGCGAAGTCGCAGGCGGCGAGCGCTTGCGGCGAGGCGCGGCGGATCGCCCGCTGCTCCGGCTTGCCCCAGTCGAGGTAGACGGCGTCGGCGTCGGTCGCCATGATGAAGAAGTCCACCTCGAGCTCGCGGGCGAGGAGAGCGCTCGCCCGGTCCTTGTCCACCACCGCCTCGGCGCCGCGGAGCTTCCCATCGGCGCCGTACATCGTCGGGATGCCGCCGCCGCCGGCGCAGATGACGATGCAGCCGCGCTCCAGCAGCCACTTGACCGGCCGGATCTGGAAGATCCGCAACGGCTGCGGCGAGGGCACGACGCGCCGGAAGCGGTCGCCGTCCGGCGCCATGGTCCACCCCTTCTCCTCGGACAGGCGCCGTGCCTCCTCTTCGGTGTAGACCGGGCCGATCGGCTTGGTCGGGTTCTGGAATGCCGGGTCCTCCGGGTCGACCTCGACCATGGAGAGGACGGTGGCGAAAGGCTGCTCGAAGGGCAGGATGTTGCCCAGCTCCTGCTCGATCATGTAGCCGATCATCCCCTCGGTCTGGCCCACCAGGACGTCCAGCGGGTAGGCGCTGATCTTGTCGTAGGCCGCGCCCTGCAGCGCCAGCAGCCCGACCTGCGGGCCGTTGCCGTGGGAGATGACGAGCTGATGCTCGCGGCCCAGGGGCGCCATGGCCTCGGCCGCGATGCGGACGTTCTTGCGTTGGTTCTCGACGGTCAACGCCTCGCCGCGACGCAGCAAGGCGTTGCCGCCCAAGGCTACCAGGATGCGCATGCATGCTCCTCCCGTCCAAGACGGACGGACGAAGCGCGAAGTCTACCCTGCCTACCGGTGCTTCTCGGCGGTGTAGTAGAAGTTCTGGGAGTCGTGCTGCAGCCGGTCGGTACGCACGCTCTGGAAGCCGGCCTCCTGCAGCATCTGTAGCGCCGTCTCCTTGCCCCACATGGCGCCCAGACCGGGACCACCCGCCGCGTGCGAGACCGGCATGGAGTGCATACAGGAGATCGTGTAGAGGAACGGGCCCGCCGGATGGTCGACGTTCTCGTGCACGTGGCTGGAGGCGGCGATGTCCTGCATCAGGAAGACGCCGCCGGGACGCAAGGCGCGGTGGATGTTCTCGAGCACCCGGTCGGGCTGCGCCTGCTCGTGGATAGCGTCGAACGCCGTGACCAGGTCGTACTCCTCCTCGGCGGCCAGCTCGGAGACGTCGCGCCAGAGGAGCTGCACGTTGGTAAGGCCCCGCCGCCGCGCCTCGACCCGGCCGGCCGCGAGCGCCTCGTCGGAGATGTCGAAGCCGGTGAAGCGGCTGGCCGGGAAGGCCGCCGCCATCTCGATCAGCGCCCGGCCGCTGCCGCAGCCCACGTCCATGACGTCGAGCCCCGCGGCGAGCCGGTCGCGCAGCCGCGGCACGAGCGGCAGGATCTGGTCGAGCAGGGCGGCCACCACCGTCTGGCCGCTCTCTTCCGCCATGACGGCGTGGAATCGCTTGTAGGCGGAGTAGGGGACGCCGCGCCCATGGCGGAACGCCTCGACCACCTCGTCTTCGACCGAGCCGAGCACCGAGATGTACTGCATGAAGGCCGCCATGTTGTTCGGCGAGGCCTCGCGCGTCAGACAGGCAGCGTGCTCCAGCGGCAGGCGGTAGGCGCCGTCCCGCGTCCGGTGATCGACGATCCCAGCCGCGGTCATCGCGCCCAGCCACTCGCGGACGTAGCGCTCGTTCAGGCCCGAGGCCCTGGCGATCTCGCCGCTGGTGGCCCACCACAGGTCCGCCATGGCGTCGAACAGCCCGGTCCGATGCCCGATGGAGACCATCAGGGCCGCGGCGCCGTGGTTCAGAAAGGTCTTCAGGGTGTCGGAGAATGACCCCACCCTGGTTTCATCCAACATCTGTACGGTCATTTGCTGCCTCTTTCTCTTCGGGTTGAATGGGTCCGACCGGATCTCGCCGCCGTCGCCGAGGCTGGAGACGCAGGGTTCGAGGAAAGAGGCCGCTCCGCGACAGCGGGAGGGTCGGAAGAAATACGGCGGCAGTGGAAGCGCCGCCTCCGAGAGAGAAGAACGTTTCGGCATCCGGAATTCCCTCAGTGCCTTCTGGATCTCTCTGCACATGTCCCGCCTCGTCCTAGTGAAGCACCGTTGAAAATAGAGGAGTTGATATCCCCGTTCTCAGAGGTCTCCTCCGAGGCGTTCCGCTGGTCAGATACAGAAAGGAGATCGCATGGCCATGCCCTCTTCAGCCGCGACGTTGCACCCGGAAAGCACGAGCTCTCCAACGCTGATGCTGCGCCTCAACAGCGCGTGGCACGAACGGGCCCTGCAGCTCTTCATGGTGATCGTGCTGGCCCACTGGGCCGAGCATCTGACTCAGGCCTTCCAGATCTACGTCCTGCACTGGCCGGTGCCCGAGGCCCGGGGTGTGCTGGGGCTCTGGTACCCCTGGCTGGTCAAGTCCGAGGTGCTGCACTACGGCTATGCCCTGGTGATGCTGATCGGCATCTGGGTCCTGCGGTCCGGGTTTGTCGGCACATCGCGGACCTGGTGGAATGTGGCACTGGGCATCCAGTTCTGGCACCACATCGAGCACGCCCTGCTGCAAGGGCAGGCCATCGCCGGCCACAACCTCTTCAACTCGCCGGTACCGACCAGCATCGCCCAGCTCTGGATCCCGCGCGTCGAGCTGCACCTCCTCTACAACACGATCGTGTTCATCCCCATGATGATCGCCATGTACTACCACATGTTCCCGCCCAAGGGGGAAGAGGCCCTGATGCAGTGCACCTGCGCCTTCCATCCCAAGGTCGCGATGGCTGCCTGAGCGATGACCTGGAGGACCTGTCTGCTTCTCTGCGCGCTGGCGGCCTGCCTGTCCCTGGACGGCTGCCGGCCGCCGCAAGGAGACTCCAACCCGGAGATCGCGCTGGACCTGGCCGTGACCCCCGACCCGCCGGTGACCGGTCCGGCCAACGTCCGCCTGACGCTGACCGACAAGGCGACGGGGCAGCCTGTCCAGGGCGCCGAGGTCCGCCTGGAGGGCAACATGTCCCACGCCGGCATGCGGCCGGTGTTCGGCGCCGCGCGGGAGACGGAGCCCGGGAGGTATGAGACGTCCCTGGACCTCCACATGGGAGGCGACTGGTTCATCCTCGTCGACGCGACGCTGCGGGACGGCCGCAGCCTGCAGCGCCAGGTGGATCTGCCGGACGTCCACGCGCGCCAGGATTGACCGGATGCTGGACCGGTTCCTGCGTTGGCGCCATGCACGGACCGTGATGCAGCTGCCGCTGTTCGCGCTGGCCGTGGCGATGATCCTCCACGGCCTCCTCGGACCTCAGCTCGCCCCCAAGAACCTGGCGACCCTGCTGACCTGGGTGCACTACCGCGGGGTGCTCGTGCTCGTGCTCCTGGCCGCCGGCAACCTGTTCTGCGCGGCCTGTCCTTTCATGCTGGTCCGGGACGTCGCCCGGCGTTTCTTCAAGCCGGTGCTCCACTGGCCGCGCCGGCTGCGCAGTAAGTGGCTCGCCCTCGGCCTCTTCGTCCTGGTCCTCTTCTCCTACGAGCTGTTCGACCTCTGGGGCTCGCCCTGGTGGACGGCTTGGCTGATCCTCTCCTACTTCATCGCCGCCCTGGTCGTCGACACGCTCTTCCGCAACGCCTCGTTCTGTAAGTGGGTCTGCCCCATCGGCCAGTTCAACTTCGCCGCCTCGACGCTCTCGCCGCTGGAGGTCGCGGTCCGCGAGCCGGACGTCTGCGCCCGGTGCACGACCTTCGACTGCATCCGCGGGACCCGCCATCCGGAAGACCGCGACGTGATCGTCCGCCGCGGCTGCGAGCTGGCCCTCTTCCAGCCGCTCAAGACGGGCAATATGGACTGCACGTTCTGTCTCGACTGCGTCCAGGCCTGCCCGCACGGCAACGTCGGCCTGGCGACGCGGCTGCCGGGGAGCGAGCTGTGGGCCGATCCGCGCCGGTCCGGGATCGGGCGCTTCTCGAAGCGCAAGGACCTGGCGGCCCTGGCCATCCTCTTCACGTTCGGCGCGCTGCTCAACGCCTTCGGCATGGTGAGCCCGGTCTACGCTTTCCAGTCCTGGCTGGCCGAGCGGATGGGGACGAGGCAGGAGGGGCTGGTGCTGGGGACGCTGTTCTTCCTGCTCCTCGTCCTGGAGCCGGTCCTCCTCCTCGGTCTGGCCGGCTGGCTGACGCGCCGCGGGACCGGGACGCGGGAGCCCCTCCTGCCCCTGGTGACGCGCTTCGCCTATGCCCTGCTGCCGCTCGGCTTCGGCGTCTGGGTGGCGCACTACTGTTTCCACCTGCTCACCGGGCTGTGGACCTTCGTGCCGGTGGCCCAGGACGCCCTTGCCGACCTCGGGCTGCCGTGGCTCGGCACGCCCAACTGGGGACTCGGCGGGCTGCCCGAAGCACTCGTCTACCCGCTGGAGCTGGGTTTCCTCGGCCTCGGCCTCGTCGGCTCGCTGCTCGTCGCCTACCGGATTGCCGAGCGCGACTATTCGGAGGGGCCAGGGGGGCCGAGACAGGTTCTCCGGGCGTCCGCGCCCTGGGCCGGCCTCTGCCTCCTTCTCTGGATCGCCGCGATGTGGCTCCTGTCGCAGCCGATGGAGATGCGCGGTACGTTCCTGGGGAGCTGAGATGGCCGGTCGGCTCCTGATCCTGCTCCTCACCCTGGTCGCCGTGCCCCGGCTCGCCGCGGCGCACGAGGGGCCGCCGTTCCCGATCCTGGTCGACCGGCAGGTCGGCCAGGACCTGGTCTCGGTCTGGACCGACCCGGACATCGGGACGGGCACCTTCTTCGTGATCCTGGAGCCGCCGGAAGGGAAGGAGGACCGGCTGCCGGCCATCACGTCGGTGCGGATCGGCGTGCAGCCCGCGTCCGGGCGTCTTCCCGAGGCACTCTACGAGGCCGAGCCCCAGCGCGTCCGCTACGGCGCGCGCTACTACTCCGAAGTGAAGTTCGACCAGGGCGGGGACTGGCGCGTCCGCGTGCTTCTCGGCGGCTCGGCAGGCGGCGGCGAGTTGACGGCCGAGGTGGAGCCCACGCCCGACGGTACCCTGGGACCTTTCGAGCTGGGGCTCTACCTGATGCCGTTCCTCGCCGTGGGGTTCCTCTGGCTGAAGGCCGTTCTGCGCCGGCGGGCTTGACGGGGCGGAAAACTTATGTATGATTGTGCATGTACGATTGAGAGTTCGGTAAGGCTCCAGACGGAGGATCGAGACGAGGGCATCAGCTATCCCGGTCTTCCGGCGACTACGACTCCGTACGTCGCCATGTACGCGCCACAAGGCGTACCTACCCCAGCGCCCCTCTCCCGGTTCCCGAGAGGGGGGCGCCCTTCCCTCTCTTACGCTCCCTGCCGCTCCACGATGTAGGGAATCAGCCCTAGGCCCTGTTTTCCAAGTAAGGCGCGACGTCTCTCCCAAGGACCTCTGCCACTCGCCTGCCTGCCTCCTGGGGCGAGCTTTCCTTGAGGAGTTGGCGCCGCCTGAGTGCCATGGGTAGCCGGGAGAGGTCGATGTCTGCAGTCACGACCGGTATGATTCTCTTATGATCGGCGATCGCAGCCCCTAGCTCGAAAAATGTCCAAGGACTTTCCGCACTATGCGGACCCAAGATCATCACCAGTGTCCTGCTCTCCCGTAGAGCGTCCGCAATCCTCTCCTGCCACGGCTCTCCAGGAGTCAATTCGGAAACATCGAACAAAGTCTTGACACCGGCATCCCTCAATGCGGAGGCGAACTCCGTGACCCACTGCTTGTCCTTGGATGAGTAGGAAAGGAATACTTCATAACCGCTCTTCTCAGTCATTTCCTATCTCCATCGAGCACTCTCGCGCCAAGTTGATTAAGGTATTGATCGATGTTGTTGAGGCTGATGACGTCTCTCTTCTTGAGAAAGACCGGTGCGCTAGGGTGGGCTTGAAAATCCCTGAGGGGGAGACCATGTAAAATGACGATAATCGGAATACGGCGAATCCATGCCGCCCCGATCTCGGCCCATACATAGGGTCTCTCGAGAGCCCAAGGAGTAAAGAGCACCAGGAGCTCGTCAGCTTTGTCTAGAAACTGACGGATGTCTTCCTCGAACTCAGAGCCGACATCCACATCTGCTTCGTCAAGGAACGGCTGAGCCCCCCGAGAGGAAATCTCCCTGGCGATTTGGCGGGCAACCCAAGTGTCCTCACCAGAATGACTGACGAAGACGAGTCGAGAACTACCTTCCGAGGTCATAACAGCTACTCGAGTAGCGTGGTTGTAGTGCAGCGTTCAATACTTGACAGATATGCTCCTTGACCCTCTCATCAGTTGCGTTCGCCCAATCCTTGCGGCCTCGCTGATCGAGCGAGCTCATTATAGCAAGCGATGAGCGTGCCTCCCCTCGGCTCCCTGCGAGAAGCTACTCTCACGGCTGCTCTTTGAATAGACTACACCAGTGGTGACCGGCACCGAGACCTGGGACGACCTTATGCGGTCGCATCGCGCGGCTGTCGCGGACTTCGCGTCGGCCGCGTCGGCCATCGAGCCTGACGCCTGGACGAGGCCCCGCGCCGAGGGGAAGTGGACCCCTGCGGAGATCGTCGAGCACCTCGCCCTGTCCTATGCGGCGCTGCTCGGCGAGATCGAGGGGAAGACCCCGCTAAGGATCCATACCCCCTTGTGGCGGCAGTGGCTGCTGCGGGCGGTGTATCTGCCCAGGCTGGTCGCCGGCAAGCCGTTCCCTGCCGGTATCAAGGCGCCGCGGGAGATCCGGCCGGCCGCCTCGGGCACGCAGCAGGATGCGGTGGCGCGCTTCCGCGACCTCGCGGCGCGCTTCGAAGAGGCCGCGGACGCGGTCCGGGTCCAGAAGCCGAAGCAGCGGCTGACCCATCCCTTCTTCGGCGCCATCCCGCTCGACCGGATGGTCGGGCTCAGCGCCGCGCACACCCGGCACCACCAGCGCCAGCTGTCCCCCACGTAGCTCCCATGCCTTGACAACCCTGTGACGGCGGCTCTAGAGTCGAGTTGTATGTAAACGGTTACATCCATGGGTGTCAACATCCGAAAAGTCGCCCAGGAGGCGGGGGTATCGGTCGCTACGGTGTCGCGGGTCTTCACCGGCAAGGGGCCTGTCCAGGATGAAACCCGCCGCCGCATCCTTGAAGTCGCCGGGCAGCTCGGCTATGTCCCGCATGCCGCCGCCCGCAGCCTCTCTACGAACAAGACGGGCGCCATCGGCGTCCTGCTCCCCAACCTCTACGGCGAGTTTTTCTCCGAGGTCATCCGCGGCATCGACCTGACGGCGCGGCGCGGCGGCTATCACGTCCTGGTCTCCAGCTCCCACAGCGACCGCACCGAGGTCGAGGCCGTGCTGCGCGCGCTCCGCGGGCGGGTCGACGGCCTGGTCGTGATGTCGCCCGAGGCCGACGCCTGGGCGTTGCAGGCCAACCTCCCGCCCAGCCTGCCGGTCGTGCTGCTCAACTGCCGGGTCGAAGGCAGCGGCTTCGCCTCGATCAACCTCGACAACTACGGCGGCGCCGCCGCCATGACGCGCCACCTGATGGCGCTGGGCCACCGCCGCATCGTCTTCCTGCAGGGGGCGCCGGGCAACTACGACGCCTCCGAGCGGCTGCGCGGCTACCGCGACGCCCTGCGCGAAGGCGGCGGGTGGACGGAGGAGCTGGAGATCGCGGGGGATTTCAGTGAGGAGTCGGGCTACCGGGCCGGCGACGCGGTCCTGCGGCTCGATCCCCTCCCGACCGCGGTCTTCGCGGCCAACGACTCGATGGCGATCGGCCTGCTCTCCGCCCTTCAGGAGGCCGGGGTGCGGGTCCCCGACCACATCGCCGTCACCGGGTTCGACGACATCCCGATCGCCCGCTTCCTGACGCCGCCGTTGACCACGGTGCGGGTGGGGATCGCCGGGATGGGGGAGCGGGCCCTGGAGCGTTTGCTGAGCGCGATGGACGGCGGGGAGGAGCATGAACGCCACGAGGTCCTGCCGACCACCCTGGTGGTCCGGGGATCGTGCGGCTCTGCCATGAAGGATCTTTCAAGGAGGTAGGTGCGATGACGATACGCAATGTTGGAATCCCTGCCCTCGTGGTCCTGCTGTTGGCCGCAGCAGTGGCGCCGGGCGCGGCGCAGACCACGACGGCGACCTTGCGGGGGACCGTGACCGACGACGGCGGCAACGCCCTGCCGGGCGTCCAGATCACCGCGGTCAACCGCGACACCGGGTTCGACCACACGGGCACGGTGCTCGGGGACGGCTCGTACTCCATCACCCTGCCGCCGGGAACCTACGAGGTCCGGGTCGCGGCCGAGTCGTTCGAGCCGCAGACCCGGACGGTGCGGCTCCTGGTCGGCCAGCGGCTCGACCTCGACTTCCGGCTGACCGTCAACGAGGTCTTCACCGAGAACATCACCGTCGTCGGCGACCGTCCCATGGAGCTCCGTACCTCCGAGGTCGCCACCAACGTCACCTCGGAGCAGATCGAGAACCTGCCGCAGAGCGACCGCAACTTCCTGAACTTCGCCATCCTCGCCCCGGGCATGCGCCTGTCGAGCGATCCCTTCCGCAAGGAGGTGCGGAGCGGCGCGCTGCCGGCGCAGAACATCAATGTCTTCATCGACGGCGCGAGCTACAAGAACGACATCCTCCTGGGCGGCGTCGTGGGCCAGGACGCCAGCCGCGGCAACCCCTTCCCGCAGAACGCCGTGCAGGAGTTCCGCGTGCTGACGCAGAACTACAAGGCGGAGTACCAGAAGTCGTCGAGCGCCATCATCACCGCCCTCACCAAGAGCGGCACCAACGCGCTGCACGGCGACGTCTTCCTCCTCTACCAGGACAAGGACCTCGTGGAACAGGACGACTTCGCCGCCGAGCGCAACGAGCCCAAGGCGGAATACGAGCGCTTCCAGGGCGGCCTGTCGGTCGGCGGCCCGATCGTCGAGGACAAGCTCCACTACTTCTTCTCCTACGAGAGGAACGAGCAGGACCGGGCGAACCGGGTCACCCTCGGCAACCCTCTCGCGGCGCCGGTCTTCGGCCAGTACGAGGGCAGCTTTACCAGCCCGTTCCGTTCCAACCTTTACTTCGGCAAGCTGTCCTACCAGGCTGGCAACGGCCAGCTCGTCGACCTTTCCACCACCGTCCGCGACGAGAGCGACGTCCGCAATTTCGGCGACCAGGTGAGCTTCGAGAGCGCCGAGGACATCAAGAACGACGTCACCACGGTGGTCCTCAAGCACTCCATCCCCGCCTCCCGCTGGCTCAACGAGGCGATCGCCAGCTACCAGGACTTCAAGTGGAACCCGACGCCGACCCATCCCGAGCTGGTGGGCCTGGAGTTCATCGGCATCCTCCGCCTCGGCGGGCGCGATACCGAGCAGGATTTCACCCAGCGCCGGCTGTCGTTCCGCGACGACCTGTCGCTGACCGGCCTCGATTGGCATGGCTCCCACCTCGTCAAGGGCGGCGCCAACGTCGACTTCCTCGAGTACGACATCAGCAAGAAGCAGTTCGGCAACCCCCTGTACCTGTTCCGCTCCGACATCGGCTTCGACTTCCCTTTCGAGGCGCGCTACGGCGTCGGCGACCCGAACCTCGATACCAAGAACCAGCAGTACGGGGTCTACCTCCAGGACGACTGGAACGCGACCTCGCGCCTGACGTTCAACCTCGGGGTGCGGTGGGACTATGAGACCGACATGGTCAACAACGACTACGTCACTCCGGCACAGGTGCGGAGCGACCTGACCGGCCTGGTCCCCGAGCGCTACTTCACCGACGGCGGCGACCGCGACCCGTACACCAGCGCCATCCAGCCCCGCCTCGGGCTCTCCTACGACGTCTCGGGCAAGGGGAGCACCGTGGTCTTCGGCGGTTGGGGCCGGTATTACGACCGCACCCTCTACAACGACATCCTCGACGAGCGCTTCCGTCTGACCTACGGCGTGCGCACCTTCCGCTTCTCGCGCGACGGTCTGCCGCGCGACGGCCAGCCGACGATTCTGTGGCGGCCGGAGTACCTGACGCCCGCGGGGTTGAACGGTCTCATCGCGGGCGGCGTCGCGCCCAAGCCTGAGGTGTTCCTGATCGAGAACGGCACCGAGCCGCCGGTCTCCGACCAGTGGAGCGTCGGCGTCCGGCAGACGCTAGGCACCTTCCTGCTCGCGCTGACCTACTCGAACATCCAGAGCGAGAACGGCTTCACCTACCTGTTCGGCTCCCGCCGGCCGGACGGCACCTGCTGTCTGTCGTTCGCCAACTACAGCAACGTCCTGGTCTCCAGCGACGACAAGCAGGCCTGGTTAGAGAGCATCTACTTCACGGCGGACCGGCCGTACACCGCCTCGTCGCGCTGGGGCATGTCGCTCGCCTACACCTACTCCGACGCGACGCAGAACGGCGGCGACCTGTTCAGCCTCGATTTCCCGACGGTCCAGGACTACCCGCGCTACCGCACCCCCGATCTCCACGAGCACTCGGTGGTGATCTCCGGCATCGTCGGGCTGCCATGGGATATCCGGGCGAGCACGCTGATCACTCTCGGCTCGGGGCTGCCGTACAACATCGACGACGCCTCGCGCGGCTTCGGTCCCAATGAGTTCCGCTTCCGCCGCAACGAAGGGGAGCCCGAGAAGTACTCGTTCATCATCCCGGACGCCTTCGCCTACCGTACGGTCGACCTGCGGTTCCAGAAGGACTTCGTCGTCGGCCCGGGGGAGATCGGCATCATCGCCGAGGCGTTCAACGTCTTCGACTACGAGAACTACGGCTGCTTCAACGGCTTCATCGCGCCGACGTCGGGACCGCCGAACCCCAACTACGGCAAGCCGAGCTGTCTGATCGAGCCGGGACGGCGGCTGCAGTTCGGCCTCAACTTCTCGTTCTGATGCGCCGTCTCCGGACCCTCGCGGCGGTGCTCTCCGCGTTTCTCGCGGGGTGCGCCGCCGTTCCACCGGAAAGACCCCCCGCCGCCTCGGGTCCGCTCCTCGACCAGGTCCAGGAGCGGACCTTCCGCTTTTTCTGGGACCTCGCCCACCCGCGCACCCGGCTCATCCCCGACCGCTGGCCGACGCCGTCGTTCTCCAGCGTCGCCGCGGTCGGGTTCGGCCTCACCGCCTATCCGATCGGCGCCGAGCGGGGCTATGTCTCGCATGACGAGGCGCGGCAGCGCGTCCTCGCCACGCTGCGCTTCCTCGCCACCGCGCCGCAGGGGGCGGAGCCCAAGGGAAAGATCGGATATAAAGGTTTCTTCTACCATTTCCTCGACATGGAAACAGGGACGCGTTTCGAGCAGGTCGAGCTGTCGACCATCGACACCACGCTGCTCTTGGCCGGGGCGCTGTTCTGCCAGTCCTATTACGACGGCGACCACCCGGAGGAGCGGGAGATCCGCGAGCTGGCCGAGACGCTCTACCGGCGGGTCGACTGGAGCTTCATGCAGGTGCGGCCCGCCGCCGTCGCCCACGCCTGGACGCCGGAGAAGGGCTACAACACCTGGGACTGGCACGGCTACGACGAGTCGATGATCCTGCTCGTCCTGGCGCTCGGCTCGCCGACGCATCCGGTCGCGCCGGAGGCCTGGGAGCAATACACCCGGACCTACGTCTGGGGCGCGTTTCCAGGCGGCGAGGGGCACGTCGCCTTCGAGCCGCTCTTCGGGCACCAGTACTCGCACGTCTGGATCGACTTCCGCGGGATCCGCGACGCCTACATGCGGGACAAGGGGAGCGACTACTTCGAGAATTCGCGGCGCGCCACCCTGGCCCAGCGCGCCTATGCCATGGCCAACCCCCACGGCTGGCAGGGCTATGGCGCGGACGTCTGGGGGCTCACCGCCTCGGACGGCCCGGTGGACGGCACCTACCGTATCGACGGCCGTATCGGCGTCGGCGAGCGCACGTTCCATACCTACTGGGCGCGCGGCGCCTCGTTCCGCGACGTCCGCGACGACGGCACGATCGCGCCGACCGCCGCGGTGTCGTCGCTCCCCTTCGCGCCCGAGGTCGTCCTGCCGGCGATGGAAGAGATGCACCGCCGCTGGGGCGAGCACCTGTTCGGCCGCTACGGCTTCCTCGATGCCTTCAACCCCACCTTCACCTTGCAGGACGTCAAGCTGCACCACGGCCGCGTCGTCCCCGGCGTGGGCTGGTTCGATACCGACTACCTGGGCATCGACCAGGGGCCGATCGTGGCGATGATCGAGAACCACCGCAGCGAGCTGATCTGGAAGACGATGCGGCGCAACCCGCACATCATCCGCGGTCTGCGGCGCGCCGGGTTCCAGGGCGGCTGGCTGGAGGAGGCCCCGCGCTGAAATTTCCCACGCTCGTACTAGCGCTCGCTCTGGCTGGAACTGGATGCGGACCCCGCGAGGAGGGGACCGTCACCCTGGACCTGTGGGCGTTCGGCCGCGAGGGGGAGGTCGTCCAGGAGCTGATGCCGGAATTCGAGCGGCGCCATCCCGGCGTCCGCGTGCGGGCGCAGATGGTCCCCTGGACGGCGGCGCACGAGAAGCTGCTCACCGCCTTCGTGGG
>Ga0307468_100000081_pt1 | contig 24922 bp, 22 predicted proteins | sample atmdna_FD_203085 | JGI IMG/M metagenome (GOLD analysis project Ga0307468, IMG submission 203085) | Hardwood forest soil microbial communities from Morgan-Monroe State Forest, Indiana, United States - atmos_gases AM2C_05 | ecosystem: Environmental > Terrestrial > Soil > Temperate forest > Bulk...
CTAGGGTGAGCAGATCTCCAACGTCGGCTCGCAGGACATGTCCTTCGACATCATGCTGAAGCTGGCCCATCGCATCAACGAGCTGCTGCCCACGCCGGCGGTCGACGGCATCGTCATCACGCACGGCACCGACACCCTGGAGGAGACGGCGTACTTCCTCAACCTGGTGGTGAAGAGCGACAAGCCGGTGGTGCTGGTCGGCTCGATGCGGCCCTCGACGGCGGTCAGCGCCGACGGCCCGCTCAACCTCTACAACGCCGTCGGCGTCGCCGCCGATCCGCAAGCCAAGGGGCGCGGCGTCCTGGTGCTGATGAACGACTGGATCCACGGCGCGCACTCGCTCACCAAGACCAGCACCACCGCGGTACAGACGTTCATGTCGCCGCTGCGCGGCCTGGTCGGCACCGCCGCCTACGGCACCAACGACTTCTACTCCACGCCGCCCTGGAAGCACACCACGGGCAGCGAGTTCGACGTCAAGGGCGTCACCAAGCTGCCGCGCGTCGACATCATCTTCGCCTGCGCCGACATGTCCCCGGACCTGATCGACGCCGCCGCGGCCAACGGCGCCAAGGGCATCGTCATCGCCGGCGTCGGCAACGGCAACATGAACAAGGTGTCGCTCGACGCCGCCGCGCGCGCGGCAAAAAAGGGCGTCGTGGTGGTGCGCAGCAGCCGCGTCGCCACCGGCAGCGTCGGCCGCAACGTGGAGGTGAACGACGACGAGCTGAACCTCATCGCCTCCGACGAGCTGAACCCCCAGAAGGCCCGCATCCTGCTGTCGCTCGCCCTGCTCCAGAAGCATTCGCCGCAAGAGCTCCAGGAGCTCTTCTATGAGTATTGACCGGCAGGACGACTTCAACCGCTACTAGGGTCGAAAGGGGAAGCTTGGTCGTAGCTAACCTGGTTGCCGCCTGCTGCCTGCTGGTCCTCGCGATGGCGCCGCCTGCGGCGCGTGCTCAGGAACCGGAGGCGGCGGCTTCCCCGCCCCCTTCCCCGACCGCCACCGCGGAAGCGGCGCCTCCAACGATCGACCACACGAATGACGCGGGGCAGGACGACGACCCGCAACCGCGCCGGAAGCTGATCCATTGGAACGAGCTCGATGGGCCGATCTCGACGTTTCGGGTCGGTTTCACTCTGCTGATGGACGCCGCCACCTACAGTCAGGACACCGAGAGCGAGCGCCAGGTCACGATCGACGACCCCGACGCCGGCGTCCGTGACTCCCGCCTCCTCTTCCGGGGCCGTTTCAAGACCGAACGGCCGCTCTCCTGGACGTTCGGCTACATGTACGACAATGCCGACGGCTCCTGGCGCGTTCGGCAGACCGGCTTCCAGATCGGCTTTCCCACCGCGAAGGGGACTCTCTTCGTCGGCCGCACGAAGGAAGGCTACTCCATGATCAAGGTCATGGCCGGGACCCAGGGCTGGGGGCAGGAGCGGACCTTTTCGCTCGACGCGTTCGTGCCGATTCTCGCCGACGGACTGAAGTGGTCGGGCTACTTCCCGGAGCATCGCGTCTTCTTCCAGCTCGGTTTGTACGACGACGAGCTGTCGGAGGACGAGAGTTTCGCGACCTTCGACCATCAGGTCGTCACGCGAATCGGTTGGCTGCCGATCTCCTCGGAAGGGGACAAGAAGCTGCTCCACGTCGCGGTGATGGGCCGCGCCGGCCATCCCGATGAGGGCAGCCTGCGCCTCCGCTCGAAGCCGGAAGAGAGCCAATCACCTTTCTTCGTCGACACTGGCGCGATTGCGTCCGATTACGCGCAGACGACAGGCGGAGAGATCTACTATCGAGAAGGCCCGTGGCTGTTCGGAGGGGAATACAACTGGGAGACGGTCGACGTGACCGGCGGGGAGAAAGAAAGATTTCACGGCGGCAATGTGGTCGCGGTCTGGCTCATCACCGGGGAAACGCGCGCCTACAACGCACCCGGAGGGTACTTCGGCCCGGTATCGCCCGATCGGACCGTGTTCGAGGGAGGACCCGGCGCCTGGGAGGCCGTCCTGAACCTGTCCTACATCGATCTCGACTCCGAAAGCTTCAGCGGCGGCAAGATGTGGCGCCTGACGCCGATGGTCAACTGGCACCTGTCGGACAACATCCGGTTCGAACTTGGCTACGGGTACGCCGTTCTCGACCGTTTCGACCTCCACGGCGCCACCCAGTTTTTCCAGACTCGCCTACAACTGGCGCTCTAGACGCGAACAAAAGTCAACCGTTCAGAAAGGTACGTGATGAACGACAAGACCCTCCTGGTCGCGACGCTCTTCGCAACGCTGTTGCTCGCAGCGCTGCCGGCGCGGCCGGACGAGATGCAGACAGTGACCTGCGAATCGAAGGACGGCGAACGGCAGCACTGCCCCGCCGACACGTCGTCCGGCGTCGTGCTCGTGCGAGTCACCGGCTCCGCCGCCTGCCTGCTCGGCAAGTCCTGGGGCTACGACGACCAGGGGATCTGGGTCGCCGACGGCTGCGGCGGCGAGTTCGCGGTCGGAGCGCGCACCCCGGCGGCCGTTCCCCCTTCATCGCCGGTGCCGGCGCCAACCCTGGCGCCGGTGGCCCGGACGCCGACCGAAGCTCTGGAGACCTGGGGCACCTACGATCCGGGCAAGGGCTTCCTCGTCGGGCGGAGCGAGCTCGGAGAGCTTGCCGTCAGCGGCTACGTGTTGCTGCGGTACATGAATCAGAACGACGAAGACGGCGTGTTCACCGACCATCTCGGCAATGAGCGTGTCGTCGATACCCGGCACGACATCATGAGCCATCGCGTTATCGCCTGGCTCATGGGATGGCTCGGAGATCCGAGGCTCCGCTATGCGATTACTCTCTGGACCGTCAACGCGACGGATCAAGACGCGATCTTCGGCAACATCGGCTACCAGTTCAGCAAGCGGTTCAGCCTTTACGGCGGCGTCAACGGCAATCCCGGATCGCGCTCCCTGCAGGGTTCCCACCCCTACTGGCTGGGACACGATCGCGTGATGGCCGACGAGTTCTTCCGTCCGTTCTTCACCGTCGGCGTCTGGGCGAACGGCGAGCTGGCGCCAGGGCTCTGGTACCTGGCCCAGGTCGGAAACAGCTCGAGCATCCTCGGCATCACGGCGGCCCAATTCGACCGCAAGCTGCAGACCGTCGGCCTTTCGATGTGGTGGATGCCGACCACACACGAATTCGGTCCACGCGGCGGCTACGGCGACTGGGAGTATCACGAGGAGCTCGCCACGCGCTTCGGTTTCTCCGCCACGCAGAGTCCGGAAGAGAGATTCCCGGATCCGGACACCGGGAAAGCGGACAACACCACCATCCGGCTGGCGGACAGCCTGAACGTGTTCGACACCGGCGCTCTCGCACCGGGCGTCACGGTGAGCGAGGTCGACTACGCCATCCTCGCGATCGACGCGGGGATGAAGTACAAGGGCATCTTCCTGCAGGCCGAGTACTACAAGCGCCAGCTCGAAGGGTTCAAGGCCGATGGGCCGCTGCCCGTCCGGGATATCGAGGACGACGGATTCTATGTGCAGGCATCGTTCTTCCCGATCAAGAAGAAGCTCGAGCTCTATGCGGTGACCTCGCAGATTTACGGCGACGAGGACGCCGGCTTCGACGACAGCTCCGAATATGTGGCCGGCATGAACTTCTACCCCTACGACACCCGCAACCACCGGTTGAACCTCCAGGTCATGGATGTCAACAACTCGCCGGTGAGCAGCAGCTTCGGCTACTACATGGGCGGCCAGGAGGGGTTCACGGCGTCGACGGCGTTCTCGGTCTTCTTCTAAAGGGGTACGCGCCATGCTCACCCGCAAACACTACGGATTCGTGCTCGCAGCAGCAGTCCTCTTCGCGCCGGCCGCGCCGGCGCAGGAGTATCTCTACAGCGACTCCCACTTCCACCTCACGAACTACGTGCAGGAAGGGACCGACGCCAAGGACTACGTGGCGATGATGGGCAATGTCGTCAAGCGGTCGACGCTGTTCGGGATCCCCCTGCAACAGATGTGGCAGTACGAGAACACCGGCGACTTCGCCCCCTACTACTACCTGCAGACCGATTCGCCGCTGTATTACTACTCGTTCGGCGACGCGTTCATCGCGATGTCTTACCGCTCCCTGCCGCCGGAGCAGCAGGCGCGTCTCGATCCGATGATCACCGGCTTCAACCCGGCTGACATGTACGCCGCCGATCACATCCGGCGCGTGCTGCTCACCTTCCCGGGCGTGTTCAGCGGCATCGGCGAATTCACGATTCATAAGGAATTCGTCTCCTCCAAGGTGTCGGGCCCCGTGGCGACGCTGACCGACCCGGCGCTGCACCGGATCCTCGACTTCGCCGGCGAGGTCGGGCTCGTCGTGATCCTGCACAGCGACGTCAACATGCCGTTTCCGAAAGAGGGCCAGGAGCCGTACCTGGTGGCGCAGATGCGGGAGCTCCTGATCAAGCATCCCGAGACGACGGTGATCTGGGCCCACGGCGGGCTCGGGCGCGTCGTGCAGCCGGTCGAGGGCCAGCTCGCGATGCTCGAACGCGCCCTGGCGAATCCCGAATCGCGGCACGTGTACATCGACATCTCCTGGGACGAGACGGCGAAATACATCACCAGCAGCCCCGAGACGGTGAAAGCGGCGGCGGATCTGATCAATCGCTACCCGGACCGGTTCCTGTTCGGCTCGGACGTCGTCGCGCCGTCGAGTATCGAGTCGCCGTTGAAGGTCTACCACGCCTATGACGCGCTGTGGGCGCAGCTCACGCCGCAGGCCAGCCGGATGGTGCGGCTCGAGAACTACGAGCGCCTGTTCGACGCGGCGCGTATCAAGGTGCGCGCCTGGGAGAAGGCGAACGCCGGCAAGAAGCCGCCGGCGCCGCAGCCTTCCCCGCCCTCCGGCGTGCCGCCGGCGCACTGACACCGGGTCGGGCCGGGATGAGAAACGCGGTCCTTCTGCTGGCCCTCCTCCTGGCCGCGGCGCGGCCGGCCGCCGCGCAACGCGGCCCCGAGCCCGCCGAGCCGCGCTGGCCTGCCGGCGAGGACGTTCCCGTGGCGGACGACTGGGTCCAGCTCGATTCCGCCGAGTGGCTCAAGGGCGAGCTCATCGCCCTGTACGAAGACGAGTTGGTGTTCGACAGCGTCAAGTTCGGCCCGCGGACCCTCGACTGGAAAGACGTGCGGCAGGTGTGGACGGCCCGGGCCATGGCCGTCGGCCTGGTCGGCGGCGAGAGCATCGTGGGCAAGCTGGTGATCGCCGGCGACAAGGTCCGTATCGTCGGCGACGAGCCGCGGGAGGTCGAGCGCTCCCAGGTCCTGTCGATCGCTCCCGGATGGACGAAACCGTTCAGCCTGTTCGGCGGCAAGATCAGCGCCGGCCTGACCCTGCGCCAGGGCAACGTCGACCAGGTCGACGCGAACGTCTCCGCGGAGATCGAGCACCGCAGAGTCCGCGACCGCATCGAGCTCGACTACCTCGCGAGCTACAACAGCACCGAAGGGACCGAGACGACGAACGATCAGCGGATCAAGGGCCAGTGGCACCACTTCGTCACCGACCGCTTCTTCGTCAAACCGGTCGTCCTCGAGTGGTACCGCGATCCGACCCAAAACCTCGCATCACGCACCGCGGCCGGAGCCGAGCTCGGGTACCAGTTCCTCGATACGCGGCGGACGGAATGGCAGGTCTCCGGGGGCCTCGCCTGGCAGCAGACGCGGTGGGTGGGCGTCGAAGCCGGGGAAGAGACAGACGAGACGGCCGCCGCCTTCATCGGCTCGACCTCGTTCGAGCAGGAATGGACCGAGGACATCGACTTCAAATTCGACTACACGTTCTATCTCACCCAGGAGGCTGCGGGCCGCTACATCCATCACGCGCTGGTGAGCGTCGAGACGGAGTGGACAGACACCCTCGACTTCGACGTGAGCCTTTACTGGGACCGCACGGAGATCCCGCAAGCGGAGCCCGACGGCACGGTCCCCGATCAGGACGATTTCCGCATGGTGATCAGCCTCGGCATCGAGTTCTAGCCGCCTTGGACCAAGGTCCAATATCCCCCCATTCCTGCCGTCGCAATAATCAGGCGAGAGAAAAGCGAGGTATGGCAAGAAGGCCGAGGCCTAACCATGAGGGTCCGGGCCGTGAAAAAGGAGGAGATTCATGAGATTGAAGACGTGGCTATGGTGCCTGATGCTGGCCGGTGCTCTGGCCTTAGTGGCCCTTCCGGCGTCGGCGGACGATCAAGGAGAGGAAGGCGCCGGGGCGACGATGGAAATCTATGGCTTTGCCATGCTCGACATGGGCTACCAAGGCGGGCAGAACCACCCCGACTGGTTCGATGTCCTGCGCCCGACCAAGCTGCCCTCGTTCGAGAATGAATTTGGCGAGGACGGCCATTGGTTCTCCGGCGTCCGGCAGAGCCGCCTCGGCGTCAAGGCCAACTTCCCGACCAGCATGGGCGAAGTCAAGACCACCTTCGAGTTCGAGCTCTTCGGCACCGGCGTCGACGCCGGCCAGACGACGTTCCGGCTGCGCCACGCGTACGGCGAGCTCGGTCATTTCGGCGCCGGCCAGACGTGGAGCCCGTTCATGGACATCGACGGCTTCCCCAACTCGGTCGAGTACTGGGGGCCTAACGGCATGGCGTTCTTCCGCAACGTCCAGGTGCGCTGGATGCCGATCCAGGGCGATACCCGGATGACCATCGCCCTCGAACGGCCGGGCGCCTCGGGAGACGGCGGCGAGTTCGCGGACCGCATCGAGATCCAGAACCTCCGCGGCCGCTTCCCCTATCCCGACCTCTCCGGCGAGTACCGTCACGCCACTCCCTGGGGATACATCGAGGGCGCGGGCATCGTGCGCTACATGAAGTGGGACGACACCCTCGACGACCAGTTCGACCTCTCCGGCAGCGACATCGGCTGGGGCATCAACCTCAGCTCCAACATCAAGGCGGGCAAGAGCGTCTTCCGCCTGCAGGCGCTGTACGGCGAAGGCATCGAGAACTACATGAACGACGCGCCGGTCGACGTCGGCGCCAGGCTCAACCCGGGAGACGCGAGGACGCCGATCGAAGGCGAGGCCCTGGGAGTGCTGGGCCTGGTGGCGTTCGTCGACGTCAACTGGAGCGACAAGGCGTCGAGCGCCATCGGCTGGTCGATGATCGACATCGACAACTCCGACGGCCAGGCGGACAACGCCTTCTCCCAAGGTAACTATGCGCTGGCGAACATCATGTTCTATCCCGCCAAGAACGTCATGTTCGGACCCGAGATCCAGTGGGGCAACCGCAAGAACTTCCGCGACGGGTTCACGTCGGACGATCTGCGGTTCCAGTTCTCGGCGAAGTACAACTTCAGCCACAAGATCGGAGGATAAAACCATGAATGCCCGTACCACCGCTCTCCTCTGCGGTCTCGCGCTGGCGCTCGGTCTGGGGACGCTGGCCGCCGCGCCGCTGGCGGCGCAGAGCCCGGCCGAGATCCAGGCTGCTCTCGACGCCGCGTACGCCAAGTACAAGGACATCAAGGAAGGCGCCAACGCCGACTACATCCCGGCGCTCGCCAAGGTCGACTCCAAGATTTACGGCATCGCGCTGGTCACCGACGACGGCAAGGTCTACACCGCCGGCGACGTGAAGTCGCAGGTCTCGATCCAATCGATCTCCAAGGTCTTTACCATGGCCAAGGTCATGGAGGACCAGGGCACGGACGCGATCGCCGGACGGATCGGCGTCGATGCCACCGGCATGCGGTTCAACTCGATCGTCGCGATCGAGATGGCGCAGAAGTCCCTCGGCGGCCCGGAGATGAATCCCCTGGTCAACCCCGGCGCCATCACCGCCACCAGCATGGTCCAGGGGAGCAACCGCGACGACATCTGGAAGAAGATCCTGTCGTTCTACTCCGATTTCGCGGGGCGTCCGCTCACCGTCGACCAGGAGGTCTACGAGTCGGAGGCGGCCACGAACCAGCGCAACCAGGCCATCGGCTACCTGATGCTCGCCTACGGGTTCATCAAGGAGGAGCCGGCCCGCGCCACCGACATCTACACCGAGCAGTGCTCGGTGGCGGTCAACGCGAAGGACCTCGCGATGATGGCGGCGACGCTGGCGAACCACGGCAAGAATCCGGTGTCTGGCAAGCAGGTCATGAAAGCGGAGAACGTCCCGGAAGTGCTAGCGGTCATGGCGACCGCCGGCCTTTATGACGATTCCGGCAAGTGGCTCTACCGGACCGGCCTGCCGGCCAAGAGCGGAGTCGGCGGCGGGCTCATCGCCGTCTCGCCCGGTAAGTTCGGCATCGCGGTGGTGTCGCCGCCGCTCGACGAAGCGGGCAACAGCGTGCGCGCGCAGAAGGCGATCGCCGACATCTCGAACGCCCTCGGCGGCAATCCGTACACCGGCTAGTCTCCAGGAGGCGGCCGGTCCCACCACACAGGGTGGCGCGCCGCGCGACCGATGATCCGCTTCGACGAGATCGAAACCGGCCTGAAACGGGGCGAGCTCTTTCTCGAGTACCTTCCCACGGTCGTGCTCGAGACGGGCCGCTGCGTCGGAGCGGAGGCGCTGACGCGCTGGCGGCGTCCGGGCGGAGTCGTGCCGCCGGATGAGTTCATCCCGGTCGTGGAAGGCACGACGCTGTCGGGTCCTCTGACCTATTGGGTCCTCGAGACGGCCGCGCGCGAGGTCGGTCCTCTGCTGCGCGGCCGTCCCGACCTCTTCCTGAGCGTCAACGTGCCGCCCGAGCTGTTGGGGCGCGGCGGCGTGGCCAGTACGGTCCGGCACGCGGGGATCGCCGACCTGGTGGGCCAGTTGGTGCTCGAGATCACCGAGCGCGGGCTGCCCGACCGTCTCGGCATCGACGCCCTCCAATTCGCCGCCGAGGCCGGCTGCAGGATCGCGCTCGACGACGCGGGGCAAGGGGGCGCCCACCTCGTCTTCCTCACGCGCGCCTGTGTGGTGCATCAGGTCAAGGTCGACAGGACGTACATCCGAAGCCTCGGGGTCGAGCCGGCGACCCTGGAATGGATCCGGAACCTCGCGGCGTTGGCGAGCTCGTCGGGCGTGGAAGTCGTCGCCGAGGGTGTGGAAACGGCCGAGCAGGCCGCGCTCCTGCGCGCCGCCGGCGTCGGCCTGGCGCAGGGGCACCACTTCTCCACCGCGCTCCCGGCGGATGAGCTGACGCGCTTCGTTGAACGCCGATGAGCGCCTTCATGAAGAGCCTGCCGGCGCTGCTGCTTCTCGTCGCGGCGCCGGCCCTGCAGGCCGCGTCCCCCGAGCAGGAGGCACAGCCCGCCGACGGCGGCTGGCCGCGCGTCTATGATCTGGCGGGCGGCGACAGCGCCGTGCTCTACCAGCCCCAGGTCGCGAGTTGGGACGGCCGGAAACATCTGGTGGCGTGGGCGGCGGTGTCCTATCAGGCGCAGGGGGCACAGCAAGCGGTCCCCGGCACGATCCAGATCGACGCCGAAACCCGGGTAGCGCTCGACGAGCGCCTGGTCAGCTTCAGCCCCTTCCGCATCACCGGATCGAGCTTCCCGTCGCTGTCCCAGGATCAGGCGGGCAAGATCGTGACCGGGCTGCAGCAGGCGGTTCTGCCCGGCGACCCGGTGATCGCCCTGGACCGCGTGCTCGCCAACCTGGACAAGAGCCTGATCAATCCGAAAGCCCGGCAGGCCGCGGGTCTCAAGGCCGACCCGCCCAGGATCTTTTCCAGCCTGACACCCGCGATCATCGTCAACTTCGATGGCCAGCCGGTCTGGAGCCCGATCCGCGACAACGACCTCCAGTTCGCCGTCAACACGAACTGGGACATCTTCCAGGCGCCCTCGAAGGTGCTGTACCTGCTGGCCGGCGATTCGTGGCTCCAGGCGGACGACCTCAGAGGGCCGTGGGCTCCCGCGGGGCAGCTCCCCGCCGGCTTCGGCAAGCTGCCCGCGGACGACAATTGGAAGAACGTGAAGGCGAGGCTGCCCGGAAAGCCGGCCGCGGCCCGCGACGTCCCCGCGGTCTTCGTGAGCTTCGAGCCCGCGGAGCTGATCCTGATCGACGGCGCGCCACGCTACACCGCGGTCGCTGGGACTTCGCTGCTCTGGGTGAGCAATACCGAGAGCGACCTCTTCCGGTTGGGGAAGACCGGCCCGTTCTACTACCTGGTCGCCGGCCGCTGGTTCTCAGCGCCCAGCGCCGGCGGGCCGTGGACCTTCGCCACCACGAGCCTGCCCGAAGACTTCCGGAAGATCCCGGTCGACCACCCGCGCTCCCGCGTGCTGGCGTCGGTGCCCGGCACGGCCCAGGCGGCCGAGGCCGTCCTCCTGGCGCAGATCCCCCAGACCGCGCGCGTGAACAGGAACGAGCTGAAGGCCCAGGACGTGGTCTACCAGGGCGAGCCGGAGCTCGAGCCGATCGCAGGCACTCCGCTCCACCGGGCCGTCAACACGGACAAAGACGTCCTCAAGGCCGGCGACCTCTACTACCTGTGCTTCCAGGGCGTCTGGTTCGTGTCGCAGAGCGCAAAGGGTCCCTGGGAGGTCACAGGTTCGGTGCCGGAAGAGATCTATTCGATCCCCGCCAGCTCGCCCGCCTATCACGTCACCTATGTGACGGTCGAAGACGCCGGCGACGACTGGGTGACCTTCGCGGCTGATGCCGGGTACACGGGGATGATGATCGCGTGGGGGTGCGCGGTCTGGGGTACCGGATGGCACTACCCCCCGTACGTCGGGTACGACGGCTCCTACCCGGTCTATTTCTGGTATCCGCCCACCTACGGCTTCGCGTCCTGGTACAACCCGTACACCGGGACCTTTGGCCGCGGCGCCGCGGTCTATGGCCCTTATGGCGGAGCGGACGCCTGGGCGGTGTACAACTCGCGCACGAGGACCTACGCGCGCGGCGGAGTAGTGTACGGCTCCTATGGCTCGCGCTCGTTCGCCCAGGCGTGGAACCCGCGGACGGGGACCTACGAGGCCACGCGACAGGGGGCCGGCGTCTACGGCAACTGGGACTCGCGCCATGTCCAGCCCGGAGACGATTGGGCGCGGACGGGGCACGTCACAAACCGTGCGGCCGGTGCGAGGACCGGCAGCGGCGACGTCTACGCGGGCCACGACGGCAACGTCTACCGCAAGCCGCAGGACAGATCATGGGAGGCATGGAGAGACGGCGGGTGGTCGCCGGCGGAGAGGCCGCAAAGCACCGCCCGCCAGCTCGATCGCGACTGGGATGCGCGCCACGAGGGGGCCCGGCGCATGCATGATTCTCAAAGCTACCGCCAAGGCGGCCGCGGCGGGCGCATGTCCGCCGGCAGCTTCCGCGGCGGCGGACGGCGGCCGTAACAGGCCGCGGTCAGGAGCTGAGCCGTCGCACCTCCTCCAGCAGCCGGCCCTCTTCGAACGGCTTGAGCACGAAGGCCCGCGCCCCCTCCCGCAGCGCACGATCCCGCACCGCCGGGTCACTCTCCCCCGTAAGAATCAGCACAGGCAGGTCCGGGGCTGACACCAAGATCAGCCGCAGGAGATCGATCCCGTTCATGTCCGGCAGGTGAAGGTCGAGCACCAGGCACACGACACGCAGCGGCCTCTCGAAGGCGAGAAGCTCGCTCCCGCTCGCGAAAGCCTCTACTTCCAGATCCGCAGAGCGGAGGAGACGCACCAAAGCCCTCCGCACGGCCGGATCGTCATCGACGACCAGCACGAGCGGCCCCATAGAAACATCCCCCAACAATTTACAAGAAATTAAAATGGCCGGATTCAAGGCCGGCCTACGTCGATCCGGATCATCGACGCAGGTGTATCCTCGCACAGAACAGGCGGGAACGCACTCCCCAGATTACGCCGGCTGTGGCGGGACCGGCGGTCAGGACACCGTCCGGAGTCCGGCCTCGATCGCCATCCGGACCAGCGCCGCGAGCGAATCGGCCTGCATCTTCTGCATCACCCGGGCGCGGTGGACCTTGATCGTCTTCTCCGTCGCCCCCAGACGTCCGGCGATCTGCTTGTTGGGCAGACCGGCGATGACGAGGTGGAAGACCTCGCGCTCGCGCGGGGTGAGCGAGTTGAACAGCAGCTCGATCTTCCCCTGGCGTTCTCTCTCCGAGCAGGACAGCACCTCGCGCTCGATCGCCTGGTGGATCGAGTCGAGGAGCTCCTGGTCTTCGAACGGCTTCTGGATGAAGTTCACGGCTCCCGCCCGCATCGCCCGCACCCCCATCGGGACGGTGCCGTGCCCGGTGATGAAGATCATGGGCACGCCGCGGCCCGAGGTGGAGAGGGAATCCTGGAGGTCCAGGCCCGACACGCCCGGCATCCGCACGTCCACGACCAGGCAGGACGGCCGGTCGGGCATACCGTAGTCCAGGAAATCCATGGCCGAGGGGAAGCTGTGGACCTCCAGCCCCACCGACCGCACCAGCCTTTCTACTGAGCTTCGAACAGAGACGTCATCGTCAAGGACATACACGACGGGAGCTGCAACGGTAGCTTGCGCAGCTTGCATGAAAAACCTCCTCCGGTTAGGAGTGTACTCCGGCTGAAAGCAGGAACACGCATACACTTTAAGATATTCAAAATTTGTAGTCAACGCTCCTTCGTTTTCCGGCACCGCCGTGTGCTTCTGCATCAGTGCCTGGAGCTGGAGAGTAAGGAGCGAAGAAGTACGGCCATTATCCGGCCAGTTGGGGACTCCGGGGGTATTGGACTTTAGTCGTATACGCCCGGATGAGACTTTATGTCCCGTTGTGAGATGCCGTAGGACCAAGGTCCAATTTATGCCCCGCGGCGCGCCTTCGATAATCGTCGAGGCTGCCGACATGAGAAAGGAGTCCCCCATGCCGAGCCGACGGATCACCCTTGCCGCTTTCGCGGCCTTGCTCTTCGCGGTCCCCTGGGCGGGCGCCGCCCAGGAGGCCGGCGCGTCCGCCCCGGCCGTCGAGCCCGGGGCCGTGGCCGCGCTCGAACGGATGGGCACGTTCCGCCAGACCCTCAAGAGCTTCGAGATCCGTGCGGCGGCCGAGACCGACGAGGTGCTCGTGTCGGGCCAGAAGCTGCAGTTCGAGAGCGCGGTCCACCTCCGCGCCCGCCGTCCCGACCGGCTGTGGGCCGAGGTGTCCTCGGACCGCAAGACGCGGGAGTACTTCTACGACGGCAAGAGCTTCACGATCTACGGGCCGCGCAACAAGCTCTATGCCACCTTCCCCGCGCCGCCGACCCTGGGCGAGGTGGCCAAGGCGGCGGAAGAGAAGTACGGCCTCGCCATGCCCCTGGCCGACCTCTTCCGCTGGGGGAGCGATCCCAGCCCCGAAAAGCTCCAGGCGGCGATGTACGTCGGCCCGGCGCAGATCCGTGACACGCCGTGCGACCACCTCGCCTTCCGCCAGGCGGGAGTCGACTGGCAGGTCTGGATCCAGAAGGGGGACTCGCCACTGCCGCGGAAGTTGGTCATCACCACGATGGACGATGACGCCAGGCCGCAGTACGCCATCACCTACGACTGGAACCTCGCTCCCGCCCTGAACGACAAAATGTTCACGTTCGAGCCGCCGGAAGGCGCCTCCCGGATCGCCATCCAGGAGGTCACGCTTGAGTCTTCCGGGAAGTAAGGAGGAATCCGACATGGCTGCATTCAAGCCGCACGGGCAAGCGCTCCTGACCGTCGCCGCGCTCGCCGTGCTCCTGACGATCCTCGCTCCACCCCCGGCAGCCGGACAGCGCCAGGTCCGCAGCAGCACCCGCACGAGCGTCAGCGGCACCGCCAACGCCAACCGTAACGCCAATGTCAACCGTAACGCCAACGTCAACCGTAACGCCAACGTCAACCGCAACACCAACGTCAACAGCAATACCAACATCAACCGCAATACCAACGTCAACGTGAACCGGGACATCGACGTCGACGTGGACAACGATTGGCACCACCACGACAATGACTGGGATGATAACCCGGTCGCGCGCGGGATGGCCTTCGGGGCGGCGGCCGCCGTCACCGCCGCGGTCGTCGGTTCGATCGTCTACTCGGTGCCTCCCAGTTGCGTCCCCGTGGTGGTGAACGGCTTGACCTACCAGCAGTGCGGCAGCACCTGGTACCAGCCCCAGTACGCCGGCACTCAGGTAACCTATGTCGTGATCAATCCACCAGGCTGAGCCAGAGAGGAGAGAAATCATGAGATACCGTGGATTCCTTGCCGTCGCAGTCCTCATCCTGCTCGCCGCCGCCGTGGGCGGCGCGGCGGCGCAGAGCCAGGGGGAGGCGGACCCGACGCTCCTCAAAGAGATCGAGATCCGGGACTCCCTGCTGGAAAAGGTTGGCAACGATGCCGTGGGCATCCGGGTGACCGTGGACGGCAAGAAGGCCATCCTCACCGGCAAGGTGCCCACGCGCGCCGCGCAGGAGCTCTCCGAGGAGGTGGCGCTGAACGTCGAGGGCATCAAGTCGGTGGACAACCGGCTGAAGGTCGTTCCGCCAGGAGGCGAAACGACCGACCAGACTCTGGAGCAGGAGATGGCCGACGCCAGGCTGGAGACCAAGGTCAAGCGGCATCTCTACTCCGAGATCGGCAAGCGGGCGCGCCATATCGAGGTCGAAGTGACCGACGGCATCGTCAGCCTGCGCGGCGAGGTCCCGGATGAGAGCCGCAAGCAGCTCGCGCTGGATACGGCGGGCAAGACTGAAGGGGTCAAGCAAGTCATCGATCTCCTCCGGGTCAAGAGCTGAGTAGGAGCCCATCATGAGAAACACGATGGCGGCTGGGGTGCTCCTCGCGCTGGCGGCTTGCGCAACGGGTCTCGATGTCCATACCAGGTATGACAAGGAGATCGACTTCTCCCGCTACCGGACCTATGCCTGGACCGACGGGGTAGAGGCCCGTACAGAGTCCGTCGAGAGTGCGATCCATGACGCCGTCGAGCGGGGGCTTGCGTCCGAGGGGCTGAGACAGGTGGACGAGGCGAGCTCGCCGGACCTCTACGTCGCGACCAGCGCCTCGGTCGAGGAAAACCGGGTGGTCCAGGCCGATCAATGGGGCTACGACCTCGGGCCCGTCGGGGTAGGCAGCGCACGGGTTCCCGTCACGACGATCCCCATGGGGACTCTCTGGATCGATCTCGTCGACGTCGATACCGGAAAGCTGGTGTGGCGGGGCGAAGCCAGCAGGGCCATCGACGGCCGCGTTTCGCAAGGGGCGGTCCAGAAGGTGGTCAGCGAGATCTTCCGCAAGTACCCGCCGGAAGGGTGAGCAGGTTTATTGGAAGATCCGGCTCACCCGAATTTCAAGACCCGGAAGCAGAGGGGTCGTCAACATGTCCTCAGCCTCAGCGGAGAGCGTTGCCGCGGGGCTGAAGCCGTCTCCGGCGCGGCGGTAAACGCGCACGGTCCGGTCCTGCAGACTGACCAGCCAATACTCGAGCACACCCGCGACTTCGTAGAGGCGCCGCTTGATGCCTTCGTCGATCCGGCGAGTGGAGTCAGACAGAACTTCGACGACCAAGTCTGGAACTCCCTTGACGTCGTGCCTGCGGAGAATGCCGGAGCGCTCCTTCGAGACAAAGAGAACGTCCGGTTGCACAATATCGTGATCGGAGAACCGGACATCCACAGGAGCGATATAGGCGCGTCCCAAACCGCGCTCGACCACGAAGAAGTACAGGGTCGCATATATAAAACCGGCGGCATCCTGATGCTCGAGGAGAGGAGCAGGGCTCACGTAGTGTTCCCCGTCCAGGATCTCGTGCCGGAGACCATCCTCCGGGATGAGGACATAATCCTCGTAGGTGAGCTTGCGGTGGATGGTGTCTCGTACGGCCATGGCTGCGTCTCCCGGACCCTGCCTGGATATCGTAGCACGTGCCTTCCCTCCTCTGGGCGGGAGGGATATTACCTCAACCGATGCCAGGAATCGCGGAGTTTGGAGACTCGAGCTCCGGCCAAGCTCTACTCGAAGATCTCACCCACCCGGATCTCCAGGCCCGGCAGCAGAGGCGTGGTCAGCACGTCGCCAGCCTCGCCGGAGAGCGTTGCCGCGGGGCCGAAGCCGTCTCCGGCGCGGCGGTAAACGCGCACGGTCCGGTCCTGCAAATTGACCAGCCAGTACTCGAGCACCCCGAAAGCCTCATAGATTCGCTGCTTGACGACCTGATCAGTCCTCCGAGTGGAGTCAGACAGGACTTCCACGAGCAGATCGGGCGCGCCTTCGACTTTCTTCTTGCCGACAATGCCCGCGCGCTCGTTCGAGATGAAGAGGAGATCGGGCTGGGCGATGTCATGCGGCGAAAAGTAGATATCAAGAGGGGCGAAGTAGACGCGGCCCAGTCGCCGTTCGTGGACAAAGTTATCCAGCTTCCTGAAGAGAATGGCCGCGATGCCTTGATGCTCCGGCGTAGGCGCGGGGCTCATGTAGTGCTCCCCGTCCAGGATCTCGTGCCGGAGACCGTCCTCGGGGATGAGGACGTAATCCTCGTAGGTGAGCTTGCGGCGGATGATGTCTCGTACGGCCATGGCTGCGCCTCCCGGACCCTGCCTGGGTATCGTAGCACGTGCCTTCCCTCCTCTGGGCGGGAGGGATATTACCTCAACCGATGTCGAGGATCGCGGAGTTTAGAGACCCGAGCTCCGGCCAAGCTCTACTCGAAGATCTCACCCACCCGGATCTCCAGGCCCGGCAGCAGAGGCGTGGTCAGCACGTCACCGGCCTCGCCGGAGAGCGCTTCCGCGGGACCGAAGCCGTTTCCATCGCGCCGGAAGATCGTCACGGTCCGGCGTTTTGGATCGACCAGCCAATACTCGAGCACCCCCGCCCTCTCGTAGAGGCGCCGCTTGATGCCTTCGTCGATCCGGCGGGTGGAGTCAGACAGGATCTCGACAACCAGATCCGGAGCCCCCTTGGCGTTGTCCTCGGTGAGGATGCGGATACGATCGTTGGAGATGAAGATGAGGTCGGGTTGGGCAATATCGTGGTCAGAGAAGCGCACGTCGAAGGGAGCGGCATAGATCTTCCCTAAACGATGGTCGCGTACGAAGAAGTACAGCGTCGAGCTCAGGAATATGGAAGCGCTTTGATGCGCCTCCTTGGGCGCGGGGCTCACGTAGGGCTCCCCGTCCAGGATCTCGTGCCGGAGCCCGTCCTCGGGAATGAGGACGTAATCCTCGTAGGTGAGCTTGCGGTGGATGTCTCGTACGGCCATGGCTGCGCCTCCCGGACCCGGCCTGGGTATCGTAGCACGTGCCTTCCCTCCTCTGGGCAGGAGGGATATTACCTCAACCCGCGCCGGAGATCGCGGAGTCCGGAGACTCCGTAACCCGCACCGTCCCCGCCGTCCCGTCCATCGTCACCACCTGGCCGGTCTGCAGCGTGCTCACCAGCCCCGGGATTCCGACGATCGTCGGGATCCCCATCTCCCGCGCCACGATCGCCGAATGGGAGAGGATGCTGCCGCGCTCGATCAGCAGCCCAGAGACCGACGGGTAGAGCGGCACCCAGCCGGGATCGGTGCGCTCGGCGACCAGGATCTCGCCGTCGAGGCGGGCGTCTTCGGATGGGCTGCGCAGCACCTTGACCGGGCCGGTCACCACCCCCGGGCAGCAGCCGGTGCCGCGCAGCACGCCGTCCTCCCCCACCGCCGCGGGACGGGGACGCCCCCGGAAACGGTTGCGGTGGTACGGCAGGCCGAAGGTCTCGAAACGGTCGGCCGGGAAGCGGTCGGTCTCGCGGCGGTAGGCGTCGAACTCGCCGCGGCGCAGGATGACGAGACCGCGGAGGTCGGTGGTGACCGCCCTCCCCTTTACGTAGTCCCAGACCTCGTCGAGCGTCAGGTAGAAGACGTCCTCCGGCTTGTCGAGGATGCCGCCGGCGGCGAAGCGCTCCCCCACCGCCCGCAGCAGCTCACGCAGCAGGCCGTAGATGCGGGTGCGGGCGAAACGGAGGTTCTCGCGGTTCTTCACCCCCAGGCGGGCGTTGTTCAGCACCCGGCGGAAGATGGCGTCGCGCGGGAGAAGCCCCCTCTTCTTCCGGATCGCCGCAAAGGCGCGTTCTTCCGCCTCCTTGCGGATGCGCTGCTCCCGTGACTCCATGGCCGCGAGGTCGAGGCTCGCCGGGTCTCCGGATAGGTAGTTGCGGATCACCTGGTAGAGAAACGCCGGCCGGTCCTTGAGCGATGGCTCTTCGAGCTTGAGCTCGTTGACGCCGCGGAAGCCGTAGAGCTGGAGATGTCGCGCGACACCCGCCGTGAAACCGGCAAAGCGCGGATCGGCCGGCACCGCGCGGACCAGCTCTTCGGGCAGGCGCTCCTGCAACAGCCGTTGCAGCTCCGGCTGTCGCCGCGCCTCCGCCGCCAGACGGATCAGGCTCTTCGCCGGCTCGGTGCTCTCGATCCCGCCTTCACCGCAGATGAGGTCGTTCTGGAGCGAGCCGGACTCGTCGCCGCACCAGGAGGCGCAGAGCTTCTTCAAGGTGCCGTAGAAAACCATGACGAAGAAGTCGTTGATGATCGGCGCCTTCCACTGCCAGAGGAGCTTCTCCTCCATCTCGCGGTAGAGGCCGGCCAGCTCGTGCGGCGCCATGGCGCGGAAGTCGAGCGCCGACCAGCGCTCGTAGTGCGCGCGGAAGTGGGCCTGGAAGTCGCCGACGATCCGCCGGATGCGGAGGAAGTTCCAGGTCGAGCGACCCAGGAGGCGCAGCAGCGCCGGCAGCTCGACGGTGTAGCGCTGCCAGGCGCCCGGCTCGGCGGCGGGGGTCTCGTCACCGACCGCAGTCGGCGCCGGCTCGCGCACGCCCATCATCGACTCCATGAACTTCTTGTTGTACTGGAAGCCGGGGAAGAGGCGCACCAGCCGGTACCAGTTGAGCAGGTTGTAGTAGACCTGGCCGCGGAACAGCCCGAGCATGTTCTCGAAGACCTCGCGGTTGTCGCGCACCGTCCGCGGGTCGATCCCCATGACCTCGGCGAAGCAGTGGTAGACGATCGAGTAGGCCCGCCGGATGAAGCTGAACGTCATCGGCGAGGTCACGCCCGAGTAGCTCTCGATGATGTTGGAGTTGTCCCAGAGCAGGCGGTTGCCGGCCGCGGGCCCCAGCTCCTCGACCGTGGTGACCGGGCGTGCCTGGAGAAGGAAGATCGTTCCGGAGCCGTCGACCGCGAATTCCAGGTCCTGCGGCCGGCCGTAGTGCCGCTCGACGGCCAGCCCTATGCGGGCGAGGTCCAGGACCTGCTCGCGGGAGAGGCTGCTCCGCGTCCGCAGCTCGGGAGGGACCTCGGTCCGCGTCAACCCGCCGCCGGCCGCGGCGTCCAGGAGGAGCTGCTCGCGCTTGTCCGCGACCTCCTCGCGGACTTCCAGGGTCTCCTTGTCGAGGGTGAAAGTGTCGGCGTCGAGCCCGGAGCTGACCAGCCCTTCGCCCGCTCCCCAGAGCGCGCTGACCACGACCTCATGGACGTCGCCATTGTTGGGGTTGGCCGTGAAGAGCACGCCGCTCACCCGCGCCTCGACCATCTGCTGGACGACGACGCCGACCGCGATCGAGGCGAGCGGGATACCCTTGGCCCGCCGGTAGGCCAGGGCACGCTCGTTGTAGCCGGACGCCCAGACCCGGCGGACGGCGTCCAGCAGGCGGTCCCGTCCTCTTATATAGAGGAAGCTGTCGTGGAGCCCGGCGAAGGACTCACCCGCCGCGTCCTCCCCCGCCGCCGAGGAACGGACCGCCACATAGGCGTTGCCTGGGATCCGCGCGGCATGGGCGCGGTCGATCTCCGCGACGAGATGCGGAGGCAACTCTAGCCCCAGCACCCAGCTCCGGATCTCCTCCGAGACTTGCCGGAGGTCCGGGCCCGCGGCTTCGAGCCGCGCCTCGATGCGCCCTCGATCGATCGACTTTTCAAAGGCCTCGGTCGCCACCGCATACCACGGCGGGACCGGCAAGCCCAGGGACTCCAGGCGCGCCAGGTTCGCCGCCTTGCCACCGATCGAAAGGGAACGGCCGAGGGCCTCTTCCGGACGGTCCAGGACGAGTGTCACAGCTCGACTCCATACCGGGCCGCGATCGCCGCGGCCAGAATCAGATCGAAGGCGATGATGTACATGCCGGCGTAGACCTCCATCCGCTTCGCGGTCTTGCGGTTGGTGTGAAAGCGGTACTGGAAGAAGCCGGCGAGACAGACGAGGAACAGAGCGACCAGGGCGGCGTAGAACCAGGGCGGGAGCCCCAAGTGCCAGCCGACCAGCGCGACCAGGGCGGTATCGATCACCCGGATCAGGAGCACGATGTACGCCGCGCCGTAGGTGCCGAAGATGCGGGTGTAGGTCTCGACGCCTTCGATCTCGTCCTCGGGCGCCCGGATCTTGCGCGACACCTCCCAGTTGAAGGTCACGAAGAAGCCGACCCAGGCGTAGACCCAGAACCAGGGCGGCGCCTCCCACGGGGAGCGGCCGGTGGCGAAGCTGAACACCATGAGCGCCAGGAGGGGCATCACCAGCATATGGCTGGTGGCGTAGAGCAGAAAGTGCCGCTTGAGCCACTCGCGCGCGAAGAACTCCTTCAGCATCAGGACCGAAAACCCGAAAGCCAGGAGCCAGGCAGTCATCGCCGCCGGCGCCCCCGGGCCGCACAGGGCGGAGAGCGCCAGCTCGACGGCGATCGCGAGGCCGCCGAGGATCTTCAGATGACGCAAGGTGACGAGACCGCTCTGGAGAACCCGGTGCGGGTAGTGGACCAGGTCTTCGGCGTAGTCCTTGTGCTCATCGAAGACCCGCAGGTGGAAGAAGAAGCAGAACAGGGTCACGGCCCCCAGCACCGTCGACAGGTCGTAGTGCATGGGCCGGCCGGGGTCGGTCAGGGTGCGGGCGAGGAACTGGTTGGACGAGTAGTAGGCGAGGATCAGCACGCCGTGCCCGAGGAGCGGGAAGCGCTCGGCGAGATAGGCGGAGAGGCGCCGCGGGAAAGGAGAGCCGTAGGTGAGGGTCTGGGTCAATGCAGCCGTCGCCGGAGCCGGGCGTAGTCGATCTTGCTGTTGTGCCGAGGGTCGACCGGTAGCATATCGGAGGTGAGGACGATCTGGTCGGCGGCGAGGCCGGCGGCGGCCAGACGCTCTTCGATCTCCGCCCCGAGCTCTCCGTTCTTGTCGGTCTCGACGACCACCACGACCCGCTCCCCCAGCTCCGGGTCTGGCATCCCCACCGCCGCCACCCGGCGGATGCGCGGGTCCTCGCCCCGGGCGGCCTGCTCCACGAGCTGCGGGTGGACTGCCCGGCCGGCGCGCTGGATGGTCGAGTGCACCCGTCCGGCCAGCCAGAACCTTCCCTGGCGGTCGAAGTAGCCGGTGTCGCCCATACGGTGCCAGACCCTGCCGTCGGCGTCCTGGATCTTGTTCTCCGCCACCGCGCGCGGGTTCTTGTAGTAGCTTTTGCAGATATGCTCGCCGGTGACCACCAGCTCCCCCACCTCGCCGAACGGCAAAGCCCAGCCGTCCCAGCGCCCGTGGGTCAGCTCGACCGGCCCGCGGTGGATGCGGATCACCCGTGCCCTGATGCGCGGGCTCGGCCATCCCGCGCAGTAGCCGGGGCTCCGCGGGTGCGTGTCGCTCTCCGTGGCCAGGCGCTCGTCGGCATGGATGTGGGCGACCGGCTCGGCTTCGGTCGAGCCGTAGACGACCAGGATCTCGGTTTCCGGCAGCGCCCGGCGCCAGGCGCGGAGCTGGGCGTCCGAGACGGGCGCGCCGCCGGTGAGGATGCGCCGCAGCGTCGGCGCGCTCCCCCGGCTTTCCGCGAGGTGGGCGGCGAGACGGTCGAAGAACGGCGGCGACGCCGTCGCGGTGGTCACCCGCAGGGTCGTCATCTGGTCGAGCACCCGGCCGGCGTCGACGCGGTCGACCCGGCGGAAGTCCATCGCCGGCACCACCGAGGGGACGCCGGTCGCCAGGTTGTTCAGGGCGAAGACCGGGAACATCGGCATGTCGACGTCCCCTTCGGCGGAAGGGAGCTCGGCGGCGAGGGCGCGGTGCTGGGCGAGCAGGAAGCCGTGCGTGCGGTCGGCTCCCTTGGGCTCGCCGGAGGAGCCGCTGGTGAAGGTGATCAGGGCCGGGTCGGCGGGCGTCACCGGGTAGACGGCGTCGTCGCCGGGCTGGTTTTCGAGCTCGGCGAGCGTATGGGCGGCGGGCCAGCGGCCGAAGCGCGCGCCGGTCGTGACCGTCCAGGGGATGGCGCGCAGGCGGCGGTCGAGCAGGCGCAGCGCATGGCTCCTGGCGACGCCGATCCAGGCGCGGGGCTCGGAGAAGGCCGCGAAAGCCGAGATCTGGCGCCAGCCGATCCAGGGATCGACGAACACCGCGACGGCGCCCATCTTGAGCAGCGCGAGCAGCGCGACGTAGAGGTCGATCGACATCGGCACCATGACGATCGCCCGGTCGCCCGGCTGGAGCCCCATCTGGCGCAGCCCGAGGGAGGCGCTGTCGATCCGCTGCCAGAGGCGGGCGAAAGTGATCCCCCGGTCGAGGCCGTCCGCCCCCCGCGTCACCAGGGCCGGCCGCTCGGGCACCTGCCGGGCGACCTCGCGGAGGATCGAAAGAACGTTGGCGTCGGCGTCGGGCCTCACTCCCCGCCTCTCCATTGATACAGGTGATAGCGCCGCAAGATCCTCCCCGTCCCGCCGTCCATCTCCCCCGAAGGGTTGCCTTCGCGGAAGAGGCAGTGGTTGGCGAGGCGGTAGCCCTTGTCCAGCGCCTTGCGGTGACCCTGGTACATCAGCGCCGCGGCGATGCCGGAGCGGCGGTGCGCGGGGAGCACGCCCAGAGTCTTGAAGTCGACCGCCTCGGCTTCGTGGCGGTGCAGCAGGAAACGGAGCTTGGCAAGGAGATCCCGCCGGCCGCGCATCGCGGCGACCGCCTGGAACCGGTCCGGGTAGGAGAAGAGGAAGCCGACCGGCTCATTGTCGGGAGCCTGCAGAGCGTGCGCGAACCAGACCAGGTCGGAGTCGAGCAGCGGCTTCGAGCCGGCGTAAAGCTCCAGAAACTCCCGCTCGGCGATCTCGGTATAGAGGAAGTTGCGCGAGAAGATGGCGATCGACAGGCGGTAGATGCACCGCAGCTCCTCCTCGAAGCGGCGCAGGTCGATGCGGCGGAGCCGGTAGCCGGCGGCAAGCGCCGCCCGGTGGCGCTCTTCGAGGTGGCGCACCACCGCCTCCGAGTCGACCTCTTTCGAGAAGTAGCGCTCCAGCACCTCGAATCCCTGGCGCTCCCAGAGCGCGGGGTAGTACGGAGGATTGTAGGGCTCGAGAAGGAACGGCGGATCGTCGAATGGGCCGACGTTCAGCCGGTAGCAGTGCCAGGTGTCGCCGTCCATCGGGCCGACGATCGGGCCGGCGCCGGCCTGCCGCAGCCAGCCGATCGCCTCCTCGAAGAGCCGGCTTACCGCCACGGGCCGGTCGAGGGCCTCGAAGAACCCCAGCATTCCATAGGCCCAGCCGGCGTCATCCCGAAGCGACGGCGAGAGCCGCGCCACCAGCCGTGCCGCGGGGCGGTCTCCCTCCAAGGCCACTAGGGCTCTCTGCCGGCCTTCGAATGCAGGACTCCACAGGCCCGAGCGGACTGTTTCCGGCGCGGTCGGGACGTAGAAGGGATCGCCCTGGTAGACGCTCGCGGGCAGGTCCAGGAAGGCGTGGAGCCCTGGGCCTGCCGCGGCGTCGAGGAGGGAGACGGTCGGGCTCAGGCGATCGTGCCGGTCGGGCGTCGGTTGATGAAGGGCTTGTAGACGAGGAGCCAGAGACCCGAGTAGTCACGCATCAGCCGCATGCGCAGGCTCTCGAGATGCAGCAGCTCCGCGGCCTCGCCCGACAGCATCGCCTGGTGGACAAAGTGGCTGAAGCGCCAGAGATAGGCGTCGGCGATCCGCGATGTCACGCGCGCCCGGGCAAAGACCGGGGCGTTGCCGGTGACCGAGGTCTCGTCGAGGATGCCGGTGATCTCCTGCGCCTCCTCGTTGATGCGGATGCGCAGGGCTGCCGCTTCGAGCACGAACTGTTCGAGCTCGCGGTCGCATTCGTCACGCCCGTAGAAGCGGCGGTAGGCGACGATCTCGCGCGGCTCGAGACGGAGCGGGAAGACCTCGGGGCGCAGCACCACGCGCTCGGGGGCCATCTCCGGGTTGAGCTCGCGCAGGGTGTCGATCATCTGCCGGAAGTGCTCGCCGAGGACATCCTCGTTCTGGGAGAGCTGCGACTGCGAGGCGACCGCGGCGGCCACGATGCGGTACTCGCCGCTGTCCAGCCCTCTGCCGGGCGACGTCGGCATGACCCGCTCGCCGCTGGAGCGCTCGGGACGGCCGGCGGTCAGACGCGGCAGCAGCGAGCGCACCTGCTGCCGGATCGAGGCGAGGTCCTCCAGCTTGAACTCCTGGCGCTGGAGCTGCTTCTCGAAGCGCTCGATCTCCTCGCGGAACTGGGCGAGCTCGCGGCTCAGCTCGATGTCGGTCGGTACCTCGCGCTCCAGCTCGAAGACGCGCTGGTACTCGGCGACGATGCGCCGCTCCTCGCGCGCGTAGAGCTTCTGGATACGGTTCTTGAGCGCCAGGTTGGTGTCCTGGATCATCACCAGCAGGCTGGGCTCGAAAAACAAGTCGCCCAGGCCGTGCTTGAGCTCACGGGAGCGTTGGACCAGACGCGACTCGTTGAGCTGGTCGAGGCTCTCGACGCGGGCCACCTCGGCGCGGAGCCCCTCGACCTCGGCTCGCAGCTGGGAGACCAGCTCGGCGGCCGGCGGCGTCAGGTCCAGGAGCGACCACAGACCCTGGAAGATCTCCCCCAGCCGCCGCGGATCGCCCAGCATCGGCTCCCCCGTTTCGGTCTCCTCCTCGCTCAGCCGGGCGAGCAGGAAATCGAGCTTGTCGAGGCGGTCGGGGTCCCAGCTCGACCCTTGCTGAGCATAGAGGTAGAACTTGATGAGCTGGGTGAGGATCTT
>Ga0307468_100000082_pt1 | contig 24876 bp, 39 predicted proteins | sample atmdna_FD_203085 | JGI IMG/M metagenome (GOLD analysis project Ga0307468, IMG submission 203085) | Hardwood forest soil microbial communities from Morgan-Monroe State Forest, Indiana, United States - atmos_gases AM2C_05 | ecosystem: Environmental > Terrestrial > Soil > Temperate forest > Bulk...
TCCGAACGGGCGTGGAGCTCGCCCGCGAAGGGGCCGGGCTCGGGACGCGCGACCAACGGCGAGCCCTGCGGGGGCGTCACGTACAAATCGCAGCCTTTGCAGATCTTGCACTCGCCGGTCCGGGGGTTCATGGGCGGGGCTCGACCTCGCGGGACTCGACCTCGGCAACCAGGAGCGCCGAAACGTAGGCTTTCACCGGGAACGGTCTTCCTTTGCCCGGGAGGTAGACGACCGGATCGACGGCGCGACAATCCTCTGGGCCCCAGCCCACGACCGCAGCCCCGGTCGCGCCGTGCTCGTCTATGTCGGCAAAAATGGCGACCCCTAACCGTTCCAGCTCCGGATCGCCCGAGTCGTCGGCAGTAACGACCTCGTTTAGAGCAATGAGACCCTTTTTGATTTGGGCCGGAGTCATGACGTCTTTTCCTCTGAATTTCCGCATTTTTCTTTTCTCCTAGAGGCATCCAAGGAACGGGTTACAGGTATGGCCCGGCGCGCAGCAATGCCGGGTTACGGGGCAAATCGTACACTCGGCCGCGCCGTCGGTTGGGGCGCCCCCAGTGGAGGGCGGTCCCGTTTCTGGTTCTTCTCGAGGGTCCGACGGCGCAGCCGAGTCGACCCGCGACGGTGGAGGAGGGGCAGCAGCCTCGGCGGGGGGAGGGAGGACCGAGGAACCATCCGTCGCGGGTCGGCTCGGACGCGCGTCCGAGGGGGCAGCATCACGGGAGGACGCCCCTCCTAAGCTCAAACCGGAACCGACGCGGCCGTCTGGTTGCAGGGCCGGGCGCGCAGCGCCGGTTCCGGTGAGCCCAGGAGGGGGGTCGAATTGGGCGGTCGAGAAAGGCTCGGCGCAGCCGAGGAGAACGAGAGCAAGAACCGGGGCCCTCACGACGCCACCGGGACCGCAAGCAAGAAATCAGCGTTCGAAATCTGCACCGTTAGGGAGAAAAACAGGGCTTTTCCGCCGCGCCTGCTGCGCGTCGAACGCAAGACCCCGCCGTCGGTCGAAAAGCCCGGCAATTGCTCGTGGATATCCGAGCACCAAAGCGCCGCGGCCAACGCCAGAGAACGCCCCCGTGTCAGCCATTCGTCGTCAATTTCCGATTGCCTCATGTTCACAAGTAACCTTTCGCACGTGATACGGAAGCCGGGCAACAAATATTCGCTCCCCACCGGGCGATTTTTGCACTGAACGGTTGACTAGGCACTACCGCGACGGCTAGCATTTCGGCCGAAATGCAAAAGCGTAATGGCCGGCGAGGTTTCGTGTTTTCGGTTCGGGTGACCGTCGAGGAGCGCGCGCGACTCGAGAAGGAAAAGCGACGAGCGGCCGGCCCGCGCGGGCTCGGACCGTGGCTCATTTGGCGCGCGCTCTCGCCGGCGAGGGTAGTACCCGGGCAGCCCGGGCAGTACCCGCACGTCGGATCCGGAGCGGTATTGCCCGACCTGGAGCGGCAATACCCGAGCGGGAATTACCCAGCCGGCGAGGTACTACCCCCGCCGGCCGCGGCAATACCGGCGCGATCGCGGGTTATTTTGGACCTCTGCGCCGGCTCGGGGTCGTGGTCCGAGCCCTACGCCGCGGCCGGGTATGACGTCCGGCGCATCACGCTACCGGGCGTGGACGTGCGGGAATTTGCGCCGGAAGGCCCCGCATGGGGCGTCCTCGCGGCGCCCCCCTGCGATCAGTTCAGCTTGGCCCGAAACGGCCACGACTCGCCGCGCGACCTCGAGAGGGGCCTAGAATGCGTCGCGGCCTGCCTCCGGATCATCGCGCTCGCGCGCCCCCAGTGGTGGGCGATCGAGAATCCCGTCGGGCTTCTTTCTCGGTTTCTTGGGACCCCCCGCGACGTTTTCGAGCCGTGCGATTTTGGCGACCCGTGGACGAAACGAACGGCTATTTGGGGGGATTTCGCTATCCCCGAGCGCGGGCCTTTCGTGAAACCGCTCGGCGGGGGGCCGCTCTGCCGGGTGTGCGACCCGGACCGGCGGAAAACCACATGGTGCAGCAATGCCGCCCACCGGGCCGTGACCCCGGCGGGCTTTGCGGGGGCGTTCTTTCGGGCGAATCCCTAGCGCTCGCGCGGAGCCCGAAGCCCCTCGAGCGACCCGAGCGCGGCCCCGACCGGCGCCATCGTTACCCGCACGTCGGATCCGGAGCGGTATTGCCCGACCTGGAGCGGCAATACCCGAGCTCGGGTATTGCCCACTCTAGCGGGAATTACCCAGCCGGCGAGGTACTACCCCCGGCCCGCGCAAGCGTCGCGCGCCGGGCGCCGCAGACGGAAGGCCGTTTGGCGACAGAGCGTCGAACAGAACACCGCGTCCCGGCGAGCCGTCGTCACGAGCTCGCGACGACACCAGGAGCACAATCGTTCGGGGTTCGGTTCCGTCGTCACGAGCTCGTGACGACGGTTAGAGCGAAACCGTCGCCCGAGTCAAGCCCTAACGGCTACGCGAGCCCTTGCGCCGCGAACGACGGCGGCTCTTTTTCCGACGGAGCGCCCGGCGTGCCTTTCGGAGGTTTCGCATGCTCGCTGCGCGCTGTTTTCTCGACTGCTTTCGCTTTCGTGCCATTTCTGCTCACACTTTCTTTTCAGGGTTTCAGAGCCCCCGCAACGTATTCAGCGAGCCCCGCAAGGGGCACCGGCTCACCGGAGGGGAGAACGACTTCGGTTTCCCCGAGGCCCAACGTGAGCCCGATCGCGACCGTCCACATGGCTTCGTTCACGATGGCGCGCTTTCCAAAGCCGGCCTTTTCTGACCAGGCCTCGGTCGCGGCGCGTGTTTTCGGGCCGAATATCCCGATACCCTTCGCCGGGTCGTCCACCTTGGCCCCTACGACCGTTTGCCAGATCGCAACGTGTTTCCCTTGCGACCCCTCCCCGAACGGGGGCGGGGGCTGGCTCGTGAGTCGCAGGGTTTGGCCGATCATCCCGGCGCCGCGCATCGCGGAAAGCACCACGAGGAGCGCCCCGAAGAGCGCTTGCCGCTCCACGGGCGTGGCCTCGCCGCGGTCGAGACTCGCCGGAACCCTCACGAGCCGAGCCTCGCGAGGCGGCCCTCGCCGCGAGCCCACGTGACGAGCCACGCCCGCACGTCCGCATTGTCAAGGAGCGACGGCGCCATGTCGAAGTAATCGGAAAAGTGCCCGGTTTTCTTCGCGCGGCGCCACGCGTCGAGGGCGACTCCGATGGGGAAGCCGGACGCTATCGCGAGGTTCGTGAGAGCGTCGCGGACGAGGAGCGCATCACGCTGGCCGAGTTTCACGATGGGCGCGGTTTTCATCATCGCGCCGAGGACTTCCCCCGCGAACGCGAGCCACGGACTTGCCTTTTTGCGGCTCACCGGTAGGGCTCCGCGCTCAAGAATTTCGCCTGCCCCGAGCCCCAGGGGATCGTGGTCCCCGCGGCGGGGAACGTCGCCGGCTTTCGGTATTTGAGTACCAAGCCGAGCACGTTTTGGGTCACCATTTTCGCCGACAAGATCTCAGCCGTCCCTGAGTACTCTCGCACGAGGAGCGCCCGATCGGAATCCGTAAATTCCGGCGGGTCGAGCCAGATGGCCACGAGCCACGTTTCACCCGGCGCCGGCTCGCCCCCGCCGTCCCCCGCGGGGCCCGTGAATTCGGGCGCGGCTTTCGCATTGACGGCGTAGAGAATCCAGCCGGTCACGCCGATGCCAGCGAGCAGAAAGAGCGCGTTTTTTTCCTCGGTTTTCATAGGAATTTCCTGATTCGCTTCACCGGCCCCGGCCGCTCGGAGTCGAGGTAATCCCGGAGGAGCGGATCGAAGTCGGCCCGCGCACGGGCGCGCCGTTCGAACCATTTCCGGTTCCGCTCGATATCGATTCGTCGGACGGCGGTGTCCTCGTCATCGCCGAACATGGGCGGAGCGACCGAGGGACCCGCCGCGGTTTGGGCCTCGACCTCATAGCGGGCGATTTTCAGGGCCCGGGAGCTCGCTTTTTCGCACCGGCGAAGGTCCCGGTAGAGCACGCGTACGGCTCCCCCGAGGACGCCCCCGATGAGCACGACGGCGCCCGCGGCGCCCGTCACGACGATTTCCGGGATTTCCAAACCCTCAGCCCCCTCCCGGATTCGTCGGCTCGTCGTGGCGCGGGGACAGGGTCAAGCGGTTTCGCCTGGCCTCGATTTCGGAATGAATCATCGACGCGCGGCCGTTCGCGCCGGACGCACGGGCCTCGGCTTCGAGGAAATTCATGCACGTGAACCAGGCCCGATCGTGCTCGGCTAGGGTGTCGGCGATGCTCTCGAGGCGTTCGCCGACCGAGAGGATTTGCGGGGCGAGAATGTCCAGGCGTTCGTGAAGGGAGAGCAGGAGGCCCCGATCGCTCATTTTCTCGCGGGGGAGCGGCGGGGGCCGCGGGGCGTTTCGGGTGTCGACCTTGTCCGGGTCCGATTTGCTCATTTTTTCACCCACAGGGCGACAGCGCCGACCACGGCCACAACGGCCGCGGCGCCGCCTAGGACGGCCCCAGGCGGGGGCGCCGCGCTTTTTGGAGGCACGGGTACCCGTTCGCCCCGGGCCGCTCCAATCGTCCCCGCCATCGAGCGTCGGAGGTCGCCGACCGTGATTACCCCGTCGCCCCCGCGGTCGAGGGCGCTATTTACGGCGTAGCGCCTGGCCTCGGCGGGGTCCTCGGAGTCGCGACGGTCGAGCGGATAATCGTCCGGCTTTCCGATGCCGTCGACCCGGCCATACGTCGCCAAAATGTAGTCCTCGGGCCGCGCCGGCCGTTGGGGCATGAACCGCTGAAAGTAGCGCTCCACAAGGATCAATTGCTGGGTCGCCGTCATCGCCAGAATGTCGGCCGTGGAGGTCCCCAGGGAGCGCGCCGTCGACTCAATGAATTGGATCAGGCCCGTCGCCGTGGAATTCGGGGATTTCGCGCGAGGGTCAAACCGGGACTCGTGGGAAATCACGGCCGCGATGCCGTCCACGTCAAAGCCGTTCTTTTCGGCAATGAACGCGAGGACCCGCAAGAATTCCGGGGGCATTTTCTCGATGCCGGGAACCTTGAGGATTGACGCCATGGCTCAGTATATCCCCAACGCGGCGCGGAGTGACGCTTCGAATTGGACCATGCCGGCCGTGTTCAGGTGGATGAGGTCGGAGTAGAAATTCGTCGGGTAGGTAACGAGGGGCGGCCCGTTGACCAGCGTCATGAACCCCGGCCGCGCCGCAACGACATTGGCCATGGCCGTTCGGATTTGGGGGAGCGTCGCGCCCCCGGCATTGGGCGTGGTCTCGCCCGTCCGCGTCACGGGCGTACAGACCACGACGGTCACGGTCGGGTGTGCGGCGTTGAACGCGTCGGCCCAGGCGCCGAGGTTCGTTTGCATGTTGGCCGCTGAGACGCCGCTCCCCCAGTCGTTGGTTCCGAGGGCCGTCACTAGGATATTGGAGCCCGTGCCATCAAGCCATTGCGCGAGCCGGGCGAGGGATGCCGTGATTTTCCCCGCCGTACTGCACTCGTCGGCCCACTGGGCGCCGCTATAGCCCGCGTTGATCAGGTGCGCCCCGGCGAAGGAGCCGGCGCCGCTCGCGAGCGCGTTCGCGCGCATTAGGATCGTCCACGACTGGTAGACCGCGGCCTGGTTCGGGGGGGCCGTCGGCATGACGCCTTGCGAGAGCGAGTCGCCCATGACGACAATTCGCTTGGCCGGCGCGCTCGGGGCCGTCACGGAATGCGAGGCGCCTTTGGTCAAATTGTAGCCCAGCACCGGGCAGGAACGGACTGGCGTCCCCCCGATGGCCTCGACCCCGGCGGGACCAAACACGAGCTCCAGGGTTTTCGAGCCCGCTGCGAGCTCATACGTTTTATCGTAAATCCGGCCGAGCGAGGTCAACACGTGGGCCGGCTGGAGCACTCCGTCCACGTAGAGCCCGATCGCTTCGTAGCCGTTCGCGAGACCGGGCGCGCCGGCCGGTGCGTCCCCGAGGGCGCGAACGACGAAACTCCGCGCGTCGGAAACGATGATGTAGCGGCAAAAGGCCTCGCTTTGCGTGTACGGAATCGCGTTGACCGAGCTCGTAATGGCCGCACGCACGTAGGAGTCGTGGAGGGAGGCCTGTGTGATTGTGTACTGGTCGTATTCAATTGCTCGGGTTTTTTAGAGGGGTGCCCGCGGGCCGGTCCTACTGTTCGGACCGCGGGCCCCCTATCGGGAGGGCGAAAAGATGATCTTTTGCCGCACCAAGTCGATGAGCGTCGTTCGTGCCGCGCCCGCGATCCGCAATTGCTGAAAGCCCTCGGTCATGGCCACCGTGGGAATCACGCCGGTTATCGTGATTTCGCCGATCAGCGTCGTTCCGACGTAGAATTGCAGCTTATTCGTCGAGGCGTCGTAAATCATGGTCAGGACGACGTAGGCCCCGGCCGAGACCGCGACGTTCGTGCCGCCACTCGCGACCGTCGCCGCGCTCGCTTTCATCGAAACGCCGCGCCAGTTAACGCTGGTCGCCCTCACGTACTCGAAATAGATCCCGTCAACGATCGCGCCGGTCGAGGCCACGAAATAGCCGCACCGGAACGAAAAATCGTCCGTCCCGTCGGCGATGACCGGGATTTGGATCCGGGCCTGGAAAATCAGGTATTGATTGTCGCCCAGGGTGAAGGACGGGGTCGAAACGGCCGCGCGGAAAATGCACGCGAACGCGCCCGCACTCGACCCGCTTTTGAGCTCCAGGACGCCCCGGGTATTCTTGTCCTGGGTGGTCGTGACCTTGGTAATCGCGGAGCTCGTTCCGGTGAAGGACGAGCGCCAGTTCCATTTGCCGAAGACCGTACCGTTCGGGGTAATGGCCGCGGCGCCGTCGGCGGGATTTCCGCCGAACGTAAAATCATCGCTTTCGACGTCCTCCACGAGGGGACCTAGGTCGAAAAAGGCCTTGTCCGTCGCCGGCATGAACCCCGCGAGGTCGCTCGTCGCGAGGGCATGCATGGCCGGGTCGGTTTGGTTTCCGTGGTCGTGCACGTGGCCCGCATCGGCGAGTTTTCCGGTCGCGCCCGCTGCCGCGGCCGCGCCGACGTCCGCAATGTCGCCCGCGAGCCCATACACGATGCCTTGCCTTCGGCCCGGGATGGGGACGTAGGGGCCGGCCGTCGGGACGTTCTTCTCCTGGTAGACGACCGGAACCGTCACCTGGGCACTTACCGAAGTGTCCGGAACGAACGGGGTATCTAGGCCGGTGACCACGTTCGTGAAGTAGAAGCAGCCGCGCCATTTCAGGTTGGCGCCGAGATCGGACCGATACGAGAGGTACAGAAAGACCGGCGCGCCGACGCTCATTGGGTAGGTGAGCCCCGCGGTCGAGAGCACGTCCGAGAGCAAAATAGGCTCGCCCGCATGGGCGGAGCCGATGATATGAAACAGGCCCGCTGGGAAGCGTCCGCCCGGGAAATCCGTCGCATTGTAGGGCTGGTCGGAATTCGCGGCCGAGGAAAGGCCGCCCTGGTTTGCGCCCGTGCCCGTCTCGGCGCCCGACGAGGCGAACGAGCCCGCCACGACCCCGATCGTGCCCGTCACCCCGGACGCGCGGCCGCCCGCGACGAGCCCGGAAAACACCGCATCGGTGAACGAGAGAAATTGCGACGTCCCGGTCGACAATGAGGTCAGGAGGTAGGGAACGAGCTTTTTCTTGTTCGCGGTGTCGGCGACGTCGGCCGTGGTCGTCCCCGCCGCGACGAGGGCCGCGGCCGTGACGTCGGCACCGGCCGAAATGCCATCGAGTTTTGCCTTGTCGGCTGCACTCATCGAGCCCGCGGCGACGCCGGTTGCCGCGGTAATTCCGATCGCGGGGGTCGTCCCGCCCGAGGAGGTTATGGGGGCCGTTCCGCTCACCGAAGCGATGGCCGCGCCGGGGGTCATTCCGTCGAGTTTTGCCTTGTCGGCTGCACTCATCGAGCCCGCGGCGACGCCGGTTGCCGCGGTAATTCCGATCGCGGGGGTCGTGCCGCCGGTCGAGGTCACGGGGGCCGTTCCGCTCACCGAAGCGACGGCCGCGCCGGGGGTCATTCCGTCGAGTTTTGCCTTGTCGGCTGCACTCATCGAGCCCGCGGCGACGCCGGTTGCCGCGGTAATTCCGATCGCGGGGGTCGTGCCGCCGGTCGAGGTCACGGGGGCCGTGCCCGTCACGTCCGAGACGGCCGCGCCCGGGGTAATCCCATCGAGTTTTGCCTTGTCCGCGGCGCTCATCCCGCCGGAGGCGGCCGTGGTCGCGGGCTCGATCTGGGTTCCCTTGATTTTGCTCATTTGGGCCTCAAACGAGGTAGAACACCTGGACGTCGTCGGTCGTTTTCAGAGTGAATTTTGCATCCGTCCAAGCGACGACGTTCCCCGCGACGTTGAAATCCACCCCGTCCTCGTAGGTCGTGCCGTTCACCAGGAAAAAGATCGCCGACGTGGGTACGGAAGCGAGATTGAACACGGTTTGACCGTCGACCAGAACCACAAATTGCTCATTGGCCATGGTGGGCGTTGTCCCTCCCCCGGTGCCGCTTGGCGGAAAAAACGGCATTACGCGACCTCCCGCCAGGACACGAACCGCGAGAGCACATTTCCCGCAAACGTGATGGTCGCCGGACCGATGAGGTTTTTCGGCGCCGTCGTGAACCCCGAATTCGTGGGCACCGTAATGGTTGACAGCGCCCCGAGGTCGGGCGAGAGGATCGCGATCGTGGCATTTCCGACGGAATTGGCAAGGGCCGAGATTTCGTCCACTCGGGCCCCAGCGGGGATTTGCACCACCCCAACGCCTAGCCCGCCGTCCTCGTTATAAATCCCCGCGTCGGGTCCGCCGGCTTCGAGGATTGACCCGTCGAGGGGGGTTATCCCGGCCGAGGTCCCGCTTTCGTCCCAGCCGTCGACCTTGAGCGTACCGGCGACCACGGACGCATCGTAGGGGCGAATAGGCGTCGCCTTGACGAGCCACTCGAGCACCCCGGGCACGCACGCGATTAAAACAACCCTGGAGGGGATGCCCTCGGAATTCGGGGCGACGGTCGCGATTTGGCCGACCCGAGCGATGCCGCCCGAAAAGACCGCATCGACTCGGACCCGGTAGCGGACGGTCGACCGAGCGGGCTCAGAAATGGCGACCGAAATCGCCGAAATGCTTCGCCGTCCGAGGTTATCGCCGTAGCGGCAAAGGGCGAACGGCGCTCTTAGAACCGTTTCCGCCACGCATCAATCCTCGCTGGGCGCGATGACCGGATAGAAGGATTGAAGTGTCTGGTTTTGGCCCAGGGCCGCGCGTGCGAGGCATCCCGGTTTTCGGGCTTTTCCGCCGGACATGTGGCGGATTCGGCCGGTCCACTCACCGGCCACGCTCGGCGTAATGTCGTGGTTTCCGAGCGCGCCCATGGTCTTTTGCATCCACGTGAGCTTCCAGAGCTGGCCCGTGCCGCGGAAGTTTTTGCCCGGGAATGCCTGGATGATTTTGAGCTCGGCGCCGTTCTGGAAGGACGAAAAACCGGGACCGCCCCCCTGTGGCGGCAGGCCCAGGGAAATCACCCAGGCCGCAATGGCGTCGCCCAGGGCCTCGGCGACGTCGGATCCGGTAACCGCGGTCGAAATGTCGACCTCCTCGTTACCGGGGGTCGGCGAGCCCGATTTGACGAATTCGAAAACCACCACGTTTTCGCCGTCGTTCATGGTCAGGGTGGAATGGTTCGTAATGTCGGCCTGGGCCGGGCAATTGAGCCAACCCCTGGCGGGCCTTTCGGGTTTCATCACGCCGGGAAATTGCTTGCCCCGTAGGCCCCCCTCGATCAGCATCCGACGGGCCTGGGCGCCCGGGAATTTCGTGTTTCCGTCGACCGACCGGAACCCCCAGGCATTCAGCATCCCGCGCGACGCGTTCGCGTAGAACGGGCCGAGGGCCGGGGTATCGAGCTGCACGCGGTAAAACTTTTGCATTTCTCGTGGCCCTTTCCGGGCGCGTCAGAGTGGGTGACCTTTTCGGCCTACTTGATCTTGTTTTGGAGGATCCAGGCGTCCCGGGTCGCTTGGGAAATGTACCGGGCGAAAATGGTGCAGCGAATGAGAGCGTCCTCGTAGATGGGCGTCCCTGAAACGAATTGAGCCCAGGCAAATTTCCAGGTGAAATCCGGCGCGTCCCCTTTCGGGACGATGCGAAGCAGGCGCGGCGTATCCACCGTGAGACCCGAGAGCGGGACCAGGGCGCCGGCCGAACCGGAATCGGTGAGCCGTTTGGTCCACATGTCTTCGTTGTCGGAAACCAGCGAGACGTCAATGTCGTCGATCGTCGGAATGATGAGACCGCCCCCCGCCAGGGGGCGCACGGGAATCACCACGGCCTGCAAGCCGAGGATTTCCACGGGCCTCGAGAAACGCATGGGGATATCCCCGGTTTCCTCGCTCGTCCGCGGAAGCTCGGCGCGGAGCTCCCAGGAAAAAGGGGCAATCGGCGCGTGGAGCGCCGCGAAGTCTTGCTGTTCTGAGCCTGGCAACTGTTGGGTCATGGGTCCTCGGGGGTACGGGGTGGACCGGGGGTGCGAGCCCGGGCTAACCGTTCGAAGCAGAGCCGGTTAGCCCGGTGCCCGGGGGCTCAGTTCCGGCTCTCGTACTTGAACTCGAAGCCGTGGAGCTTGATTTGCAGGGCCATGTAGATCCACTCGGGCGCGATGACGTCGTCATCGTCGAGCGGTGAATCGTTCAGGGTGATGGGGATCACGATCGCTTCGTTGACCGTCATCCGAACGACGAGCTCCGAATCCGTCTCGCCGACGGCCGCCCACAGGTAGCCCTCCTCGACGCGGAATGCGTTCGAGCAGAGAGGGTTTCCGTTCGAGCGAAGGATCGAGCCGCCCCCGCCCTGGGCGAGGTTTCGAAGCGTCCCGAGCTTTTCCGTCCTCTGCTCATCCCATAGCAATTGCAGCGAGCAGCGGGGCTGAATGCCCTCGAAAAAGACGTTTTCGAGGTTGAACGGCGAATAGACCTGAGGAGGCGCGACGATCGAGCCCGGGTCCGCGATGCCGTTGACGCCCGTCACCATCGACTGCACGTCCTTGTCCAGCGTTTCGCCGGTCGGGATTTGCGTCGGGAACGGCACGAGGGGATTTCCCTCGCCGCCCGTTTCGCCCAAGTCCTGGTAGTAAAACGGGCCCGCGCTGATCGAGAGAGCCTCAATGCAGAAGTTCGCGCTGCCGTTCGTTTGCTTGGCCTTGGAAATGTTCGTGTCCGCGTCCGTGGCCTTGCCTCGGTTCGTGGCCTGCGGCTGAGGAAGCGGGAGCTGGTCGCCGATGCCGTAGGAGAAAAAGTCCAGGGTGGTGCCCTTCCGGACCACGGCGAAGGCCACCTGATTGTCGGCATCGACGTTCACCACCTCGAAGGGGACGAGGAGCGTCGAGTGGAGGGGTTTGGTGGAAACCGTGTACGGGCCCCGGGCCTTGATTGACTTGGCCGGGTCGCCGTCCACGGCCATATCGTACTTCGCGATGAGTACTTCCCGCCGGGTCAAAAACTTGCCTGTATGCGTTGCGTCCATTTTTCGGTTTCCTTGGTTTTTGGGTCTTTTTCCCCGACCGGATTTAGGGTCCGGCCGGGGTCAAGTGTTTTTTCGAGAGAGCGCGACGGCGCCGGCCTAGGCCGCCACCTTGAACGAGGAGATGGGGTTCGCAGAGCGCTGCGAATGCGACGCTCCGAAGTCCTGAACGCCGGACGTTTCCGGGAGCGCGCGAAGCGCGTCCACGTAATCGTCGGACGGCGACCCGACATCGCCCTGGACTCCCGAGGTTTCGCCCGAGGCGCGGCGGCTCGCGTCGTGGAGCTTCCACGAGTAGTACGCCATGGCGCCCGCGGCGCCGACGCCAGCCATGCCGGCCGCGGCGATCTTCTCGTTTCGCATGCTCTTTGCGACGTGACCCGCGAACGCGACCGCGAGAGCCGGCGCGTACCAGTGCTTTGCGAAAAAATCCGTGTGTTCGACGAGCATTTGCGCGCCGAACGCGAGACCCGCGCCGGCAGCGGCGCCGATGCCGGTCGACACGAGGGCAGGGCCGGACACGACCCTTGCACCGAAAGAGGCCCCACGAGCAAATGTTGCGCTTGACATGACGGTTTCCTTTCAGATTTTCGCGAAAACGAAAGCGGTTGCGGCGGCCGCGGCGATCGAAGCCGGTAGCACCCACCATGGGAGCTCGGAGTCTTTCACCGGCGCCGGAGCGTTGAGCTTTTTCATTGCCTCGACCTGGCGTTTTTCGAGGAGGCCCAGCGCGGCGCGTTCGGAGTCGTCGAGGGGGATCGGGTGCCCCTGCTCGTCTTCTCGCGCGACGTGATGGTCGATGATTTTCAGGGTTTGCGCGTCGGTTTGCGCCAAATCCTGGAGCGTCGCGCTACGGGCCAGATAATTGTCGACGACGAATTTCGCCTCATGGGCGAGGTACGCAATCGCGGCACTTTCCGCGACGGCCACGATGACCGTGACGACCGCGATTGCCACCAGCGGAAGCGCGGCGGTTTCTCCCCCCGCCGAGGTCGTGAAGGTTTTCAGGTCGAAGCCCCGATCGGGCATCGGCCGGCGAAGGAGGAGCCCCGTTTTTCCGATCGCCGCGACGAGGCGCGCGCGTTCGTTCGTGGAGGCGTACTCGTTTGCCCCCGACCAATCGGGCGACATGCCGAGGGCCCCGCGTTCGGCGCTCATCCCGGATGCGCCGATGATTTTCGCGGCGAGCCACGAGCGGTACACGAGGGACGCCCGGAATTCCGCCACGCGTACGTCGAGCGGCCCCGAGGACCAATCCTTTCGGAGGGCCCGCGTCACGCCGCGGGCGGCCGCGGGTGAAATGCCATTCGGGTCCTCGTGGATCCAGTAGGCGTCCCCCGGGGGGAGACCTTGCGGAATGGCGAGCGCGGCGGGGTCCGTCACGCGGCCTTCCTTTTCCCACTTTCGGAGAACGCGACCCCGAGCCCGAGGAGGAGCATGGCCGCAATTCCGAGCCCGAAGCCGGACCCGCCCTTTTTCTCGCCTGAGCCCGAAATGGTAGTTTCGGGGATGATTTCGGTCGGGAGGACCCCGTCCTGGATCACGCCCGGGGGCTTTGCCTCGGGCGGAAGCGAGGAGGGCCCCGGCTCGACCGGAATCGGCGAGGGACCGGGGGCCACGGTCGTGGTCCCGCCCGTCGGGGTTGGCGCCGGCATGCCCGTTGGAGAAACCGAGCCTTGGCCGGTGGCCAATTGCTGGGCGCGATTTTCTGCCCAGGCGACCAGCGCATCCAATTTCGCCTGGGTGAGATCCCCGAGGAGCGAGAGCGCCGTTCCGTGAGCGTTCGACCAGACCACGAACGCGCGAAGCTCGTAAGCGTCCCGGGGTCCCCAGATCGGGGACTGGTCGGCGCCGTTCGCGCCGAAATCGGGGAGGCCATTGGCCGCGGCGCCGTCCGTGTGTTCCCAGGCCACCATGATGCCCTTGGCCTGGGCAATCGCGGCCGGGTCGTCACGGTTTTCGCCGGCCGGGTGCGGCGCGGTCACGGGCGGCACCGGCGCCGGGGGCGCGGCGGGGATGGGGTCCGAGGGCGACGCGGAAACCGGGGGTTTCGGCGCCGGCTGGACGGGGTTTTGATGCGTCGCCGGGGGGAGCGAGAGCACGTCGCCCCCAACGGGCGCCGCGGGGAGACCGTTCGCGGCGACGAATTTGCCGATCCATTCCTTCGGGATTTTCAGCGTTTCGCCGACCCGGAGGAATTGGAAATTGACCTGCGGCGTGCCTTCATTCACGAGCTTTTTCGGCGGGGAATTTGCCTTGAGGAGCTCGCGATAGTGGCGGTTTCCGTCGCCCGTGAGGTTTTGGGCGATTCTCCAGGCCGAATCGCCGCGCTCCACGGTGTAGGTCCGACCGTCGGCATTTAGGCCGCGGGTGTCGAGCCTTTGGGCCGCGTGGATTTTGATCGCGCGACCGAGCCAGGTTTTCGCGCGTTTCGTGAGGGGACGCGCGCGCGTCATCGCCTGACGCTTTCGCTGGACTTCGGCCAATTTCGGGGGCGACAGGCGCCGAATTTTTGCCGCGGCAAGCACGGGCTTCGCGAACGTCTCCCGGGCTTTTCCGGCCGGTAGCGCCCTGGCCGCGTGCGCGGCCTCGTGCGGCTTTGCGTGGTAGGCGACGGCCAAGCCGGCATCGAATGCGGCTTTTCCCACGTCGCCCCCGGGGATCTGGTTTCGGATTTGCGCGAGCGCAATGCCGGTCGGGCTTTCGCCCTTGGCCACGCCCACCGCGACGTCGAAGGCCACCTTTGTGATCGGCCCGCCCGGAAGCGCACCGCGGGCCGCCTCGAGAGCCAGATCGCCTACGGACGCGCCGCGTCCGAGCGCGGCCGCGACGGAAAGCGCGCTCGATGCGAGCGTCCCCAAACCGGGGACGAAACTCGCGAGGCCCGCCGCGACGTTGAGCGCGGGCGAGAGCGGTTTCAAAACCGCCATGGCCGGAGAAATCGCCTCGGTTGTGCGGCTTTTCAGGGATTCGAGCACGTTTTTGCCCTGGGCAATGTCGTTTGCCAGGCCCCCGAGCGCCGTCACCGGCGAAGCAAGGGTTTTCAGGGCGCTTTTCAGGAAACTCGGGTGCTCGGCTTCGTATTGCCCGATGTGGGAAGCCACTCGAGCGTCGGCCTGATTCACCAGGTGGAAATTTTCGCCGGTTCGCGCCGGGTAGCCCGTGGGCATCCGACCGCGCGCCATGATGAAATCGAGCACCCCATGGTGGTGCTCGAACGTCAATTCTTCCTCACGCTGGATCCCGCCCTTGATTTCGCGGATCTGCGTTTGGAGCCACGATTTTTCGCGTGCGTTCGGCTGGCGCTTTCTGGCCTTGACGAAATCGGAAAGCGCGTTTCGCCCCGGGCGCTTCCACGCGGCGCGGACGCCGAAGGGGCCTCCCCCGCCGACGGGTGCGCCAGTGTCGTGGATTCGGACGCGATTCCCGCCTAGCCCGCCCGTATCTGAGCGCGCGTTCAGGTAGTTTGCAAATCCTGAGTGTTCGCTCATTTGGTCACCGCGGCCACGATCAGGCCTCCGACCACCGTTGTCACGATGGGCACCACCCATTTTGACCAGTCGGCGGGAGCATCCCCCCCCGGCCCCGAAACCTCGCGCCGGCCGTTACGCCGTCGCTTTTCTCGAATTTCCCTCGCGAGCGCATGAAAGCGATTCACCGCGTTAACCCGAAGCCGCGAGGCCCGCCGGAAACGCCTTTCGGGCGCTCGCAGCGACTCTGGGCATCTTGGGCGCCTTTTCGACGGGCGCGGCTTTCTTACGGGGCGCGGCTTTCTTTTTCGCGGCCATTCGTGCGAAAATGCCTAACAGCAATTTTCCGGATTTTCCAATTCCTACCGGTATTGACAATTAAATGAAAATATGGGTTTGCGACGTTTGCGCCGAAAAGGTGGTTTCGAGCGCGGAGCCGCGGCTTAGCGCGTGCGGGGTCGAGGGGGCATTTTCGACCAGTCACGCGCCGAGCTCGGGTAATGCCGATCCAGGGGACGAGCCCGCGAGTGAGGGCCATGGGGTCTTTTTGCTCTCAGAAGCTACGGGCGTTCGGCAGGGACACCCTACCGGCATCGCTCCGCTTGACCGTGCGCTCTCGGGCGGCATTCCCGACGGCATTCCTGTCCTGATTTTCGGGCCTTCCTACAGCGGCAAAAGCACGCTCGCGATCCAGATCGCCTGCCATTTGCCGGGGCCCGCGCTTTTCACGGTGCCCGAAATGGGCCGAGACATGCTCCGCACGATCGCCGACCGAAGCGGGGCGGATATCTCGACCGTCCTCGTCTACGAGGGGCCGCTTGAGCAATGGCGGCCGGCCGCGGAGCTCGCCGGGGCGCGGGTCCTACTCATCGACTCGATCAGTAAATTCCCCGACCCCCGGCGGGCCCTCGAGCAAGCCATTCGCTGGTCACGGGAGACCGGCGGGATTTCGCTTTCGATCGCGCACGAGACCCGGCGCGGAAAGCCGCTTTTTCGGGCGGAATACGAGCCGGACGCCGCGTTTCGCATCACTCGCCGCGGCGAGCGGCAAACGTGCGACGTTCAAAAGGCCCGCTGGAACGGCTACCGCGGCGCGATCGAGCTCAGAGCTCCGGCGCGTAGTTCGTCACCGCGTCAGCGAGGGCTCGCGCGTCCGCTTCGTTCGTGACGTAGCCGCGGATTTCTATCACGCGGCGTCGCTTGATCTTCGGGATGGGCGCTAGCACGGCTACTTCCTCGGTCAATTCGACGACGGCGAGCCCGATCTGGGCGCGACGGAGCACGCCCCGTTCCTTTTTCCGGACCTCGAAGGGTTCGCGCTCCTCGGGGGCAGGGTACTCGAGTGAGAGATATTCGGGGGCCCAGTGGCGCCACGTGAGAACGATCCCCGCCAAGCCGAGCAGCGCCGACGCCGAGAGAATCCAGAAAAGAAGGCTCATTTTTAGGCTATATCCTTGCTTCGTTCAGGTTCCAGTGGCCGGTCACGTCCCGGGGGACGTCGTGGGGTTCTTCACCGAGACGGGCGCGCGCTAGGGTCAATTCAACCGGGAGCCACGCGCCCCGGACTTGCACTTTTGCCGACACGTGGGCCAGGCGCCGGCCGCCGTCGGACCAGTGCGGCACCATTTCGGCCTGGAGCCCGACCGCGCGGCAGAGGGCGACAAAAAGCCGCGCCTTGGCGTCGCAGTCGTCCACCTTCCGATCAAGCACGTCTCCGAGCGCGCCGGCCGGGGCAATGTCCTCGCCCCCGAATTGCTCGGTATCCGTCATGTATAGGATCACGTCCCGGGCATACGCGTGAGCGAGCTCCGCGAATGCGCGTGGGTCGCGCCCGGTCGCCTCCCACAGGCCCGCGGCGAGCTCGCGAATCTTTCGCTCCGTCCGGTCGATTTCAGGGGCCCGCCGGAGAAATTCCCACTTGTCCGCGTCCGAAGGAAAATCGCGGTCGGTCAAGTGTCCGGGGGGGTGAGGCTGAGTCATTCGGCAGCTTGGGCCGCTAATTCGTCGGCCGCCTCGGCGTGGGTCTTGCCCTCCTGACCGAGGGTTTTGGCCTTCTTTATCACGTCCACGGCTTTATCGAAAGCCCCCATGACGGAATTCAGGTCAACCGAATTGTCCTCGCCGCGAGAGGCTTTCTCTGCGGCGGCTTGCATCGTCGCCCGGGCGCCCGTGAACCAGTCCCCTAGATCCATGAACATTTTCAGCGGATCCACGGACGACGATGCAGCGACAACCTCCGGGCGCCGCTCGAGTGTGGCCTTTACCACGTCGCCCAGGGCTTGAATTGCCGCGGCCGTGCCCTTGTCCTCGCCTCCCCGATTCGATAGCGCGGCCGTGATGATGGTCCCCATGAGGGACATTTGCGCGGATTGCTGTTGGCCCATGTAGGCCAAGATCGCGCCGAGGTCGGTTTGGGCCGTCGGCGCGACGGGCGCGGCCGGCGCGTGCGGCACCGGCGCCGGGGCGACGGCGGTAGGGTTCAGGGGTTTGGGGTCGCCGGCAAGCCGATACGTTTGCCGGGCGTTGATTCCCTTTCTGCCTTTTTCGCCGGCCTTTCCCGCGAGCATGCCGCGGGCGACGAGCTCATAATGGCCCCCGCCGTATAGCTCCAGGATTTGGGACAATTCGGTCACGTCCTCGGGCTTGTGCGGCGTTGCCGACCACTCGACCCCGCCCCCGCCCTGGGCGTGGCGCGTCACGTGGAAGCACTCAATGTCAGCCTCGGCCGCCTCAGGGAATAGGGGATGATTTTTCATTTTCGACGACCATTTCTCCGCGGATTGTGCATTCGGAGCCCGTGTAATCATCCGTCGCGGACGCGGCGTGCGTTAAAAGGGCCCCGAGGACGTTCGCGCCGTTCGGGAAAAAGCGGAGCGTTACGGCTTTTCCTCCGATTTCCCTTACCGCAAGGAAAATCGCGCCCGATTCGCGCTCCACGGACATTTTCATTTGTTGGGTTTTTTGAAACAACGGCTCAAGGCCGGCTCTTGCAAGAATATCCCAACAGCGGCCAAATAAAAAGCCTCTCAGAACGTCCGCGCACCTGAAAACAGGAACGGGAGCTCCATTTCGACCCATACGTATTCCGTCGGTGCCGAGCTTTCGCCACCCAGGGCACGGACCATTTCGTTCGCCCAGGCCTCTTCCGTCATGCATCGGGCAAAAAGTCGACCGTCATCCGTTAGGGCCACCAGGGTGGAGCCAAACGGCGCGACCTGAATAATTTTAGGCATTTTCCGTTTCCTTTCGTGCGACCGAGACCGCCCTGGCCCAGGCGCCGAGGGCCCCCCGGCGCGCAAGGTAGGCTTGTTCGCGCGCCGCGCCGGGGTCGCCCCCGGTGGCGCGCAAGGCTTCATTGTAGGCCCTCGAATAGGCGGCTTTTATCCGACGCGTAACCTCGGCGGGCCGGCGCGCGGGCTCGCCGCGGGCGATGTGGACCCGGGCCAAATGGAAAAAATCGGTCGGGGGGAGCGCGGGAATTTCGGCCGGCTCGGACATAGGACCGGATTCGAGGAGCGGCGCCACAGGGCCCATTTCGATCGCCGGGACCCCGAGCCCGGGCGGGAGCTCGGGGATTTTCGATCCGCCCGCGTCCCGAGCAGGGAGCCGCAGATAGGAGCCCTGCAGGACGTCTAGGTCCGCGTGGCGCGTCCGTTCGGCGACGGTCGTAAGGTCGCCCCCGTGGCCCAGCATTTCGAGCCGTGAGAACGTATGGCGGGTCGAGTGGACCACCCAGCTTTCCACGTCCGGAAGGCCCGCCTTTCGGACGAGCGCGCGAAACGCGGCCGGCGCCATGACGCGGCCGCTCGTCCGCCAGGTTCCTTTTTTGGGGTTTGGAAAGACCGGGCCGTCGGGGCGAAACACGCGGAGCTTTTCGAGCTCCGAGCGCTGAAAACGCAAGGCTCGCTCCACGTCGGGGTGCATGACGTGATTTGCGGGCCCCCCTTTCGGCGGGAGCTCGGGGCGCGCGCTTCCCTGTTTTTGCCACCCCCGGCGGGCCTGGCGCCGCACATGAATCACGCCGCGCTCAAAGTCGACGTCTGACCAGGAGAGCCCCGCGGCCTCGGCCTGACGGAGCCCGGTCAAAAACATCGTGGCAAGGACCACGAGGCGGGAAGCGCCCGGGGGCGCGCCGAGCTCATCGGCTTCTTTCGCGGCGACCAGAATCCGGAGCATTTCGGCCGGGTCCCGGGCGAGCTCGCGCGGCTTGTCCGGCCTTTTCGGGTTTCGGACGTAGAATTCCCCCCACGGGAATTCGGACACGAGCCCGTCACGCATCGCGAGCCGTACTGAACCCTTGAGCAGGTCCCACGCGTACCGCACGTATTTCTTGGCGTAGCCCCGTTTTCCCTTTGGCCGGCGCGCTCTCTCGAGGTCGGTTCTCCAGGCACGGAGGCGAGCGTCGGTCAAGTCCCACACGACGCAATCGCCGAACCAGGGCTCTAGGAGGTTTTTCCAGGCGCCCCGGGCCGGGCCCTCGCTCGCCGGGGGCACCCCACGAATGAAGCGCTCGACCAGCGGACGGACCTCCAAGCGCATACCGACGGCCGGTCGCAATTTCCCCTGGGCCTCCACCGCGGAAATGTCGCCGTAGCGCAAGCCATCTCGGACATGGTCGATCCGAGAGAGGCGGTTTTCAATTTCGGCGAGCGAGCGGCCGGCGACGTTCAGGCGCCGGCCCGTGAGAGGGTCCCGGGGCTGGGAGCGGTAGCGGCCCCCGAGCGATTGACCGCGGGGGCGCGTCACTCGTCATCCCGTGGCGGGAAAAAGGCACACAGGAGGTCGATCGAGAGGACTACGCCCAAAATGGAGAGCAGAAAGACCATTTGGGCGACGTTCATCCGAGCAGCTTTCGAATGAGCTCGATCGACCCCCGTCGGACGCGTAAGCCCGCCGCGGCCCGGGCGAGCGTTGCGACAGCGACGCCCCCCGCGGAAGCAGTCGTGGACATTCCCCAGCGCTCGACCCGCTCGCAAAGAGAGCGTTGCTCCTCGACAGAAAGCCGCTCGGCGTAGGGGGCCTCGGTTTCTTCGGTACTCACGGTCTTGTCTCGCAGAAAAAGAGCAAATCCTTTTTCACGCCGTACCGGACGGCGACGCGGGCCCCGATCATCACAGCGAGGTCCCGGCCCATTTCCTCGGCCGCGGCGATTTCGCCCCCGCCTTCCAGCCAGATTTCCAAGGGGATCGACGACAGTTTCGCGCTCGAAAAGCCGATTTTTCCGGCCGAGCGTCGCACGCGGTCGGTCACGTTCCGGATGATGCGGCCCCCGTGGTTATCAGGAAGCGGGACCACGCCCGGCCCCCCGACATAATCCTCCAGGCGGAGAAATGCTTCGCTCGCCATGGCGACGGCGCCCGCGAGGCGGATCATATGAGCACCGCCCGACCGGTTTTGGGGTTGTAGGTTAGGCCTCGGAAATCGAAGCCCTTGGGGCACTTTTTCGAGGCCGCCTTGTAAGCCGACGACCACGTGAGCCCCTTCGGTAGTGTCAGCATTACGCGTCGCGGCTTTTTCATTCGGTCCCCGCTTCGGGCACGAATAAGCCGCCCGCGAATTTCTTCGGGGCGCGCTCGGTCGGGCCTGTATAGACCCGCACCTTTTCCAGGATTTCGGCGCTCTCCTGCTCGAGAGAACGCGCCCAGGCCTCGTACAGGTGGCGCGTGTTTGGGGTCGCAAACGAACGGACGAGCCCCGCGACCCGGCGCGCGCCGCGGGCCGCCTGGAGCCAGCGATAGCGCTTGCCCGGGGTTTTGATCAGGCGGGGGATTTTCTCGGCGTAGTGCGGTTCAAAAGCCATTTTTCGTGCTCCCTTTGGGCGATGACGTCACGGGCGCGGGGCGGGATGATCTCGCCGAACCGTCGGCGGACCGCGGGCCAGGGGCGGAAACGGTAGACGGTCATCGGGCGATAATCCCGAGCCCCTTCGGGCAATTTTCGACTTTCCACCCGCAGTCGTGGCCCCAACTGAACGTGTAATCCGGGCGCTTCACTTGGTGTATTCCGGTGTGGCCCTCGGGTCGCTCACACTGGACCTGTTTCCACTCGGTTTCGCCCGGCTGGCGCAGCATGCAGCTTAGCTCCGCGCATTGCGCCACGGGTCAATCCTCCTGCTTTACGCGGTCCCGGAGGGCGATTTCGTCGTCTGTCGCCTTGGAGAGCGAGAAACCGAGCTCGATGACGTCGCGCCGAAAGCGGGGCTCCAGGCCGCCCAGGACGGCCGCGATTTCGTTCGCGGCGATCATGAGCTCGTCGGCGGCTTTCTTTATTCGGCGCTCCCGGGCCGCCTCGAGGTCGCCCGCTGCTTTCTGGGCCGGCTTCGGGGGGGCGCTCCCGGCGAGGCCCGCGGGGGCGCCCGGCGCCTTCGGTGGGCGGCCGCGCTTTTTCTTTGCGGGGGCCGCGTCGTCCACGTCGAGCGACGCGGGCGGGACCTCGGCGGGAAGCCCGGCGCCCGGCACCGTGCGCTGCGCTCTCGCAAGCAAGGGATCGATCCCGTAATCTTGCATCGTTTTTCTGATTTCGTCCGGGCTCGCCTCGCGCGCGACGTCCCTTTCGAACCGTTCACACCACTCGATGAGGTTTCGGGGGACCGTGGCCGTGGGGACGCCCATGGCATCGGCGCAGCGAGCGACCGCGGAGCCCGTCACCGTCGGCATACCGGCGACGTTTTCCCAGGTCGCATCCGCGTAGTTTGCCGCGGCTTCCATTTCGGCCTTGTCCGGGGGATTTGTGCCGTGCTCGGAAAGCCAGCGCTCGTAGGAGCGGAGCCACCGGCGTTCGTTGTCGGGGTGGACCAGGTTGGAGGGTTTTCGGATGATTTCCACGTCAGGGGGTTTCCTTTCAGGAGGGCTCTGATTTGGGCGACGGTCGGACGTTCGTCGGGTACTCGACCGTGCGCACGTCTTTTCCGGGGCCGAGGAGCGTAAACGTTTCGCTTCGGACCCGGCCGTCCGCGCAGCGGGCCGAGACTGCCATGTAAAGGTCGCCCCCTTCGGACATGTTCAGGGAGACGCACCCGGCGGGGACCGGGAGGTCCGAGAAGAATTCGAAGGCTTTGCCGTCCACGCCGGGCATGTTTACGGCGCCGGCCGCGACGAGCGTCCCGACGGCGTAGCCTTCCAGAAATCGGTGCGGGTTTTCGCCCGCCGGGTGAAGGAGAATTCGGCCTTTGGGGATGGGCGGCACCAGCCAGCCCCGGGCCTCGAGCGCGGCAATGGCCACCGTTTCATCGGGGTCGGCTTCGATGGCTTTCGAGGGGAGGACAGCCAGGGTCCCGTCGGCCGCGAATTGCCACCCCTGGGCCTCGAGCACTGCTCGGGCGAGCAGTGTCGCTTGTTCAGGGGGGATGCCGAGCACCCGGACCTCGTCGCCTCCGGCGCTCTCGAGTTGGACCCGGACGTCCACGACGCCTTCCGGCCAGACTAGAATTTTGCCGGGTCCACTGGGGTCGATTTCGGTCGGCGGTTTGGCACCGGATGGCACCGGTTTGGCACCTGGGTTTTCGGAACCTGATTTATCGGCCATTATTTCCCTTTCGGAGGGGGATAGGCGTTCAGGCCCATCCTTTGTGAGGGTCGAGGGATTCGGGTGCAAGCCAGTGAAAATTGTTGGAGAAATCGGACGGCCGCAAATAGCTGAACGGCTTTGCGGTGGTTTGCTTGGGACGGTGCTCGAATGTACATGTGGGATAGGCACCTACGTACTGAACGAAAATGCAGGTCCGTCCACCTGCTCTTCCGTCACGGGACCAAAGGACCAGGCTGCTTTCCTGTCCCCGGAGCGAACGATCAGTGTGTGGCGATTTTGGGAAAACTCGTACCCTGGGGGAATGTTCAGGGTGAGGGGGCCGCACTGAACGGAGGTTCCTGAACGGGGGTTCTCGTCGGCGCGTGGATTTTCGGTCGGATTATCGAAGTCCGGACCCGGGGCGCAGAGGAGCTGTTCGGCCGCCCAGCGGTTGGCGGCCCGGAGGCAGGGGACACACGTTACTGCTCCGACGTTCAGTGAGACCGGGTCGAGGGCTTCCCCGCCGTCGAACGCGTCGCACCGCCGCGCCATGCCGTTAGGGGCCCGCTGCCAGTGGACGGGTCGTTCTGCCCTGGGCGGCTTACGGCGGCACCAGAGCTTTAGCGCGTCCTCGCCGCCACGGTGCGGACCCTCGCAGCCGCAGTCGATACAGCGCACAAAGCCACCGTTGAGGTTTTCGAGGGCAACCGAGCCGCAGAAAGGGCAGGGGAGGAGGCTCCGGGAGGGGCCCTTTTCCCGGAACCGGTGACAATTGCAGGGGGGCTCTTTTTCGGCGAAGCCGCCGTAACAGACGCCGCTGTAGCCCCATTCTTTGGAGTGGTGCTCTCGCTTGTGTCCGCAGTCGTCGCAACGATCCTCGCCATTCATGGGGCGGGGACTCCGCTGAAATGGCGCGACAGCGCGCGGTAGAGCTTTTCGGTGAACGGCGGCCGGGCGACGGTCATCCCGTTCGTGAGGGCCGAGCAGACGCGTAGGGCGACGGCGTAGAGCTCCTCGTGAGTCATGGTTTCGACGCGGTCCCGCCAGCGCTCGACCGCGGCGCGCTCGGCCGCGAAAAGGCTCGTCCCGTCGAGGAGCGCCGTCAGGATTTTCCGAATTTCCGAACGGGCGTGGAGCTCGCCCGCGAAGGGGCCGGGCTCGGGACGCGCGACCAACGGCGAGCCCTGCGGGGGCGTCACGTACAAATCGCAGCCTTTGCAGATCTTGCACTCGCCGGTCCGGGGGTCGTGCCTCGAGAGGGTGTGGCCGCACTGGGCCCGGGCGCAGCGTTCGGCCGGTGGGCTCTCGTGCTTTTGGGTGTGGCACGCGGCGCAATTCAGGGAGCCGGGCGCGATTTCCACGCACCGGTGACCGTGGGGGCACGTGTGACCGTGGGGGCTTTTTCTCACGAACCGGACGAGCCGGTCGCAACGGGGGCACTTTTGGGGCAGGCCCGGGTGACGCGGGGGGCGGGGGCTCAAGGGTTTCGAGCTCCGAGGTCGAGCCACAGGTTTCCGGCGATCGAGACGCGCGCGCCGGGCCCGTTCACCGGCTCGGTCCGGTGGATCCATTTCGAAGGGAATACGATGAGTCCCCCAGGCTCCGGCGAGAAAATCTGGTGGAGCTTCGCTTCGTTCTCGAATTCGACACGGGCACCCCCGGTCAAGTGCAGCACGAACGCGAAATTCCCCGGGTGCTCATGCGGCGCGTAGGCCGCGCCCGGAAAAAGCACGTTTACCCACCACTGGGCCCGGAGGATTTTCGCGCCGTCGTCCACCAGTTTCGCGGCCGCGAGCACCCAAAACGCTAGCGTTTGGTAGTTCGGGGAATGCCACGCAAGGGGCCCGGCCGACATTTTCCGGTTTCCGGGCCCCTCCTCGGCCGCCGTCGCGATCCAGTGTGCGGCGCGCGTCTCGGCGTAGTCCCCGAGCTCCGGAAAGACGGCCCAGCGGGGAGCGTTCATGGGCGGGTTTCGACCTCGGACACTAGAAGTGCTTCGACGAACGCCTTGACCGGGAACGGGTGACCGAAGCCCGGAATCCAAACGACGGGCTCACCCTGCCAACCGTCGTGGCACAGCGAATCGGTGCATTGAACGCGCGCGTCCGTGGCGCCGTATGCGTCAATGTACGCGAAAATGGCCACGCCGAAGCGCCCGGGCGGGGTCCGGCCGTCGACCGTCGGAACGTCGAGCGCTTCGGCGTTCAGGGCGATCAATTGACGACGGAGCTCCTTCGGAGTCATGACGTCTTTTCCTCTGAAATTCCGCATTTTCTTTTCTCCTAGAGGCATCCAAGGAACGGGTTACAGGTATGGCCCGGCGCGCAGCAATGCCGGGTTACGGGGCAAATCGTACACTCGGCCGCGCC
>Ga0307468_100000083_pt1 | contig 24455 bp, 21 predicted proteins | sample atmdna_FD_203085 | JGI IMG/M metagenome (GOLD analysis project Ga0307468, IMG submission 203085) | Hardwood forest soil microbial communities from Morgan-Monroe State Forest, Indiana, United States - atmos_gases AM2C_05 | ecosystem: Environmental > Terrestrial > Soil > Temperate forest > Bulk...
GGAGCACCGACAGGCCCTGCGGTGCAGGTCTTTCCTGCAGCCAGCTGCTCCAGGAGAGCAGCGTCCAGCCGTCGTCGAGCGCGAGCTGGAAGCCCTCCTCCAGACGCACCCCGAGGTGGATGTCGGAGACCAGGAGGTGCTCTGAGAACCAGCGCAGCCCCTCCTCCAGCCGGGGGTCGACGTAGGAGGCGGCGGAGCCGGGCCAGCGCAGCTCCAGGAGCCAGCCTCGGTCGTGCGGCGTCGCCTCGACCACCTCGCGCTCGAAACAGGAGGAGAGGAAGAGGAAGCGCTCCTCCGGGTCTTCCGGCAGAGTGCCGTACGGCACCACCCACCCGGTGTCCACGGGCGCGACGGTCATGCGCTGAGCCGCAGCGGGGCGGAGATCCCCGTGCGCTCCCGGATGTGGCCGAAGAGCTTCAGGATGTCCGCGCACCAGGCGGACGGGTTGTCGAAGCCGCGGGCGCGGGAGTAGCGGTGCGGCAGGTGGCCGCCGGCGCAGACGTCGCGCTCCGGGCACTCGCGGCACGCGGGCGCCAGCTCGAACCCTTCGTGGACGGCGCGGTAGACGAGCGGCATACCGGCGGCGAGGTCGGCGAAGCCGTGCTCCAGGACGTTCAGGCCGCTCTGCGCGATCCCTTCCTGGCAGACGCGCAAGGCGTCCATCGCCTCGATGGCGCCGTCGGTCTCGACGATCAGATAGCTCATCAACGGGTTGCCGAAGGCGTCCGACCCGGGCTCGTCGCCCAGGAAGCCGCGCAGCAGGTTGTTGAACAGCCGCACCTCGACCTGCGGGTCGTCCTCTTCGAGCCAGGCGTCGAACGCCGGGATCAGGAAGTCGGCGACCGGCGTCGGCCCGAGGCCGCCATAGAAGGACTCCTTGCTGTCGTGCGTGACGTCGGGGAGCAGGAAGTCCATCGAGGTGATGCCGAGGGAACGGAAGTGGCGATAGGCCTCGGCTCCGGAGCGGCCGGGATTGACCACCGACAGGATCCGCGGCGTGATCCCGCCCTGCATCAGGCATTCGATGCCGGCCACGGTCTCGGCGTGGGTGCCGCGTCCCTGGTGGTCTACCCGCACCGCGTCGTGGATCTCGGGCGGGCCGTCGAGGCTGACGCTGACGCGCACATCGTGGCGCCGGAAGACCTCCACCCAGGCCGCGTCGAGCAGCACGGCGTTGGTCTGCACCGCCAGCAGGCGGAGGCGGCGGCCGAGGACCTCTGCCGCCCGCGTGGCCAGCCGGTCGAAGCGGCCGGAGCCGATCAGCGTCGGCTCGCCGCCGTGATAGGTCAGCGCCATGGCGTAGCCGTCCGGGCGCGCCTCGCAATACTCCCGCATCGCCGCCAGGGTGCGCTCGTAGACCTCGTCGCTGATGAACTTCGGCCGCCGCAGGTAGCTCTTGTCCTCGTGCTGGTAGATGTAGCAGTAGCTGCAGTTGAGGTTGCAGCGCGAAGCCAGCTTGAGGACGACGGCGGCGATGCCCATCAGGCGTTCCCCGCGATCCGTTCGGCCAGCGGCTCCCAGAAGGCGCGGCCGAGCGGCGTCAGGCCGCGGGTCTGCCGCAGCGGCTCCTCGAGCTGCGCCAGCTCGGGCAGGATCGTCGACTCCTCCATCCCGGTCTCCACCCCGTGCTCGCGGCACTGGCGGTAGAAGAGGATGACGTTGGCGAAAGCGTGGTAGGCGAGCAGGATCTTGTCGATCGGCCGGCCGGTCTTCTTCACCGGCGAGTAGTAGAGGTGGGTGTCGCTGCCATCCTCGACCGGCGCCAGGAAACCGCCGAAGAAATAGTGCTGGTGGCTGACCTCGTGGACCAGCATCTCGGCGAACTGGAGCGGCTGCAGCCTGGACGTCATGTAAACCTCGCCCCAGCGCTGGGTGTGGCTGCCGCTGACCATCGCACCGCCGGGGACGTCGACGGGGACGATGTCGCGGATCCCGCGGTCGATCCACTGCAGATACGAAGGGGAGCAGCGGCGGACCAGGTCGAAGGCCGCCCGCCAGGCGTCCGCCACCTCGTCCGTAGCCGCAGCGATCCCATAGGTGAGGCCTTCCTGGCGTTCGTCGCCGAGCACCTCGTCGGTCACGAAGGTGACCGTCCCGTCCTCGATCGGCACTTGCCGGAGCTCGTCCTGCCCGTCCGCCGGCCGCTCCGCCTGCCATGGTGTGCCGGGGTCGCCGGCACGGGTAAAGGCCACCCGCCCGCCGCCGTTCAGGTCGATCGCCAGCGACGTCCTGTCGCCCTGGACCGAGATCGTTTTCGTGGCGGGGAGGAAGAAGCGGTCAAAACGCAGACGTACGGGTTGCGGGAAGGCGGCGCGGAAGCCGCCGTCAAGCCCGGCGGCATGCATGGCGAGGGCGAGCCGCGCGCCGTAGACCACCGGCTCGCTGAGGCCGGCCGCCTCCGCCGGGCCTTCCAGAGCCACCAGGCGCTCGGCCATGCCAAAGGCGGTGTTCCATACGTCCCGCAACGAGGCGTCGTGGGACGACCAGGCCGAGAGGTCGTCGACCAGGCCCTCGCTCGACGCCGCGAGCGGCCCGGCGTACCGCTCGAGGAAGACGTCGACGACGCGCTGCATGCGCGCCGCGACGATGGCGTCCAGGACCTCCGGGTCCAACTCTTCCGCCGGACAGGAGAAACCCTTGTAGATCCCCTCGAGCATCGCGCCACCTCCTGGAGAACCGCAGCCGCGGACAGTTGGCCCGTGGAGCCGGGCCCCGAGACCGGGGCCCGGCTCCACGAACCCGGAGACCCTGCTAGAAGCGGAGGTAGATCAGCTTCTCCGGCCGCGAAGCCCCAGCGGAGTCGTTCCTCTTCTCCTTGAAGCTCTTGGCCACCTCTTCCTGGATCTTCTCAACGATCTTCGACTTGTCATTCGCGCCCTTGTTCATGTCTCCTCCTTTGTGACTCGAGTCTCGGCGTCCAGCGCCGCCCCCGGTCTGCATGGCTACGCGCCATGCCGAGGATCGGGACGTCGCGGCAACACGCATGCGCCACCGGTCTTGCCGGCAGCGTACTCATAGACACCTCTGACTGGTCACGGGCGCGGTTCTAGCACAAACCATCTTCTTAGGCAATACTACCAGTGGTATGTGCAAATCACTATGGATCGACTCTGATCCAGGACCCTGCTATATGCTATAGAACAGTGAAGAAATGGCTTTTGACCTATGCCGATCGCGCCCAGGAGCGCTGCCGGAACGGGCTCCTGCAGCTCCTCGCACAGGGCGGGCCCGCCCGCAAGCTGCGCCTCGCCGTCGCCACCCTCCATACCGAAGAGATCCGGGTCTACAGCGAGCTCTCCTGCGCGATCCAACAGCTGTATTGCGCGCGGCACGGCTACGATCACGCCGAGTTCCGCGACCTGCTGGACGTGGAGGCGGCGCCGACCTGGAACAAACCGGCCGTCCTGTCGCGGCTGCTGCGGAGCGGCAAGGGCTACGACTACGTGATGTGGATGGATGCGGACGCGGCGTTCAACAACCACGACATCGCGCTGGAGGAGGTCTTGCGGCTCTGGCCGGAGCACGACTTCCTCATCTCCCTGGACCCGCCGAACGTGTTCCCGCGCGAGGCCTGCGCGGGCGTCTTCATCGTCAAGAACACCCCCTGGTCGCTGGGTTTCCTCGACCTCTGGGTGGCGGCCGGGAAGGCCATGGACGGCGGCAAGTACTTCGCACGGAGCCGGAAGGGCAAGAAGGACCAGGTGATCCTGAACCGGCTGCTGCGGCTGCCGGAGCACGCGCCCCACTTCAAGGTCCTGCCGTCCTGCTATCTGAACGAGGACGCCCACCGCGCCCCCGCTCCGACGAGCTTCATCCTCCACGCCATGGCCTCCTCCAACGCGCAGAGAAGGGTCCTCTTCGCGGCGCTGTACGACAGGCTCTGGCGTGAAGGCGGCCCCGCGGCTCAGCCCACCGCCGCCGCGGCGTACGAGAGGTAGTCCGCCGAGACCTCCAGGAAGCCTTCCGCGATCAGCTGGTCGGGGCTGTCCAGCCGCCGGCACCTGCCGGTGCGCAGCCCGGGGTCCGGATCGCCCTCCAGCCAGCGCAGGTAGGCCTTGTACTCCTGGGAGCCGCCGAAGTAGCTCCCGGTGCGGACGGCTTCGCGGCAGCGGCGCGGGAAGTCGCGGTCGAATTTGAAGTGCAGCAGGGCGCAGCTCACGTCGGCGACGCGGGCGCGGTGGCAGTAGTGCGAGCTGGTGACCGACGGCAGCGCGCCGCCGCCCCGGCGCAGCAGCGGATGCTTGGTCAGGAAGGCGTCGACGCCGAAAGCCAACTTGCGGACGCCGCCGTGGTGGAACCGGATGGCCGGGTTCGAGACCCGGTTGTCGAAAGGGTAGTACGGCGCGGCGCCGAGGGCCGTGTTGTCGTACCATTTGCAGCGCCCGGCCAACTCCATGCCCGTCGGCCAGCCGCTGACGGGGCCTTCGGCGAAGAGGTCCAGCATCTGCGCCACCACGGCCGTGAACCGCCGGCTGTCGAGGTAGCGCACGAAGAGGTCGAGGGAGAGCCGGCCGGACAGGGGATAGGTGAACCGCTCGTCGATGTCGAGGGCGAGGCACCAGGAGGTCCCCCCGAAACGATCGACCAGGTAGCGCTTGAGGGCGTACTTATGGGTGCGATAAGGCAGCGCGGTCGCGAGGACCGTCACGTCGTCGAAACGGCGCGCCTCCGCGACCGTGGAGTCGGTGGAGCCGTTGTCGAGCAGGACGACGTGCCGCACGCCCAGGGCGAAATGGTGGCGGAGAAAGGACTCCACGTGGGCGCCGCCGTCGCGGACCAGCGACACGGCGACGACGTCCGTCGGCGCCAGCGCCACGCTGGCGGGACCGCTCACCAGGCGTACGCGCGGCGGCACCTCCAGCCGCCGCCACCAGCCCTGGAGCTTGCGCAGCCGGTAGCGCACCTGCTGGTTCCACGAAGGGCGCATGGACATGGAGCGGGCACCGGTCCCGCCCAGTATACCGGCGGTCCGCATGGCTGAACGAGGACAGCTCGACCGGCGCGTCGTCCCCGTCCGCCAGGCGGTGTCGCTCCGGCTCGACCCGGAACGGCCGGACTACACCGGCGCGGTGCGCATCGACCTCGAGGTCGCCGAGCCCGTCCGCTCCTTCCGGCTGCACGCCCTGGGGATGAGCTTCACGACGGCGGCAGCCGGGGGGCTCCCCCTGACCTGGAAGCCGGTCGACCCTGGCAGCGACACCGGCCTGGTCGAGCTGACCGCGGAGCGCGAGCTCGCGCCGGGGAGACACCGCCTCGAGATCGCCTTCTCCAACCCGTTCAACCCCGAGAAGAGCGGCCTCTTCCAGACCGTGCACAACGGCCGCTCCTACCTCTTCACACAGTTCGAGGAGCTCTACGCCCGCACCGCCTTCCCCTGCTGGGACGAGCCGGCGTTCAAGATCCCCTTCCAGCTCACCCTGGAGGTGCCGGAAGGCTGCGAGGCGCTGAGCAATACGCCGGTCGAGACTGACGAGCCCGATCCGACAGCCGCGGGCTGGCGGCGGCTGGTCTTCTGCGAGACCCCGCCGCTCCCCACCTATCTCGTGGCCCTCGCCGTCGGACCGCTGGAGAGCGTCCCGGTCCCCGGCCTCGCCGTCCCCGCCCGGGTCGTCACCGTCCAGGGGCAGAGCCACCTCACAGGGTTGGCGGCGGAGCTGCTGCCGCCCATCCTGGCCGCGCTGGAGGAGTACTTCGGCTCGCCCTACCCTTACGAAAAGCTCGACCTGGTGGCGGTGCCGGAGTTCTGGTGGGGCGCCATGGAGCACCCCGGCGCCGTCACCTACCGCGACTCGCTGCTGCTCATCGATCCGCGCGGCGCCGACCCCAAGCAGCGCCGGCTGCTGGTCCGCGCCACCACCCACGAGCTGGCCCACATGTGGTTCGGCAACCTCGTCACCATCGAGTGGTGGGACGAGCTCTGGCTCAAGGAGTCGTTCGCCGACTGGGTGGCCGACAAGCTCGCCGACCAGACCTTCCCCACCCTCGGGGTCGGCCTCGTGGAGCTCGAGGCGATCCACGACGTCATGACCACCGATGCCCGGCTCTCGACCAAGCCAATCCGCAAGCCCGTCGCGGCCGAGGTCGACGTCCTGGAGGACAACTCGCTGGTCTACCTCAAGGGCAAGGCGGTGCTCGGCATGCTCGAGCAGTGGGTCGGGGCCGAAGTCTTCCGCCGCGGCGTCCGCGACTACCTGACCCGGCACGCCTGGAGCACCGCGCGCGCGGCCGACCTCTGGGAGGCGCTCTCCCGCGCCTCCGGCCACGACGTCGAAGCCGTCCTCCGGACCTATCTCGACCAGCCCGGGCTGCCGCTGGTCGATATCGAGGAGACCCCCGGAGGCGGGCTCGAGGTCCGCCAGCGGCGGTTCCTGACCGCCGGCGTGCCGCCGCGCGACCAGACCTGGCAGATCCCGGTCGGCCTCAAGCTGGCGGACGCGGCGGCAGACGGCGGCGCCGAAGCCAGGACCCTGCTGCTGCTCGGCGAACGGGCGCGCCTCGACCTCGGCCTCGACTTCGGGAAGCCCCGCGGCTGGGTCTTCCCCGACCTCGGCGGGCGCGGCTACTACCGCTGGCGTCTCCCCACCGCGCGGCTGATGGACCTCGCCGCGCGCGCCTCGAGCCGCCTCGACACCCGCGAGCGGGTCGGCTTCCTCGGCAACGCCACCGCCCTCCTGCAGGCCGGCGAGATCGGCGGCGGCGACTATCTCGAGATCCTCGGCGCCTTTGCCGCCGATCCCGAGCCGCTGGTAGTCTCGATGCTGCTCTCCGAGCTCCGGGAGACCGGCCAGACGTTCGTCTCCGGCAGTCTCGAAGAGCCGTTCGCCGCCTTCGTCCGGCAGACGCTCCGGCCCGCGGTGGAGCGCTGGGGGCTGCGGCGCAACGGTCACGAGGACGACAGCGCGGCGCGTCTGCGCGGCCGGCTCCTCTCGGTCCTGGGACGGGAAGGGCGCGACCCCGAAGCCCGGCGCTACGCCGGTTCGCTGGCCGCCGGCTACCTGGAAGACGAGGCGTCGGTCGACCCGGCGCTGGTGCGGGCCGCCCTGACAGTGGCCGCCGCTGCGGGGGACGCCGGAGACTTCGAGAGGTATCGGCGGGGGTTCGAGACGGCGACGGTGCCGGGGACGCGGGAGCACTACCTCGCCGCCCTGGCAGCGCTCCCCGGCCCCGAGCTGCAGGAACGCGCCCTCACCTACGCCCTCACCGGGCCCACCTACCCGGCCGAGGTCTTCCTCGTGGGCAAGGGGGTACGCGACACGGCGGCGGGCCGCGAGGTCCTCCACCGCTGGGCCCTCGACCACTTCCACGAGTTCCTGGCGCGCATCCCCCGGAAGTACGGGGCCTGCATCCTCATCCCGCTCCTCGCCACCGGCGGCTCGCTGGAGCGCCTCGACGCCGTCCGCAGCTTCTTCAGCCGTCCCGAGAATCAGGTCGAGGGGTGGCGCGCCGAGCTCGCCAAGGCCGAAGAAGAAGTCGGCTACCGCGCCGCGCTCCGCCGCCGCGAAAGCGCCGCCGTCGCCGCCTGGCTGGCGCAGCGCTCCCGATGACCGGCCCGCCGCCGTACGACCGCCGCCTCTTCCAGGCCCTGGAGTGGCGCAACCTCGGCCCTTTCGAGGGCGGGCGCGTGACCGCGGTGACCGGCGTGCCGGGCGAGCCGCTGCGCTACTACTTCGGCGCCGCGGGCGGCGGCATCTGGCGCACCGACGACGCCGGGCTGACCTGGCGCAACGTCTCCGACGGCTGGCTCGCCACCGGCTCGGTCGGCGCCCTGGCCGTAGCCGGCGCGGACCACGACATCCTCTATGCCGGCATGGGCGAGGCGCAGATCCGCGGCACCGCCACCTCGCACGGCGACGGGGTCTACAAGTCGACCGACGGCGGCGCCACCTGGCGCCACCTGGGGCTCGCGGCGACGCGCCAGATCTCCAGCGCCCGCGTCCATCCGGCCGACCCGGACGTCGTCTACGTGGCGGCCCAGGGCAACCCCTGGACCCCGACGCCCGAGCGGGGGGTCTACCGCTCGCGCGACGGCGGCGGGAGCTGGGAGAAGGTGCTCTTCGTCGACGAGCGGACCGGCGCCTCCGACCTCATCCTCCACCCCGCAGACCCGCAGGTCCTCTACGCCGCCCTCTGGGAGCACCAGCGCCTGCCGTGGAAGATGGTGAGCGGCGGTCCGTCGAGCGGTCTCTACCGGTCGGCCGACGGCGGCGATACCTGGGAGAGGCTCGGAGCTGGCCTCCCTAGGCTGATGGGCAAGGTCGGCGTCGCCGTCGGCCCGGCCCGGCCCGAGCGGGTCTGGGTGATCGCCGAAGCCGAGGAGGGCGGCCTCTTCCTCTCCGACGACGGCGGCCGTTCGTTCGACCGCGTCAACGGCGACTCACGGCTGCGCTCGCGCCCCTGGTACTACACCAAGGCATTCGCCGACCCGCGGGACGCCGAGACCGTCTACGTGCTCAACGACCCGATGCTGCGCTCCACCGACGGCGGCGCGACCTTGGAAGAGATCCGCACGCCCCACAGCGACCATCACGACCTCTGGATCGACCCCGATGACCCGAGGCGAATGATCGTCGGCAACGACGGCGGCGCCAGCGTGTCGTTCGACGGCGGCGCCACCTGGTCGTCGCAGGACAACCAGCCCACGGGCCAGATCTACAGAGTGACCACCGACGCGCGCTTCCCCTATTTCGTCTACGGCGGCCAGCAGGACCGTCTGACGGTCGCGATCGCCAGCCGCGCCAAAGGCCCGGGCATCGGCCGCAAGGACTGGCATACCGTCGGCGGCTCCGAGAACTCGAGCATCGCGCTGGTACCGGAAGACCCGTCGTTGATCTACGCCAGCTGCTGCCACGGGATGATCACCCGTTTCCGCGCCGCCACCGGCGACGTCAAGAGGATCATGGCCTACCCCATCCTGGGGCTGGCCGCCGCCCCCCGCGACCTCCCCTACCGCTTCAACTGGAACCACCCCGTGATCGTCTCACCGCACGACCCGGAGGTCGTCTATCACGCCGGCAACGTGCTCTTCCGCTCGCGCGACCGCGGCCTGAGCTGGGACGTGGTGAGCCCCGACCTCACCCGCGACGACAAGGAGAAGCAGGGGCCGGGGGGCGGGCCGATCACCAACGAGGGGGCCGGCGGCGAGGTCTACAACACCATCACCTACGTCGTCGAGTCGCCGCACGAGCAGGGGACGATCTGGGCCGGCACGGACGACGGGCTCGTCCACCTCACCCGCGACGACGGCCGGACCTGGCGCGAGGTGACGCCCCCCGGCCTCGGCGAGGCCTATGTCAACGCCATCGAAGTCTCGCCGCACGATCCGGGCACCGCCTTCCTCGCGGTCCACCGCTACAAGCTCGGCGACCTCGCGCCGCTGCTCTTCAAGACCGGGGACTACGGCGCCTCCTGGCGGCTGCTGGTAGCAGCCATCCCCGCGACCGCCACGCTGCGCGTCGTGCGGGAAGACCCGGTCCGCCGCGGGCTCCTCTACGCCGGCACCGAGACCGGCCTGTTCCTCTCCTTCGACGGCGGCGAGAGCTGGCAGCCGTTCCAGCTCAACCTGCCGGTCGTGCCGGTGACCGACCTCCAGATCCGGGACCACGACCTCGTCGCCTCCACCCAGGGCCGCGCTTTCTGGGTGCTCGACGACCTGTCGCCGCTGCGCCAGCTCGATCCCCTCGATCCCGATATCGCCGGCGCGGGCTTCCACCTCTTCCAGCCGCGCGATGCGTACCGCGTCGAGCTCACCGAAGGGGACGACCGGCCCTACGACCACGGCCGCAACCCGCCGGACGGCGCGTTCCTCTTCTACTCGTTGTCCGAGGCGACCGCGCGGGATTGCCGGGAGGCACCGGGATCGCTGGAGATCGACGTGCTGGACGCCCGGGGGCGCCTGATCCGCAGCTTCTGGCCGGCCGCGGAGCCGGGCCTCAACCGCCTGGTCTGGAACCTGCGCCGCGGCGACGTCACCGCCGTCCCGGGGCTCTTCCCCCTGCCGCGGACCAGCTACCGGCTGGCCCCGGGGACCTACCAGGCCCGCCTCACCGTCGCCGGCAGGAGCATGACGCGGACCTTCCAGGTGCTTCCCGATCCGCGGCTCGACATCCCGGCCGCGGCCTTCGCCGAGCAGCAGGCCCTCCTCGCCGCCGTCTGGGAGCGTCTGGACGGCATCCACCGCGCCGTGGCGGCGGTGCGGGAGCTGCGGGACCGGCTGGCTGAGACGGCCGAGACGGCCGAAGCCTTGATCGTCTGGGAGGCCGGGATCGTCGAGCCGCGGCAGGAGACCGTCCAGGACTTCGTCGCCCTGCCCGGCAAGCTCACCGCGCAGCTGATGTTTCTGCTGATCGTCCTCGACGAAACCGAGCCCGAGGTGACCCGCGGGGCGCGCCAGCGGGCGGCCGACCTGGAGGCCGAGTGGGCCGTCCACGAGGCCCGTCTGCGGGAGATCCTGGAAAGCAGGCTCCGCTTGCCGACTCCCGACCCATCTGGTAGCGTACCGTGAATCAGGCCCGAGCCGAGGCGATCCACCCATGTACGAAGAAGACCCTTACGAACGGCCCTATTACCAAGAGATCAGGCGGCTGCCGCGCCGCCGTGGCTATCCGCCTCCCCAGCCTCCGCCACAGGAACCGGAAGAGGGGGCTCTCGGCGGCAAGCTCATGGGCGGCGCCCTCGCCTTCGGGCTCGGCGCGGCCACCGTCCTGGTTTTGCAGAAGTTCTGGCGCCAGATCGCCCGCACCGCGGTGACCGGCGCCGTCCGGACGCAGCAGCGGATGCGCGAGGTCAGCGCCGAGGTCATGGAAGACCTCGAGGACGTCTGGGCCGAGCAGTCGCAGGCGAAACCCGAGCCCCCCGAGACCCTCCGATGATGAGAAACCTGCTCCTCTTCGTGGCCGGCGGCGCCGCCGTGCTGATCGGCAGGAAGTACTCCCGGGAGATCAGCCGGACCGTCGTCCGGGGCGCCATCCAGACCAACCAGACGCTGCGGCAGATCACCGCAGAAGCCCTGAACGAAGCCGCCCGGGAGAACGCGACAGTGGAGACGGAGCCGGTGCCGCCGGTGCGGAGGATCGAAGCGGTCCACGCCAGCAGCGACACACCCGCCACGATACCGAGCGGCTCCTGACGGACGGGCACACGGTGGGTGACCCCGAGGAGCCCGGCCCGCCGGCCAAAGTCCCCGTGCGGCCGATCCCGCGCGGCGGCTTCCCCACCTGGCTCAAACCCCGTTCCGTCCTGTCCGGCCGCATCCGCTGGGACGCTCCCGTCCTCCACCGCGCCCCCGAGCTCGCCGCCGAGCTCGAACGCCAGCTCCTCCGCCGGCCGGGGATCGAACTGGTCCGGGCCAACCCGCTGACCGGCCGGCTCCTCGTCTACCACGCTGGCCATCTCTCCGTGCCGGAAGTCGCCTTCGAGATCCGGGCCGCCCTGGGCGAAGCCGTCGGCCTGCTGCGTCCCGCGCCGCACCGCCACGCCCTGGCGCGCGCGGAGCCGTCGCCGGAGCTGGCCCGGACGTTGGTCCTGGGCGGCGGCGCGCTCGCCGGCGGCGCCCTGGTCGCGCTGACCGTCGGCTCGCTCACCCCGCTCCTGGTCGGCGCCTCCGTCTTCACCTTGACGCTCGCCGTCAACGAGGTCACCCGGCTGGTCGGCCCGGAAAGGGCGGCGCAGCCGCGGACCGTCGAACGGCTCCTGACCTTCGCCAGGCCCTACCGGCGCCCCATCCTGACGGCCGCCGGTTACGCCGTCGGCAGCGTGCTCTTCTCGCTGACCCGCGTCTTCTTCATCGGCTCCGCGGTCGACCTCCTGGTGCGCCAGAGCACCTTGGCCGCCGCCGGCCGGTCGATGCCTCACTTGGGGCTCCGCGTCGCGACGCTGGGCGGCATCGGCCTGGTCTCGAACGCGATCTACGCCGCCCTCGAATACGCCGGCAACGTCCAGTGGCAGACCCTTTCCGAAGAGGCCAAGCACCGCCTCCGCCTCGAGGTGTACGACCACATCCAGAAGCTCGAGGTCTCCAACCTCGAGCGCCGGCGCCGCGGCGAGCTGTTGACGATCCTGAGCGAGGACATCCAGCGCATCGAAGGGCTCTCCAAGTCGGCCTGGAAGTTGTTCCGGATGGTGGTGCAGGTCCTGCCGACCTGCGTCGTCTACATCTTCATCGCGCCGCGCGTGGCCTGGGTGACGCTGGCATGGGTGCCGGTCATCCTGCGCGCCTCGGCCCACCTGCAGCGCCAGACCCGGCCCCTGATCGGCGCCGCGGCAGAGCGCCAGGGCCTCCTCTCCGCCCACCTGTCGGAGAGCCTCCAGGGGTACGAGACCATCAAGAGCCTCACCCTCGAAAAGCAGCAATTGGAGCGGGTGCAGCGGATCGGCCGCGAAGGCGTACGCGACAGCGCGCGGGCGATCGAGGTCGGAGCGGCCTTCGGCCCCCTCCTCGAAGTCATGATCATGGGCGGCACCGTGACGACCATGGCCGGAGCCGCCATGCTCGGCGGCCCCGGCATGACCGGCGGCACCTACTCCATGCTGCTCATGTTCACCGGCCAGCTCTTCTGGCCGCTGACCGAGCTCGGCAACGTCGCCGGCGAGCTGCAGCGCGCCCTGGCCTCCCTCGACCGGGTCTACGACCTGCTCGGCGAAGAGGTCGAGGAGCGCTCCGGCACCCTGCCGCTGGACCCGCGCGCCATCCAGGGCGAGGTCGTGGTGGACGACGTGGTGTTCGGCTACAAGCCCGGCACGCCCGTGCTGCGCGGCGTCAACCTGCGTTTCGCCGCCGGCCGCACCACCGCCATCGTCGGGCCGACCGGCTCCGGCAAGAGCACCATCGCCAAGCTGCTGCTGCGCTTCCACGAAGCCGGCGAGGGCGCCGTCCTGCTCGACGGCGAAGACGTCCGCAACTTCCTGGTCCGCGACCTGCGGCGGTCGGTCGCGCTGGTCAGCCAGACGCCCTTCCTCTTCTATGGCAGCGTGCGCGAGAACATCGCGCTCGGCGACCCCGCGGCGCCGCTCGCGGACGTCCGGCAGGCGGCGCAGCGGGCTCACGCCAGCCGCTTCATCGAGGCGCTGCCGCAGGCCTACGAGTCCCAGGTCGAAGAGTACGGACAGAAGCTTTCGGGCGGCGAGCGCCAGCGTATCGCCCTGGCGCGGGCGCTGATCCGCGACGCTCCGGTCCTGCTGCTCGACGAGGCCACCTCCCAGGTGGACAACAACACCGAGGCCGCCATCCTGGCGTCGTTGCGCGAGATCCGGAAAGGCCGCACCACCATCGTCATCGCCCACCGTCTCTCCGCGGTGCGCGACGCCGACTACATCTACGTCCTCGACCACGGCCAGGTTGTCGAAGAAGGGAGCCACGGCGAGCTCGTCCGCCTCGGCGGCACCTACGCCGCGCTCTGGCACCTGCAGTCCGGCCCGCCCCACTCCGCTCCGCCGCATGGCGGCCTGTAGAAAGGTTTTCATGAGACCGATCCCTTTTCGTCTCCTGCTGCTCGGGCTCTGCCTGCTGAGCGCCATTCCCGCCGGCCATACCCAGACGGCCCAGGCCCCGCCCGCCCCTGCCGCCCCGGCGGACGCGCCCACCATGTCGTTCGAGGAGTACGAGCCCAAGTCCACTCTCGTCGTCCCCGAGCATCCGGTGACGCGGGCCAAGTACCCGTTCATCGACGTCCACAACCACCAGCCGGCGTCGCGGATGACCGCCGAGGAGTCGGCGAAGCTGGTCGCGGACATGGACGGTCTCAACATGGCGGTGATGGTGAACCTGAGCGGCGGCAGCGGCGAGGTCTTCCAGAAGGGCTGGGCCGCCCTCGGGCGTCACCCCGGGCGTTTCGTCCAGTTCGCCAACGTCGACTTCGAAAAGATCTCCGAGCCCGGCTTCGGCGAGAACGCGGCGCGGCAGCTCGAGCAGGACGTCAAGAACGGCGCCCGCGGCCTCAAGGTGTTCAAGAACCTGGGGATGTTCGTCAAGGACAAGGACGGCCGCCGGGTGCCGACCGACGATCCGCGGCTCGACCCGATCTGGGCCAAGTGTGCAAAGCTGGGCATCCCGGTGCTGATCCATACCGGCGAGCCGGTCGCCTTCTGGGAGCCGTTCGACCGGTTCAACGAGCGCTGGCTGGAGCTCAAGGAGTTCCCCAACCGCCGCCGCGACTCGCCGCAGTTCGCCTCCTTCGAGCAGACGATCGGCGAGCAGCACAACGTCTTCCGGCGCCATCCCAAGACGGTCTTCATCAATGCCCATCTCGGCTGGCTGGGCCACGACCTCGGCCGTCTGGGCCGCTTGATGGACGAGCTGCCGAACATGTACACGGAGATCGGCGCTGTGCTCCACGAGCTCGGCCGGCAGCCGCGCATGGCGCGCGAATTCCTGATCCGTCACCAGGACCGCGTGCTGTTCGGCAAGGACATCTGGGCGCCCGAGGAGTACCACGTCTACTTCCGGACGCTGGAGACCGCGGACGAGTACTTCCCCTACTACCGCAAGCGCCACGCCTTCTGGCGCCTCTACGGCCTCGACCTCCCCGACGAGGTGCTCAAGAAGATCTATTACCAGAACGCCCTGCGGATCATTCCGGGGATCGGCAAGTCACAGTTCCCTGAGTGATCCCGATGCCCGAGCCGCCGGATAATTCGATCCATCCCGAGACCCGCGCCGAGTGGCGCGTCTGGCTCGAAAAGCACCACACGCGGAACGAGGGAGTCTGGCTGATCAGCGACAGGAAGGCGACCGGCAAGCCGACAGTCAGTTACGACGAGGCGGTGGAAGAGGCGTTGTGCTTCGGCTGGATCGACAGCAAACAGATCAAGCTCGATGACGAACGGACCATGCTCTGGTACTCCCCCCGAAAATCCGGCGGTGCCTGGGCGAAGACCAACAAAGCCCGCGTCGAGAAGCTGGTCGCCCAGGGCCTGATGACCCCCGCCGGCCTCGCCAAGATCGAAGCCGCAAAACAGGATGGCTCCTGGAGCCGGTTCGACGCCGTCGACGCACTCGAAATCCCGCCCGATCTCGAAAATGCGTTCGCGGCCTGGCCCAACGCAAAGCAGAACTTCGAAGCCTTCCCGCGCTCGATCAAGCGCGGCCTCCTGGAGTGGATCATCTCTGCAAAGAAGCCCGAGACGCGCGCCAAGCGAATCGAAGAGACCGCCCGCCTGGCAGACGAGAACGTGCGGGCCAACCAGCGGCGGCCGTGAGCCTACAGCCTCCTGGTTTCTCTGCTTTAGCCTCTCTGCTCCCTCTTCTGTCCAGCTGAAACTCTTTAGAACCCGCAAAGAGGAAGGGGCCTCTCAAATCCCCATAGTGCTTAGGCCACATGAATATAAATCTACCTTCTGTGGACTCTTTATGCCACTTGACACCTCAGAAATCCCCTCCTAAACTAACATCTTACTGCAGAGAGCCGCGGAGGCAAAAGTTTGGCTATCGAGCTCTGTAGGTCGGATCTTTTCCGTTGGTCGACGTCTTCCGAGAGGCTGTTATAAGCGGTGACGAAGAAAGGGGGGGGCCTGATATGCCAAAGTTCGAGGTGAAGGACACCACAGGCAATACTACGATTTCCCTGGATGGCGACACAGCAGACATCAGCGCTGGTGATCACGGTAAAAATGGCGACATAGTCCTCAAAGACCACCTGGGGAAGGAACGAATTCGCATCGGCAGGATCACGGAAGCCAGCAGCAGCCCTCCAGGTGGCTCGCAAGGTGACTCAAAGCCAATATCCGGTTCTACTCAGTATTGGGGTATGCGCGTCCGAACCGCTGATGCAGATGCAGTGAATGTCGTCGAGATTGGACGTATGTCTGGGTTGTCCGCCCAGACTTCATCCATGCAGTTCACGATCGGCGGTGATGGTGCTCCCGGCAGCCTGATAATTCGAGACGGTGATTACCATCCAGTGGTGCGTCTCAATGCATCCAATGGAACCGTCACTGTAGGCGGGAGCAGCAAGAGGGGCGAGATAGTTCTCAAGGATGATGCGAAGGACGTCACGCTCACCGTCGTGGAAAACGGTCAACTCTCTCTTCGGATTCCTTCCGGCAAGGACCCCATCGTTCTGGATGCGTACCAGGCTGATCTCTGGATTGGAGGTAGTGGGACTGACGGGGACATAGCCGTCCTACCGAGCACTGCCCAGGTCAGAGACACCGCGCAAGCCAGCATTCACCTCGATGGTGACGGGGCGACACTCCGCATCGGCTTGTTGAACAAAGCCGGGAAGATCAGCGTTCGCGACTCGAAGGGTCTGGACGCCTTCCGTGTGGAGAGTTCGGATGACGCTCATATGTTCATTGGAGCGGTCGGTATCAATAGCGGCACAGATGGCTTCGTTCATGTCGTAAACCACGAGGGCAAGGAAGGGGTCTTCCTCGATGGTGGAGGTCTCCTGAGAATAGGGGCAGAAAATGGACTGGCGGGAGTGGTTGAGGTGTTCGACGCTGCCGGGAATGAACGGATCACCCTCGACGGCAACACTGGTGACATCAGGCTCCGCGGCGCAGACTGTGCAGAACATTTTGACGTCACCGATTCTGAGCAGATTGAGCCGGGCAGCGTTCTCGTCATGGACGACAACGGGAAGCTGCGTCCCTGCGAGCACGAATACGATAAACGAGTTATTGGTGTCGTTTCTGGCGCCAATGGGGTCAACCCAGGCATTATCCTCGGCAACATACCGGGTGCCGGCAAAAGGTCGCCCATTGCCCTGACAGGGACAGTCTACTGCAAAGTGGACGCCCGCCGCGCACCAATCGAGCGTGGCGATCTCCTCACAACATCGTCGACGCCCGGCCACGCGATGAAGGCGAAGGAAGGCAAACGAGCCTTCGGGACTATCATCGGTAAGGCAATGGCCGATCTCAAAGAGGGATGTTCATTGCTTCCGATCGTTGCGACGCTTCGCTAACTTGAGGCCAAGTAATGGACCAGAATAGAGCGAGTCGAGCGCCTGAAATTATTCGAGAATTCAGCGAGCGTGTGCGGGACGAGAGATGGAGAGAGCTGGCGGTCACATTTAGGATCATCGGCGGAGTGCCGAGCCAGGGCTACTTCGAGGAGCTCGAGCTGGAGGGCATCGGCACCGTCAAGGGACGTCTCAGGGATGAGCTCACAGCGCAAGGGCCCTTGGAGGCGGTGCACGAGTTGAACGAGGCTGACACGCGCGAGCTCCTGCAGGCGCTTGCGTCTGGCCTCGGAAAGCTGACGCCCCAAGCCAGCTTCATACCCGACTCGCTCGTAGGGTCAGTCATCGTCCGCATCGAGGACAGAGCAGCGGCCATCTACTTCGATCCTGAAGAGACAGACCCAACGAACGCGAGCAACCTGCCGCCTGAAATAGAGTGGGTACTCGAAGAGCTACGCAAGGTGTTCGACAAGAGCACCCTCCGGAGATAAATCGACATGAGAGATCTAAGCGTGAAAGGTGTGGCACGCCGGTTTAAAGGCATCTCAGGAGACTTCGAGGTTTTAAATTCTATATTTGGCGTTTCTGCTATATCCGGAACGGTGTCGTTGCGATCGAAGCTTGAAAAATTGGCGCACTGGGAATATGTTTCCGAAGAATCGGAATGCACCTATGAGTGGACCGCTGCGTATCAGCAGATCTGGACTCACGTCGCTGTGCGGATTCGGCTCATCCCGACCCTTGGGACGGTCACGGATGAAGTGATCAATGGACTCAAACTAGAGTGGCAGGACGAAATACAGACAATCTGGAATAATCGATGGGCTTGCGCCAGGAGCGGAGAGCTACCTTGCCGCTTGAGTTTCGAGGCCCAGTGGGTGGACGCAGAAGCTCATCATACTGTGTGGGTATGGCCGGGATCTGGAAGAGCAAACATGAAACGTTGGTTCGAGATCAGCAAGCGAACTGCCGCCCATGAATTCGGGCACATGCTTGGAAACGCCGACGAATACTTTAACATGTTTTGCCTGAACAGAAACCCCGTCAACACAGGGACAATCATGGATGATGGTACTGACGTTCCGTCAAGACTGGTCCAACAACATGGCGACAACATAGGATCGGACATAGTCGCACCCTAGAGACCGCCCGCCTGGCAGACGGGAACGTGCGGGCAAACCAGGGGCGGTCCGGGTGAATGATGAACCGCCTCAGGATAAAGCTACAAACGCTGCAGCCGACGCCCCTCCGTACTATTTGACACAAACCAAACTATCGCATAGTTTAAAAAATTGGGCGCTCCTGGCCGGAATGGACCGGCAGAGATCGTCCTGGAGTGAACTCTATGAAGCCCACTGTGAAGCTCTCGGCCTTCTCGCGTTCGCCCTCGCCCTGATCATCGGCTCGGCCCCAAGCGCTGCGCTTCCTAGCGCATGCAACCAGAGGTGCTTTTACCCGAACACCTGCTACGACGAGTGTGAAGCCGCAATCGGACAGTGGACCACTTGCTTCGATTACTTCGGCGGATTCTGCGACCCCTGGTGAGCCGTAGCCGGGCAGGACAATGGGGGCCTCAGAGGCCCCCCTCCTCTATCGACGTACATGCGGGTCACGGTCGATCTCGGCGCGCAGCCGCTCCAACTCCGCTTCCGCAGTTCGGCGAGCCTGCTTCTCTTCCTTAGGACTGAGGAGTTGCTCTCCGGTCCTATCGTCGATGACCACGATCCGATCGCCGGCCGGAGAGACTCCAAACCGAAGATGAGTGGTCTCAGAGAGCAGAAGCCCCTGCGCATCGAGTTCGATCGGCCGGTACCGGCCGCCTGAGCCCAGCCGGTGTCCCTTGAGCCGGAACCGCGGCTCTCTCTTCCGGCGGGGCATGAACACCAGCACGTACTCCGGAATCCCGACCCGCTCGTAGAGTCTCACCTTGTCCACCTCGTCCGTGCGCCGGATCCTGGCATCGAAAGGAGAGACGACCTCGATCACCAGGCAGGGGACGACTCCCTGCTCCGTGACGTCGAAGCTGGACAGATCCGGGTCCGGATTCCGGGCACCGCGGATAACGGAGACATCCGGGGAAGGCCCCGGCAGCCCGGGACCTAGGAGGTGCTTCACGTCGGACAGCACGATGACGTCATCCTCCGGCTGGAGATGACTTTCCAGCATCTCATAGAGGATATGGACGTTACGGCTGTGAGGCCAGCCTTGAACCATTTTGTCCTCGAGCTGCGGGTCGAGGAAATCCTCCGGGGTCAGAGGCATTTCCAGGAGCTCGAGGCGGCCGTCGGGGCGCTCGACCCAACGCTGGAGGAGGACGACGGACGGCTCTGTGTCCGGTTCCCGATCCTCTCCGTGGGAGTGCTTCCTGGCGGGCTCGGCCATGGCTCCGAGTATAGGAGTCTTCCGATGTCGCGTCAAAGATATCGTGGAGCAACGACAGGAGGCAAGGTCCGGCGCTGGAAGACACGACAAAGCGGGGACCAGGAACTATCCGCCCGCCTCGTGTGTCTAAGCCAGATAGCGAGGATCGGGCCGGGCCCGACCTCCATTCAAGGAGACCGCCATGCGCGCAACCGCAGGAAAGGTTGTTGGGCTTCTCTACATTCTGATCGTCCTCGTCGCCTGGCCGGCTGCCGGGCAGGCACCGCCGGCCCCAGATCCCCAGAAGCCGGCCGCGAAGTCCCCTCAGGAGGAGTACAAAGCGCTCCTGGAGCGGGTGAAGGCGTCCGACAAATCCGTCGATTTTGGCAAGATGAGACAGCTCCAGACCCAACTCGAGAGTTACGACCCTTATGGGGACATCGAGTCCGATCCGTTCGAGCCTCTGCGGTCAGGCAACTTCAAGGAAGCGAAGGTCGTGGCCGGACAGATGATCGAGGCGAACTATCTCGACGTCAAGGCCCACATCGCAGCCGCCGCCGCGGCTGAAAAGCTCGGCGACAAGGACGCCGCAACCCATCACCAGTACGTCGTGAAAGGCATCATCGACTCGATTTTCAAATCCGGCGATGGCAGGACAACCGAAACGGCATTCAAAGTGATCACGGTCGACGAGGAGTACGCCTTGCTGCAGTCGCAAGGCCTACGGGTCGCCGGGCAGTCGCTGGTGAATGACGAGAAGCACTCATACGACGTGCTCAATGCGCTCGATCCGATCTCCATGGTGACGCAGGAGGTCTATTTCAACATCGATCCGATCATGCAGGCCGCGGACAAGATGTTCTCTCCATAAAGGTGGGCTGCGACGGCAGGCCCGGGAACTTTCCGGGCCGGCCGGGAGTCTGAGTCAGAGGACGCCGCTCTCTTCGGAGGACTTCTCTATGAAGGTCTGCGCCTCGCTCCTGTTGCTCCTCACCCTCACCATTCACTTCCCCCTGGCCGCGGAGGCCCCGCCGTCCAGCCCGGCGGACCTCGTCGGCTCCTGGTCGCTGACGCCCGTCCAGGAAGGGGAAACGGCTTCCGGCCCAGGCTCCATCACCCTCGTCCTGACTCTCGATCAGGGCAAGCTGGCGGGCGTCGCGGTCCTCCCCATCCCCAACGGCGAGAAGCGTTGGCCTCTCGTCAATCCCGCCTTCGACGGCAAGACCTTCTCCTTCCAGGTCGACAACGGGGAGAGCCTTCTCGCGGGTGAGATGACGCTCGTGGACGGAAAGTTCGAAGGCCGCTGGTCCGCCGGCGGAGACCAGGAGGTAGGCCGCCTCACCATGACGAGAAAGGCCGCGGCTCAGTAAATCCTCAGGCCCGTGTTCGAACGGTAGATGTTCACCGTGACGCAGTAGTACTGGGTGAAATCCAGCGAGTTGGTGAATTCGGTGCGCCAGCCCATGTCCGTCCAAGAAGCGGTAGTATGTCGTCTGCTCCTTCTAACTTGACGGAGGACCGGTCATGGACGACTCCACAGCGCTCGCCGCAATTGCCGAGAAAGTAGCTGCCGGCCAGTGCATCCTGTTCCTGGGGGCCGGGGTACATGCCCCTCCTCCGAACGGCTCACCCTACTCCTATCCCGATGCCGAGCGCCCTCCGATGGGAGGCGCCTTGTCTACCTCTCTCGCGGATCAGACCGGATTCAAGATCAGGTACCCGAATGACAGCGCCAGGAACCTGCAACGGGTCGCCTTCGATTATGAGCTCCAGGAGGGGAGAAACCGCAGAGAGCTCATCGAAGAGATCGATCGACAGGTGGATGCAGGCAAGAAACCCTCGCCGGTCGTCCGGGCCTTGGCGGAGCTCAACTTTCCGCTGGTGATCACCACCAACTATGACCAGCTCTTCGAGAAGGCGCTCTACCGGGCCGAGAAGTCTCCTCTGATCAGCTACTACAGCAAGGACCCCTTCGATGAGACCGAAGACTATCCCAATTTAAGACTCGACAAGCCCGATAAGCCTTTTCTATTCAAGATTCACGGCGACATCAAGCATCCCGAGTCGGTCGTGGTCACGGACGAGGACTACATCGATTTCGTCCTGCGGATGAGCGATAAGGATCCGTATCACCCGGTGCCGGAAACGTTCAGGTTCTATTTCAAGCGGTGGCCTACCCTGTTCCTGGGCTACAGCCTCATGGACTACAACCTGCGCCTGCTCTTCAAGACGCTGCGCTGGAGGGTCGACAGATCCAACTTCCCTGGGACCTTCTCGGTCGATCCCTACCCTGACCTGCTGCTCGTCAAGGTCTACAGCCACCAGTATAGCTATGTCACTTTCATCGCTCAGGACGTGTGGACGTTCGTCCCTGACCTCTTTAAGCGGATCACAGGAAGGGAGATGCCGCAATGATTGCGCCTCAACGTGCGGACCTGTCCCTGCCGCTACCCGAACGACCTTACCGGGGCATCGATTCGTTCCGCCTGGTGGACCACTCGATCTTCTGCGCGCGGCAGCAAGAGGTTCAGAAGCTCTTCCGGGCGATAGTCATCTACCGCGGCGTGCTCTTGTACGGCGCCTCCGGCGTCGGCAAATCGTCGCTGGTCAACGCAGGTTTGCTGCCGGAGCTACTTGCGGAAGGATTCAGTCCGGAACGGATTCGGGTGCAGCCCCGGCGGCATCAGGAGGTCATCGTCGAGCGCATCCCACGCACGGCCGATGGCCGACCGCCCTACCTGCCTTCGCTGTTCGCGGACGGGGAAGACGGGGAGTCGCGCGTCGTGCTGAGCGCAGAGGAGCTGTCCGCGCGTCTGCGGAAGATCGAAGGAGGGAGCCGTCCGCTCCTCATCTTCGATCAGTTCGAGGAGTTCGTCACCCAGTTCGAAGAGGCGCCTCAGGCGGTGAATCGTCAAGAGGCTGCGGCGGCCCAGGATGCTCTCCTCGGCGCGTTGACCGAGCTGCTGCGCGATCATTCCTTCCCCGTCAAGCTGCTGTTCTCCTTCCGGGAAGACTATCTGGCCAGGCTGAACAAGCTCTTTGCCGTATACCCCTCGCTGACGGATCAATACCTGCGGCTGGTGCCGCCGGACAAGAGCGCGCTGCCCGAGATCATCCGGGGCCCGTTCCGGAACGAAAGCCTCCGGCAACATTTCGGCAAGGCGCTCCCCGAGGAGGTTGCCGAGGAGCTGGCGCACGAGATCGATGCGCACAGACAGGGAGGGCCGGTCAACCTCTCAGAGGTGGAGATCGCCAGCCTGCGCCTGTGGGAGTCGCCCGATCCGGCGGCGCTCTTGAAAAACCGCCACGTTCAAGGCCTGTTGGAAGATTATCTGGCCGACTCCCTGCAGAGTCTGGCGAGCTTGCGCGATCCCGCGATCGCCCTGTTGAGCCGGATGGTCACCAAGCGAGGCACCCGCAATGTAATCTCCGAAGAGGATCTGCTGAACCAGGTCCGCGACGAGGAGAAGATACCCGAAGCGGTGCTGCGACAGGCTTTGTCGAAGCTCGACAAGGAGACCGGGCTGGTACGGCGGGAACGCCGCAACGACGTCTATGTCTACGAGATCGTCAGCGAGTTCCTGGTGCCTTGGATCCGTGTGCAGAAGCAGAAACGGTCGGATCGCCGAGAGATGCGCAGGTGGCTGGTCCGGGTAGCCGCTGCCACCGTCCTGACCCTCCTCGCGCTGGGTGGAGCCCTGGTTTGGAGAAACAGTGAAAACGTCGTCCTCCAGGCGGCGCAAGAGGAGACCAGGAAGGCCCTGAATGAAGCCGCAGGGTCCAGTGCGGAAGCACAGCGAGAACGTGACCGAGCAGAACAGTTGCTGAGAACGGTGAGGACCCAAACCGAGGCGCGCGAAAAGGAGTGGACCCTGCGGTTGGCGAACCTCCAGACCCAACGGGACCAGGACCTCCAGTCTCTTCGATCGCAGTTGACCGGCACGGCATCCCAGCAACAACAGGCTCTCCTGGAGCAGCTACAAAAAGAGCAGAGCACAGCGACCAAGGCCCAAAAAGAGTTATACGGCTGTGAATCCGATTCAGAAAACACCAGGAACGCTCTCAGAGCGCAACAAGCCGCGGTCAATGTATGCCAGGAGGAGAGACAGAAAGCCGAGGCGGTAGCCAGCCAGAAGCTGAACGAGTGTGAAGAGCGGGTCAAGCAGCGGTGTCCCGAAGCGTATAACGTTAGGGAAGTGGCCGCCCTTTTCGGCAAGCTTCTCTATGACCACACAGAGCTGCAAGAGGAACTGGCCGCTCTGGAAAGCACAGAGCTCACTCCACAAGGAGCCCGCGCGCTGGAGGACGCGATCGAGCAACAACGGGAGGCGAAAGACCGCCTCAACCAGCTCCGCAAACTGCTGGGCCTGGATAGCATCCGGACGTTAGGCTGACTTAATCCTGGGTCTGATAGATTCCGCCCCTATGAAAGCCGCGGTCATCGACGGGTACGGCGGAGCGGACCGCCTGCGGATCGGAGAGGTGGAGAAACCCTCGCTGGGGCCCGGGGAGCTCCTGGTGCGGGTCAAGGCCTCCAGCATCAATCCGCTCGACTGGAAGCTCCGGCGCGGGTCGATGCGCTTTCTGCTCCCCGCCCGTTTCCCGCTGGTGCTCGGTTTCGACATCGCCGGCGTGGTCGAGTCGGTCGGTCCGGAGGTCGACCGCTTCGAGCCGGGGGACGCGGTCTACGCCATGCACGACAACAGGCTCGGCGGCGCGCAGGCCGAATGGGCCGTGGTGGGACAGGCCGCCGCGGCCTTGAAGCCCGAACGGCTGTCGTATGAAGAGGCGGCGGCGGTCCCGCTGGCGGCGCTCACCGCTCTGCAGGGGCTCCGCGACCGCGGCGAATTGGCGGCCGGAGAGAAGGTCCTCGTCTATGGCGCATCCGGCGGCGTCGGCCACTTCGCCGTGCAGATCGCCGCCGCCTTCGGCGCCCAGGTCACCGCCGTGGCGAGCGGACGCAACCTGGACCTCCTGCGCAAGCTCGGCGCCGAGCGGACGATCGACTATACGAAGGAGCGATTCACCCTGGACGAGGAGACCTACGACGTAGTCTTCGACGCGGTGGGTAAAAGCTCATTCCGGGAGTGCGACCTCCTGCTCGGCGAGGGCGGCGTCTACGTCACCACCATGCCCGGACCCGGCGACATTTTCCGCTCCATCGCGGGGTCCGTGGCCGGTCTTTTCGGTCCGGCC
>Ga0307468_100000084_pt1 | contig 23685 bp, 20 predicted proteins | sample atmdna_FD_203085 | JGI IMG/M metagenome (GOLD analysis project Ga0307468, IMG submission 203085) | Hardwood forest soil microbial communities from Morgan-Monroe State Forest, Indiana, United States - atmos_gases AM2C_05 | ecosystem: Environmental > Terrestrial > Soil > Temperate forest > Bulk...
GACGAGAGGCTTGCCGGACACGATACCTTGCAATTTACCAAAGGCGATCAAACTCCCCGTCGTCGTGAGCGAGCCGAGCATGATTTCGAAACCCAGCGCCCCCATCTTCAAATGGCCGAGTTCGTCCAACGGCTTGAAGCCGTGCGTGTAACTGTAATACTCCGCAATACCAACCAAAGCTGCTGCAAACGCGCCGAATGCGTGGGATAGTGCGGTCCGTTGCGGCATAGCAGTCATGGGCACCCAAACGCCCATGGCCGCGCCGAGGGTCGAGCCTAACAAGAGGCCAACGATGATCCAGGTGAACGAGACGATTTCGAAGTGGAGCAGCGTGCCGATGATGGCCATCAGCATGCCGAACTCAGCCATGTGCATCCCGCGTTTGGCGGTTTCGGGATGGCTCAAACCCTTGAGGCCGAGAATGAAAAGAACCGAAGCCAGCAGATAACTGAATTCGATTAAGTAGGTTTGCCAGTTCATCTTTAAGAGAAAATGCTGATCTCTGGTCTTTGATCTTTGACCTTTGATCTTTGATCTTTGATCTTTGTTCGTTCGCTAAGCGTGCTTCACCACAATCAGACTCGATCCGGATAAGACATCAAAGACCAAAGATCAAAGACCCAAGATCATTTTTTACGCTTGAACATCCGCAGCATGCGATCGGTAATCACAAACCCACCGACGACGTTGGTGGTGGAACAAACCACGGCAATAAAGCCGAGCACCATCGCCACCTTGCTGTGATGCGGCCCCGTCCCGCCCGCAATCACAATCGAGCCAACCAGGGAGATACCGGAAATCGCATTCGTCGCCGACATCAGCGGCGTGTGCAAGAGCGGCGGCACGCGTGAGATTACCTGATAGCCAAGAAATGCGGCGAGGACGAAGACGTAAAGCGCCGCGATGATGGTCTCTGATGACATGATTTCCTCCGGTCTACCAAACTTCGAGTGCCAATGTATCCACTTCATCAAAGTGTGCGTCGCGTGAGACCAGCGTCAAGCCGTGCTGGTGGGCCACCGCGGCGATCCAAATATCATTTTCCGGAATTGGGCGTCCCTTCGCCCGAAGATCGTTTTTGATCCGCCCATAGTGCCGTGAGGTGTCGACGTCGCACCCAAGCAGCGCACTGCTGGCTGCTAGTTCATCAATGCGCCCTATGTTTGCGTCGATGTGAGTTGATTTTCTCGCTCCATAGTAGAGCTCGCCCAGAGCAATGGCGGGTAGAAAGACTTCATTAGACTGAGCCAAACGCTTAAGGACATCCGTGTCGCCTGCAAAGATAGCAATCACGATGTTGGTATCAAGAAGATACTTACCATTCATTGGCGTTGACTATCTCACAGCCGTCATCAATTGCCGTACGAATGGTTGTGATGTCGTCCTTCTCAATCGTTCCGGCAAAGCGCAGAAGTGACCGCCCGGCCCCGCCCTTTTTAGGTGAGTTCGTTAAGGCGCGAGCAAACTCGAGCAGACGCAGTTGCTGGTCATCCTTCAGGCGCGTTATCTGTTCGTGGAGTTCCTCTTCTATTCTTTGCGCCATCGTTTGTCCTCCGATATCCTAGCTAACCGCTGCGAAGAACGAACAGGCTCGGATGTCCGCTTCCGTCAGGCCCTCGTACTCTTCTGTGATTTCCCCCGTCGTGGCCCCATGCGCTAACAGGTTGAGAATATAGTCAACCGTCAGTCGCGTGCCTTTGATAACTGGCTTGCCCACCATGACCTTGGGATCGATAGTTATTCGCGCGAGCAGTTCTTCGTCGTTCATCGGCTTGATCTCCGCCTCCGGTTAGTACCTACTTTACCACCGCTCCCAACGCAGCCGCCACGCGTTCATTCACCCATTTACCTTCATGTGTCACGCACGAAGGTCCGAGAATGTTGTCGTTCATGTCCAAGTGCAGCTCGCCGTCTTTGATCAGCAGATTCAGAAACGACGTGACGTTGCGCGAGTAAAGTTGGCTGGCGTGCACCGGCACCGTGGCCGGCAGGTTGGTGGGCGCCATCACGGTAACACCGTCGCGCTCGACAATTTCGTCGGCTTTGCTGACCGTAACGTTGCCGCCCGTCGCCCCGGCAAGATCGATCACCACTGACCCTCGCTTCATCGCGTCGACCGCGGGTTCTTCCATTAAGACGGGAGCGCGTCTGCCCGGCACCTGGGCCGTGGTGATGATCACGTCGGCAGTCTTCGCGTGTTCGGCAATCAAATCCCGGCCGCGCTTTAATGCTTCCTCCGAAAGCTCGACGGCATAACCGCCTTTGTCTTCAGTTTGCAATCCGCCCAGGTCGACTTCCAAAAAAGTCGCGCCCAGCGAACGCACCTGTTCGCCGGCGGCTGCGCGCACGTCATAAGCTTCGACGACTGCGCCCAATCTTCGCGCCGTGGCAATCGCCTGCAAGCCTGCGACGCCGGCGCCTAAAACCAACACGCGCGCGGGCGGAACAGTGCCGGCCGCGGTCATCAATAGAGGAAACATGCGCGGAATGTGGTTGGCGCCAAGCAGAACGGCTTTGTAACCCGCGACCGTGGCCATCGACGAAAGCGCGTCCATCGCCTGGGCGCGGGTGATGCGCGGCACCAGTTCCATGGCAAAGGTTGTGAGTCCGCTTTCTAATGCGGGAGTTAATTCGGCCGGCTCATCCAGCGGCCGCAGAAAGCCGAGCACCACCGAGCCCTGTCTTAACTTCTTGAAATCATCAGACGAAGGTCGATTGATTACTACCAGGATGTCGGCAGCAGCCAGGAGCGCGTTTCGATCATCGGCCACCGTTGCTCCGGCCGTTGCGTAGTCAGCGTCAGTACGGGCGGCGCCCAGACCCGCGCCGCTTTCGATTGAAACTGAAGCTTTCCAGGCGACCAGCTTCTGCACTGAGTCAGGCATCAAAGCGATTCGCGCTTCGCCGGCTCCGCTCTCACGCAACACCACAATATTCATTTAAGAATCGTCGAGGTCTTACCGACTTGATGAAGATAGAATTGCGAACGCGGAGTATATCACGGGCGCTGCTGAGAGTGCGGAAGCCTACGTAGCTTGCGACGATCAAGGCCCGACATCTATAATCCCAAAGTCAAACCACGGCGCATTGGTGTAGTTGGTTAACACGCTGCCCTCTCAAGGCAGAGATCACGGGTTCGAGTCCCGTATGCGCTACCAAAACTCTCAATCACTTACACGCACTGGGCGGCTTGCAACGATCAGTTCTGGGAATAAAAGAAACCTATCGTGTGATTCAGTGGACCGTCTGCTGCGGGGGTCTTGCTCTAAAAGTTGTTTCCACATCTGGACAGGCCAGTTAATGCTGGGAGCGCGGACGCCCTCGTCCGCAACAGCGTGCGCAGCACGCTAAGGAGTCATGGAAACTCGTGACTATTGTTCGCGCTTCGCGCTCAATTGCGGGCGAGAGCGCCCGCGTTTCCAGCGTTTGCCAGTCCCTCGCGGGGGAAAGTTGATTTTTAGGGCAACGCCTACTGCGGGCAAAGATCCGGTCCACTAAAATCACACGAACCGCACGAACAGAACCTCTGTAAAGTTCAATTGAGAGACACACACTAATTAGCAATTAGAGCTTTTTGGCTTTCCCACTCCCGGATTTCTTTGGCAATCGCCTCAGCCAACTTCGCATGACCCGACTGATTGATGTGATCGTCAAGAAAGAAGTAATCGTGACGGTCCAGCAGCGACGAAGTATTCAAAACTCTGTAATTGAGCCAGCCAAGCTTTGCCAGCTCCATTTCGAAGGCCGGCTTGAATCTGGGCGAATTGATTCCTGAGCCGGCAACTTCAAAGATGATCAGTCTTTTCCCTTCGAGTAGCAGGCGGTAGCGGTCCACGATTGTGGCGAACCCAACTGCTTCCTGTTCCATCTGTCTGTTCGCTTCGACCGTTCGTTTCCAGTTTGATTTTGAAGAGTAAGAATGCTCTCTGAGCATCAAGGCCAGATCACGGAGCGGCTTTCGAAAGCCGAGTGCTTTGCCTTCGTGATAACTCTTCACCAGAGATCGCCAATTTTCCTCAGCCCGCGATCTGAATTCCTCTTTACTGAGACGAAGCGATTCATCGTTTTCACTGAAGTCGTTAGGACAGTACTGCACGGCAACATACTTAGCATCTTTCCCGTATTCATTGAGTACCTCAAGTTCTCGCATGGTCGCATACGACCCCATCGCGAGATTCACTGTTTTGAAGTGATGAAGCGATTCCAGCAGGGATGCGAAGGTTTGGTTGTCGGCCACGCCAAAGCCATGAGCGTGAGAGTCTCCGATCACAGCAACGTCATAGGCCGCATCGGTGCGAATGCCGTTTCTAAAACCATTCGCATCCGAGGTGAAAATCATGTCGTACTCAATATTCCTCACCCGGCATTTGCCTGGTTTCATCTTGTACACATAGCTAGCCGAAGAAAACTCCAGACAGTCGAAATTCAGATTCCTTACCGACTGGGAGTACAAGAGCTGTGGGAGGTTTGTGAAGAAAATGAAATATGAAACCACCGCGACGATGGTTAGCAGAGGAACCAGAGTGATGGCCCGAAAGATAATTTTTTTCATTGTTGGCCTTTTCATGCTGGTTCCTCGCCAGCATCATAACGGTATGTGGCTGACGACGGTAACGATTTATTCTGCAAAGCATCTGCGTCGAACTCTGGGTAGTGTTGTAATAATCTGTTGCTGCGTAGGAGCGCGCTGCGCGCTCAATGCGGACGAGGGCGTCCGCGTTCCCGGCAAGTGGTTGATCGTCGTCCTGCCAGGTGCCTTTGAATTCCCATCACGACGGCTCCTTTGGTGATAGTCCGAACCGGGGACATAATAACTTCGTTAATCTCCAGAGAAGATGGCGAGAACTCGGCTCTTTCATATTTTTGCGGTCGCATTCGCTCTGCTCTTAATTGGCGGCAGTTCGGCGAACGCACAGGCCGTGCAATCGCCGCTGCCGAAACCGACCGGATATGTGAATGATTATGCCGGGGTTGTCGACAGCGCGACGAAGCAGTGGCTTGAGACCACGCTCGGGAATCTGGATCGCCAGCGGCAGATACAGTTCTCAGTTGTGACGGTGGACACGACCGGAGGGCAGGAGATTTTTGATTATTCGCTTGCGGTCGCCAGGGGCTGGGGCATTGGGTCGAAAGACACGCAAAAGCCAAGCCTGCTCTTGCTGGCGGCGATCAAGGATCGCAAAGCCTTCACGCAAGTGAGCCGGCATCTGGAAGGCGATATTCCGGACGGGCTGGCCGGCCAGATACAGCGGGAACGTATCGTTCCGGCGTTTAAGGCCGGCGAGTATGGTAAAGGTTTAGCCGACACAGTCACTGAATACATCACGACCATCGCGACGAAGCAGGGCTTCAGCACGGACACGATTTTTCCTGCCGGCACGAAGCGGGAACCACAGCGAGCGGCGGATGGAAGGAAGGGTTCGATCGGCTCGCTGTGTATAGTTGGCATTATCATCGCGGTGATCGTGATTTTCCTGCTTCGGTCCCGCGGCCGCGGCGGCCCCAGGGGTGGCGGCGGCGGCTGGTTAACCTGGTTACTGATTAGCTCGCTGCTGAATAGCGGCAGAGGCTCGAGTTCGAGTGGTTGGAGCGGAGGCGGATTTGGCGGATTTGGCGGCGGCGGCTCGGGCGGCGGTGGTGGAGGCTTTGGTGGTTTTGGCGGCGGCGGTGACTTTGGCGGAGGCGGTGCAGGCGTGAGTTGGTAAACGCAAAGCTTGAGACACAGCTGAATTCGCAGCGAAATGAGATTCTCTGCGCCGTCTTTGCGTCCTCGGCGTCTCTGCGGTGAGTGTTCTGGTCACTTTCATTCACCGCAGAGATGCAGAGTTCGCGGAGGTCGCAGAGAAATCGAAAAAGCAGCGGTAGGTTAAGAAGGAGAAGCGTATGAGTAAAACAGTACTGATTGTTTTGGGCGTAGTCGTATTGATAGTTGTGATTCTTGGTGTCGTCGCATTCGGGAGTTACAACACGCTGGTCACCAAACAGCAGAACGTCAAGGCCCAGTGGTCGCTGGTTGAGAACCAAATGCAGCGTCGGGCTGACCTGATTCCCAACATCGTGGCCACGGTCAAGGGAATTGCGGGACTCGAGGAACGGGTTTTTACCAAGATCGCGGAAGCACGTTCACAACTGCTCTCGACGATGCAGAACCCGAACAGTACGACGGAAGATAAGATCGCCGCGGACGGCAAGCTCAACCAGGCCCTGCGTGATGGCGGCTTACTCGGCACCGGCGGACGTTTTCTGGCGATCACGGAAAATTATCCGCAGTTGAAATCCAACGAAAGCTTTTTGAAGTTGCAGGATGAGCTGGCGGGAACTGAAAACCGTCTGGCGACGGCACGGCGCGACTATACCCTGGCGGCCCAGGACTACAACACCACGCGCAGCCGCTTCCCCACGGTCCTGCTCGCCGGTCTGATGGGGTTTAAAGAACAACCGTACTTCCAGGCTGATGAGGGCGCGAAGCAGGCGCCGAAAGTGGACTTCGGTAAGTAGGGTTCCGTTCAGAACGGCTCTGGCCCGCGCGCCAGCAAGGGCTCAGGACGTCCGCGAATGAGCCCTCTTTAACAGTCGGGCAAACGCCCACGCTGATGGAATTGGTGGTTGGAGAACGAATGGCTAAGAGGCTTGATTCAAAAGCGATCGATCGGGTGGTTGAGGAATTGCGCACCGCTCACGGCGACAATCTCGCATCCATTGTGCTGTACGGATCGGTCGCAGCCGGCGACCAGGTAGAGCTGCATTCGGATTTCAACTTGTTGATTGCTTTGAACCGGATAACAGCGAACGACCTCCGTCTTTCCCACACGGCGATGAGCGATTGGCACAGCCTCGGCCAGCCGCCGCCCGTCTACTTTTCGGTGGAGGAGCTGGACCGCGCGGCTGATGTGTTTCCCATCGAGTTCCTGCAAATGGAAAAGGCGCGCAGGGTTTTGTATGGCCGTGATCCTTTCGAGTTCGTCGAGATTTCAGCAGCAAACCTGCGGCATCAGACGGAATACGAACTGAGGACCAAGTTGATTCAGCTTCGTCGTCTGTACATTCCGGCATCGACCTCGGTCGAGAAACTGGCGGACCTGATGCGTGACAGTCTCGCCAGCTTTGCCGCGCTGTTTCGGGCCGTATTGATTTTGCACGGACAAGAGCCGCCGGTCAGCAAAGCGGACAGCGTCAACTCAACGGTCGATTTGCTCGGTCTGGAGTCGTTTCCGTTCGAGAAGATTCTCGTGCTGAGAGCAAAAACTGAAACGAAGCTTACCGAGGCTGCGGCGAACAGCGTGTTTTCAGCTTACCTGACTCAGATTGAACGGGTCATTGAAGCCGTCGACCAAATCGATTGAGAATGAAGAAGTCATTTTCAGAAAAACCTACCAGGCCGACCTGGGTTACTTTCCGCCAGAGTTGTAAGCAAGACTAGTCATTGATGGCACGTAGCTAAAGCGCCAGATACTGCTAGAGATAGCACTATCGTCTGAACTGAACGGCCGTGCTCGATCTGGTGCCTTTAAATCGGCGCACCCATCCAACGTTACGCAAAACTGATCTCCAAACACGGTGATCCCGTCATCGGTCTGAGGAGTCGAAGAGTTAACGAAAGTGGCCGTGACCACAAGTCCGTTTTTGAACTCATTGGGGACCAAAGGGCATGTCTCTGCAAAACAGTCTGTGCCAGTCCAGCGGTCGAAGAATGCGCCGCTGCCAGCCTTGGCGATGAGGAACGGAAAATCGTTTGGCCCATAACTCGTCGAGCAGGATACAGACGGGCAATTTATTCTTCCATCCGGAAAGCTTGTTACGGCACCGTTGCCGACGACAATTACTATGACAGTTCCAGGCGACGGTGAGGGAAGAGGTGTTGGTGCTGGCGTGGGAGTCGGCGTGGGCGTGGGCGTCGGGATCGGTGTTGGCGTGGGAGTCGGTACTAGTGCCGACACCAGCGCCTCGAGCCGTTTTCCGTCAAATCTTCTGAGGCCGTTTACCGGAGGCAGATTCGTCAACTGGCTCGCCACTTGGCAACCCGAAAGGGAGGGATATTTCGCCCAAATGGCCGCCAATTGACCTGCAACTTGAGGCGCGGCGAACGAGGTGCCACAAAAGTATGACGAACCAAATTGGGCGTTTGGAGTTATGCCGCAGCCAGGTGCATAAACTGAAATATCTGGTCCTTGATTGCTTAACAAAGCTGCCGTTGCCGTGGTGGGACTGCTGCTATCTAAAGCGCCTACTGTCACAAAGTTACAACCCACCTTCTTCGCGTCGTGAGGGATTGGAAGAGAACCATTTCCCGCGGAATTTACCAGAATGATCCGATTGCCGAACTGTTGATTTAGCGCATCAGAAAAATACTTCATGTTTCTCAAATATATCGACACCTCAGCGAGGGATGTTTTGTTGGTCGGCCCCAGCGATATGTTCAAGACAATCCTTTTATTCGGATTATCACTAACAAAGTTTGCCGCCCGTGACATCACGTCATGAATCCAGGTTTTCGGTAAACTGATTACGTCATCAACTGGTAGTGGCGTGAGTTGCGATGAAGGGATGTTACCGGCATCTTGAAGAAATGCCTGCGTTACTTGACCATGCGAATACGTGCCCAGCATATCTCGCCAAAGATCGACTACGCCAACCACAACATCACTACTTGGTACAGAAGAAGGGGAAGCTAAATTATCGGCGGTGATCCAATCGGTGTTATGAACTCCATTCGACGCACATGGAGGGAAGGCCCCGCATTGAAACTGATCAGCCTGAATCAATATATTGGGATCAGCCGAGATAACACTCGCGGTCGATTCCAAAGCCGAGATTAGACTCGACGCCCGGCTGGTATCTTGCATCTGCACCTGTAGTTCATGAACAACGGGAATCTCTCCGACCACTCTCGCGTTTGCGTTGCCTAGAATTGACGCTACCGTTTGCATATCGGCCATCGTCGCGTTCAAGGACAGAAAAACTATTAACTGATTAGAACCGTTTGAAATCACTGTGCCGTTCGGCAAGGTGATCGGGATTGGGCCTACGGCAGGAAGACCGAAGGCTTGCTGGGTGGTGAAATAGGGTGGCTGGGAGGATGGGCTAATTCTTATCTTACCGGCATTGCTGACCTGCCCATGCGCCTTGACCTTGATCGTGCAGGTACCTGGAGATAAATTGTCAGGCAGTCTGAAAGTTACTTGCGCACCGCCGAAAATAGGTAACGGTCGTACATCCTGAGCTGGCACGTCGTAACTTTGATTATTGCTATCAAATAGATTGACCATGACGGACGAAGAGGTTTCGCCCTGCGCCAGTTGGAGGTTCGTCACGAATACCATGACTCTGGTGTTTTTGTCAGACCCCGAATTGAATAAGTTCGCAGTGTTGACAACTGAGAATGGATCTCTTAGGAATAGCACGGAGTCCAGGACCGTGACCTGATTAGATTGCGGGCCGGCCTGCTCAACTATCAGCTGGGGTGCAGATGGGTTTGGTGTCGGCGTAGGCGTAGGTGTAGGTGTCGGCGTGGGCGTCGGAGTGGGTGTCGGCGTAGGTGTCGGCGTGGGCGTCGGAGTTGGCGTCGGACTCGGTGAGGCGCCGTAATCCCGGTCGCGACCGAACCACAAATATCTCGGAACCGCATTTGATCCGCTCCCCCCATTCTTCAACGAATAAGCCGCCGCCACCCAGGTGTTGGGAAAATCCCGATGTGGATGCACCGTCAGGTAATCTCCCCACTTGTTGCTGCCTGGTCCGGACGTGCCGGTGGTTGAGCCGTGGAATGCGACCGGACTGAATCCACTCTCGACATCGTCAGCTATCCAAATATTGGTTCCCGGATAGTTTGTGCCGCCGCCAAAAGCCATGAGTCCCGCCAGATTGCCGGCTTTGTTCGGTGACGCTGTGGGATATAGCCACGCATTGGTTGAACTCCAAATAGCGTTTTGGCTGAGGCGAGCCCGAGTCGATTGATCGAAACGCGCGACGATGGTGTAAGGGTATGGGAACGTAGAGTCTTGCCTGGCAGCCCACATAAAACCGATGACTCCGTTGGCCACCCAAGCTCCGAGAATCCTACCGTCTGTTCTGGCCGCGAAGTTTGTTCCATCCGGACTGGTCGCCACGCCCTCACCTTTATTTAGGTAGGTAAAGGCGGCGGTGTTGACATCATCCCAAAAAATCGAGCTCCCGGTGTCGTCCCAGTGAAAGATTCGCAATTGCGACGTGGTTCGCCATCCCGCCCAATACATGGTCGCGCCGGCGCCTTCCGTGCAGCGCAAGTTCCCCACGTCCGTACTAGCACGCGACTGAGCATAATAGCTGTAGTTAATCGACCCTCCCGCCGCCAGATCTGAAAGACGAATGCGCATAATCACCGAGCCGGTGAACGTGCCTCGGCTATCTTGATCGCTCCCCCCTGACAGATACACGTTCTCGGTGACGTAAAGGAATGTCGATCCAAGTGTGAGATTGGGAAAATCCAGATACGAGCCAGTGGGAAAACCAAAATCCTGAGGAGTGAATTTGTAAGAGATCCAGGAGTTGTTCGCCACTGCCGCACTACCTACCGCACGGGCGATCCGTATCGTGTTGCTTGTGCCGTCCGACAGATACTGCATTTCCCAAAGCATCATGTCCTGGCTGGGCGCGTAGTTGACCACCTGATCGCAGCAAAAGCCGCCGTTTACGCTGGCGAAGGTCGTAACCGGACTAACAAACGTGAAACTTTTCCCTCCATCCGCAGAGCGAGCCGCGTACCAGTTGCCCGTGAAGAACAGCGTATTGCCCATATTCGCCACGCTTGGTTCGTTAACCTCAGATAGGCTCGGCGAGATTTGATTCGTTAGATCTGTGACTTGCTGGTACCTAAAATCGTTTGCGGTTTGAGCGAGTAAGCCTGGGCCTTTGCGTAAGTCACTCTCGCCAGAGACAGGCTCAGTTGGAGGATCAGTCGGCGGAGGAATCTGAGTCCATACTTTGCCTTGCGGTACCGGCACGCCTGGTTCGTCTTCTTCGGTGGCCTGCTGAATCTCCCTTGCTTGTTGGGACGTCAACTCCGGAATCTGGGAGTACACGGGACCGCTTGATTTCTCTGGGCGCGCCAGGCCAGTCTGCGCAACCCCCTGACCCGAACTGACCACTCGGGTATCTTGCTGCTGATCGGGCTTCGATGCTGAGTCCTTCCTCCCCGACCCCGCTGAGTTGGTACTTACGCCCGCGACCCGAATCTGCCCGTCCTTCGCAGATGGCGACGATTCGGTGAGCAGAAACAATGCTCCGAATGAAAGGAATAAGCTGATTAGAATCCAGAGCTGTTTCATGGTTTGAACTCGTTTGGGGTTCCCCGATTGGCAATGAAACTTGGGCGAAGTTTCAGCTGCACATTACTCATACCCGGACTCCGCAAAGCGTGGCGTTTGACGATGCCAACTACAATCCGTCTATCGCTGCTTCGCTAAAATTCCTGAGTGAATTGCAAACAGCTGTTGGGAACGCTGGTTCCGTCCGGTGGTGATTCAGGTCTATTGATCATGTGAGAGCGTCAGGAGAAGAGGAGCCAAGTTATCATTCGAGGCCAAGGATCGGTTCTATCGCTTGAGGACCTGGGCAGATCTAGTGATGCCTCAGTACGCTAGTTCGGGACCTGCTTGCAACGCCATTCTTTTACGCCGGCCGGCTGGCGATGTCAAGTATCATTCTCAGTAGCCCTGTCTAAAGTAGATCTCGAACCCGCATCGCCACGATCACAGCCGTGATCTTGCGAGCGAACCCATCTTTACTAAGGTGGCGGGGACAGTTTAACCCGCCGCCCTTTTTTAGTGGTCCTAACACGCCTTACGCCCGTGTTAATATACGGCGTCGCCCCGCTATACCGAACCTAGTAAACCAGGACCGCCATGATAAAGCTTCGCCAACACCGCTTCGCATTGCTATTCCTTGGTCTGGTCGCTGCCGTCGGCGCGGTCGCGCCGTTGTTTCTGATCGCCGGTTGTCGCACGCTGCAGCAGACACCGCAGGAACTGCGAGCCCGAGAGACGTTGCGCGCGATGACTCGCGGTGGCGTGCTGCCGGCCGAGGATGCCGTAGCTCGCATCGAATCGGATTTTCCGAAGACCACCGCCGGGGCACTGGCAAAGATCGTCCACGCACGAATCAAACTTAACGCAAAAGATTTTGCCGGTGCGGCATCGCTTTTGGACTCAAACACGATTCGCGATTACACGGTGATCGGGGATTATGCAACATCGATGCGTGCCGAAGCTCTCGACCAGGCGAACCGCCGCGTTGAAGCGCGGGCGGCGTATGAAAAACTTGGGCGCGACTATCCGACTTCACTGCAAGCCCGCCGCGCCATGCTCCGCGTCGGAGAGATATTGACTCAGGATGGACAGGCCGCAGCGGTGCCCCTGGCTTTGAAACAATTGGCCGCGAAAGACGAACCAGGCGCTCTCCTGTTAACTGCGAAAGCTTATGAGCAGACTGGAGACGCCGCGCGGGCATCGGCAAGCTACCGGCGCATCTATTTCTTTGCGCCCGCGTCGGCTGAAAGTGCCGAGGCCGCGACCGCGATGGTGCGGCTTGGATCCAACACGGTGGCAGCTAACGCTGAAGAAGCAATCGCGCGCGCCGAAAAACTTTTTGCCGGCAAGCGTTACAGCGAAGCCGTTGATGCTTACACGGATGCATTCACTCGCTTTTCGGCTTCAGCTACACCAGACCGGAACGCCCGTCGCGCGACGGCGGCCGCCAATGCGCGGAGATACGCCGATGCGACGTCAGCTCTGGCCGCTACCTCGATGGCCGCCGGGGAATCAAAAGCAGAAGCAATGTTCAATCTGGCATTGGCTTACGCCCGCTCAAAGCAATGGGCGCAGGCTCGCACCACCACCGACGACTTGCGTCGCACCTTCCCTAACAGCATCTGGACTACGCGTGCCTTCGCGCAGGTGGGACAGGCCGCTGAAGACGCCAAAAACTCCGTCGATGCATCGTATTTCTATCGCGCCGCCGTCAACTTTTATCCGGGCGCTGCGGAAGTAACTCCCGCGCAGTTCTATCTGGCGTGGCAGGCGCATGACGCGAAGAACTTCGCTGAATCTTCGCGGCTGCTGACTGAGCACCTCGCCAACTATGCCGACCGGAACACGGACTTTCGCGGGAAGGCGGCTTATTGGGCGGCCCGTGATAGCGAACGTTCCGGTAAGCCGGCCGAGGCGCGCGCGATCTATCAGGGCTTGCAGGATCGATATGATGCGAACTGGTACGGCTATCTGGCTCGGCAACGACTGGACACAATGAATCGAAACGGCAACGTGCCGGTGAAACAGTTTGGTGCGGACACGCCGGTCGGCCGCGCTTTAGCAAACCTAAAAACCGTGACCGTCGCCGAAGAAACCGCGAGCGCGAACGAAGATGAACGCATCGCGAAAGCAGATCAGCTTTCAATTATCGGCGCCGACGACTGGGCTTTGGAAGAACTAACCCAGGCCCTTTCAGCGGCGCCAGCCAGTCCCAGAGTCAATCTCGCAATCGCTCGCATATATCGGGCTAAGAATGACAACGTGCAGGCGCTCAATGTCTTAAAGCGTAGTTATCCTGATTACTCACAGATGAAACCTGAAGAGATGCGTCCGGACGAATGGGACGCTTTTTATCCCCTCGGTTACTGGGACATCATTTCCCAGGAATCGCGGGCGCGGCGATTGGATCCATTTCAAGTTGCGGGTTTGATCCGGCAAGAATCTGTTTTCAACCCGCGCGCGGTCTCATCTGCCCGGGCGTATGGCTTGATGCAATTGCTCGTGCCTACCGCGGTGACCACCGCGAAGAGGTCGGGCGTCGATCGCTCAGTGACAATGGAGACGCTGTTTGAGCCGCGCTTGAACATTCAACTCGGCACCGCGTACCTGCGGGATCAATTGGATAAGTACGGCCGGATTGAATACGTGGCGGCCGCTTACAACGCGGGACCGGGACGCGTGGTGCAATGGCGGGCGACACTGCCTTTAGAGATTGATGAGTGGGCGGAAGCGGTGCCGTTCCGCGAGACGCGGCTCTACATTCAGGGCGTGGTGCGCAACACCTTACAATACAAACGCCTCTACGATGATAACGGTCAGTTCCGAACTGAAGTCGGCGCGCGGGCGATCTATCCCGCGACCAGAACCGCACCATCGCAGCCTCCCGACTCAACGATTCGCGTGCGACGCGCACCGAGTGAAGAAGAAGAATAGAACCTTGGATCGACTCGCCTTCGATGCCAAAGATGTACATACTCAAAGTCCGTTCTCATCAACGCGAAGAACTCGTCGAGTTCACCGATGAAGTGCAGCGTCAGCTGAACGAGGCGGACGCGCGCGAAGGCATCGTGGTGCTTTATGTGCAGCACACTACCGCCGGCCTAACGGTGAACGAGAACGCCGATCCCGACGTGCCGCGCGACATGCTCCACCTGCTGCGCACCCTGATCCCGCAACACGGCATGGGCTTTCGGCATGGCGAAGAAAACTCAGACGCGCACATCAAGACCACCCTGGTTGGCTCCAGCGTCACAGTTCCTTTCAAGGATGGTAAGTTATTGCTCGGCCGCTGGCAGGGAATCTTTCTTTGCGAGTTTGACGGCGGCAGAGAGCGCAAAGTGATCATGATGATTCGCTGATTTTAAGTGGACATCATAGTGCCACTCCGAAACTCCCAGATGACCGCCAGGCACCAAATAGTTGTTTCCGCAGAGAACAATGCCTACATGGGATGGCAGTGCAAGCTGTTTTACTACTCTTGCGTCACCCGTATGAATCATCAACCAGTAATCATTGTTCATGAGTCGGAATCCGATTGGCATCCGGATTTTACGGATTTGGCAAAAGCTGGATGCACCGTCGATCGGGCGCCAGGTTACCGCGGCCCGCCTTTCCGTGATGAGTACGCTCCACGCAATACTGCCGGCAGTTTAGTGCGAGCCGCCGAGTTGTTTGCCGGAGATGACGCGCTGATCGTGCTGTGCGATCCGGACATGATCTTCACTCGAGCGACAGTATTCCCCAACATCCTTTCCGGTGAATTCAGTTCTTTCATGAATTACGATCGCGACTTTGTTTCCCCGGCGCTGCGAGCGCTGGGGATCGAACGCGAGTTGCTCGCGGATGAAAAAGCCTCGCTGCGTTGCAGTGTTCCATATGTGGTTCCGGCGGATCAGGCTAACGAACTCGGAGCGACCTGGCTGGAAGCAGTCGACGCTTTTTCGCCGCGACGCTGGGAGGACATCATGTACGCCTTTGGACTCGCAGTGGTAAAGCTGGGTCTAAAGCTAAATGTTATGCGCCTGACGGATCATAATTACTGGCCGGACAAAAAAGTAAATGCGCCGATGATTCACTACGCCTATGGCGATGAACGCTGGACCAAGCGAAACTTCTACCGGGACGAACATGCACGCGAGTTGTGGAACCCCACAGCAAAAGTTGAGCCGGGTACAATTCTGGGTGAATTGTTGTCGCAGATCAGAGAGGCCAATGAATTCTATGGGGACGCGGGATTCCCAATTTGAAGCTGAAAAACCGGAATAGCCACAAAGACACGGAGGCTCAGAGGAAGTTAAGAAAAGGGGAAGCCGACTTTGTCTACGTTTTCCGGATGATCTGATTGGTGATTTCTCTGCGACTCTGCGCTTCTGTGGCTGCTTTCATCCTGATAAAGCTCGTCTGCCGCTAGATCCATTTGACCGGGGTAGGCCCGTTTATCCAGGTAACGATCACAAATTTCTCGCCACTGATTACTGCCTCACTGCCATGCAGATAGTTTGACGGGAATACGATGGCCTTGCCCGCCGTGGGAACGGCGGTAAAATCAAGACCCGGAAATGAAGTAGAGCCTCCCTCAAAATCGTCGTTTAGATAACAAACCACGCTGAAGTAACGATCTTCAAACCCCGGTCCCGTGTCCTGGTGTGCCACATAGTGGTCGGCAGGCCCGTATCTGAGCAGGTGCGTCCCCGAGTGACCGGTGAGATCAATCCCCCAGTGCCGCTTGACCAACGGCTTTAAGATCGAGTCCATGCGGGCGTCGAACTCTCTAAAGATGTTCTTAGCCTCTGAGGAGACGAGCGTCCGGGCGGAACGAACATCGGGCCTGGTCAGCACCCGGTAGTGAACAGCATCCCGCGCATCGCGGACCTTCGCTGCAGTCCATTGCGGAAGATCTTCTATCTCTTTGACGATCGCCTGGCATTCGTCGGCGTTGTAAAGCCGGAGAGAGATCACGCCGCGCGATTCTTCGCGATACTCAATCATCTCAATGTCCGTCGGTGCGAAAGAGACACTCGGTCCCCGAGATTACGCCAAAAATTTCTTTCGACAGTTCCAGGAGTTCGCGGTCTTTGAAGAGCTGTCTGAATACGTGGTCGCCGGCAAAATGCCGCCACCGCTCCAGCACTTTCATTTCCTGCGCCCGGCCCTCGAAATCTAAATTGTCGAAAGAATCTCCCCACGTGTTTGGTCCCCATTTCGCGACTTCGGCCAGACCTTTCTCAGCCGAGATCAGGCCCAATCGTTGGGCTAATTGTTCGCGATACTCCGGGTCGACGAACCAACGGTTGTAATTTATGAACACCCTGGGCGCGGGCATGAACTGAGTCACGCCCAGGAATTCCCTGGCGTATGATTTCCACAGCTCAGGCAATTGCTGAATGACCCAACCGAGGTGCGGCGTCCACCTGGTGCCCCTTACCGCCCATCGATACTTGCTGGCAAAGTTGTTGAAGGGGTCGCGCAGAATCAAGATGTAGACCGAGTTTCCCTGCGCCCCAAACCATCTGGTTTTGTTAACCAGAAAACCTGACGAGAATGCATCGGTTAGCCGCCGGTCTTCATAGTTGTAGATCAGAAGGTTCCGAGGAGCGAGTCGAAGGCGCTGTTCCTCAGTGCACATTAAGAAAGGATCGACGCCCGGACGGCAGTTGTTGAGAAAACACACCGCGCTCGCAGCGTTCGCCGAGATCCAATTGATGATCGCGTGATGTCCGCTTCTCTGCAGCGCCGTCACGCATAACTCAGTGCGATTCTGATAGGCCATCGCAAGTTCACCTGGGTAAGGCTCGGCCTCTCGGCGAGGATCGTGGAAACTTCGGACCGAGTCCTGGGGAGCGAGTCAATCAGGCGGCCGGGCCGCCGCGCAACCGAATAACCGTTCCTGAACTACCCTTACGTGGTTGCCAACTGCTCCGGCTGTTGCGGAGGCAAAGCGGGCACATCGATATCGGGCGGTAAGGACGGCAATTCCGGTTCGGGACCCTGGGGCGGCATTCCCGGCCCCGGTACTGGAATCTCAGGTGGCAGTTCTGGTTGCGGTTCTTCCGGGGGATTGCCCAGTCTCATCTGAACAATCTCAGCGGAGTCCATTCCTGCCATCACCTTTACGTGCGTTTTGCCGCGACCGTTGCCGCTAAACAATTCCTGGGGCAAAGCAAAGACGATGGAGGATAACAACTCGTCATTGATCGGTTCTCTGAATTCGCGAAAAACTTTCGACACGGCCGCCAAACACTCAAGCCGCAATCGATTGTTCATCTGAATTCGGAAGCGAAGATTTTCAACATCTCGCAGGGGTTCGCTGACATTCATGAGAGGTCTCCTTTCAAAATGGGACAAAGCCTCAACTCTTGAAGACGGATGCGTATGAGTGTCTAGAGCGAGGCTATGGAGTTGTGGCGGAGTCTATACCCTGGCACTCTCTTTTTCAAGAAGAATTGCCGGATAAATCAGAGGTCGGCAGGCGGAGAACAGCTCTATCTTAATCCCTTGACCAGGTAGAGATCGGAAAGATGGCGGTTGAAGGCGTAGACATATCCTTTCCCATCCGGTGTCAGCAAAACGTTGACGGAGCCAAGTCTCCCCGCTGGGTCCGCCGGTGTGATATCTCGCAACAATTCACGCTGTCCTGTGGAAAGGTTGAGTCTGAAGACCTTTAACGGTAATTCGCGGTCGTGATAGACAAATAACGAGTTCCCATCAGCGGCCCATCGAATCACTCGCTCGTTATCTTGCAGTCCTGGAATTGCTCGAGCCTCGCCTCCGGCAAGAGGATAGAGGGCATGCTTATTATCCCGATCTCGTCCCACCACGAACTTGCCGTCAATTGAAACCAGGGAGCCCGTTATCCCTTCGGGCGTCACCGGCCGCGGGTCGCCTCCGTCAAGACTCTGAATGTAGGTCCGTGGAGCATGTCCCAACTCTTTCCCGACAAATACAATGCTCTTCCCATCCGGCAACCACGAAGCGTTGTAAGAGTACTGCTCGATTCCCAAGCCTCCAAGCTGTTTGGCCGGACCCGCGCCCGTGGCCACAAGCTCAATCTGAGGCGGATCGAGCAGAATTGAGATCACCCATTTTCCGTCGGGAGATCTGCCGACGCCATAGCCCTCGCCCAAACGCACCGCCGGCGACCCGTCGACCTTTCCTAAATAGATCGTGTAGTTAGCGCCACTTCCCTGTCCAAATCCATTGAAGATGAAAGAAGTTCCGTCCGGCGACAAATCGGTCACCAGCACCCGGTTAAGCCAGGAAAGGTCGCGTTCTTTGGTTTCGCCGGGAAGCATTCCGGCAATCGGCGTCGAGTCATTGCTCGCGGTTAACAACACGTCACCGTTAGGGGAAATGTCCTGCAACTTCACGCTGATCAGGGTTCTTAAGAGAACTCGTTCTTTTCCGGCAAGAGTCACGGCGTAAAGCGACTGTGCTTCACCGGCTTTGGTAGCCGTAAACCAAACCTCGTCTCCACCCGGCGACCAGGCCAAACCATCTTCGCCAAGCCATTCGCCGCTAAGTTTCCTGGACTGGCTTTTGGTGTCGACCACCATTATTGAGCCCCGGTTGTCTCCGTGTACTGGATGGTCGAGGAAAGCAATCAGGTCGCCCTTGGGAGAGATACGCGGGTTGCTCACATAACCTGTGCTGGTATAGAGAACGTTTCCGATGGGATACTCAAGTTGGCTATGGACCTTGTCGAAACGAACTACCACCAGATTATTTCCATCGGGTCCCCAGTCAGCTTCCTGAACATTCTCCAGCATCTCGCGCGGCGCAGCTCCGGCTGCCAGCGGTACGCGCGCCAAAGTCCCCTGGTTAATAAAGTGAAAAAGATATTTGGTATTCAGCAAGACTGCCATCTCGCCCCTCGACGAGACCGATAACAATTCTGTGTTTGTCAGGCCCAGCGTTTGGATGTCGTGGGATTCAGGGCGCATGAAGGAAACGTCAATGGGATTTCCATTCCACGCGGCGCTAAAAAAAATCTCTTTGCCGTCATGCGTAAATCGCGCAGTGTAAATTGAACCGCGACGAAAAGTGAGCTGGGTGTAGGCAGGCACCGATGCGCCGGCAGTCCGGCGGCCAACAAAAAACGACAGCGCCAGTAAGCCCGCAAGGATCAATCCCAGTGCCGCAAACACCAGCCACTTGCGGCTGGGTCTATCTTTATCGTCCTCGACGTCCAGCGCGGGAATGATGGCGCTGTAAATTCCCGATTGGCTGGTTACCGACTCCAGGCCAAAAGCCAGATCCCGCGCTGTCTGAAATCGATCGTGCGGCTGTTTTTCGAGGCAATGCGTGATCACCCGGTCCAGTGCCAGAGGAACGATTCGAGTCGGTGTTTGGAGAGGTGGCGGTTCCTCTTTGAGAATGGCATTCATGGTCTCGACCGCGGAGTCTCCGCAGAACGCGCGGTCGCCCGTGATCATCTCGTACATGACCACGCCGAGAGAAAAAATGTCAGAACGCGCGTCGACCGGACGTCCCCTTACCTGCTCTGGAGACATGTATCCGACTGAACCCAGGAGCGTGCCCGCATAGGTAATGACGCGCTTGGTTTGCACCTCGGAAGATAGATCGCCGGGGACTTCCGATTCCAAAAGCTTCGCCAGACCAAAGTCGAGAATCTTGGCATGTCCGTCATTGGTGATAAAGACATTTTCTGGTTTTAGATCGCGATGGATGATTCCCTTGTCGTGAGCTGTCGCCAGTCCGCGCGCGACTTGCACCGAATACTCAATTGCCTTCCGTGCGGGGAACGTGCCCGACAGTAATCGGTCGCGGAGGGTCTCGCCTTCCAACAGTTCCGAGACCACATAAGTCGAGCCCTCGAAAGTGCCGATATCGAAAATCATGAGGATGTTGGGATGGTTCAGCGAGCTGGTGGCGCGCGCTTCCTGCTCGAACCGGCGCAGGCGCTCTATGTTCAAGGACAATTCCAGCGGCAGTACCTTGATAGCTACGTCGCGGCCCAGCGAGGTATCGCGGGCCCGATAGACCTCGCCCATGCCACCCGCGCCAATGAGCGCGCGGATCTCATAGCGGCCCAGCAAAGTACCGGTCGCAATACTCATTGAAAGATGCTAGCTGTGTTTAACCCTCGTATGGTGGACTCTTACAAGATATGCCCGCCATTTTAGATGAGTTCCGCCGCAGGCGCTAGAGCAAAGGCCGCTGAAGGGTCAAGGCCGGATAAGGAGGCGGAAAACTTCAAGCCGGGGGCTCTGTGGACAGGCTGAGCGCTTTCACAAAGCGCTCGACATCTTCACGCGTTCGTTCCATTTTCCGGCGGCTTTCGAGGTAGGACTGCCACTGCGCGGTTTGGGTGAGGGCCCTGGTGGTGTCCTGATCCAGTGCCTGGGCCATGACCGCGATTAGATCGCTGACGACCCGCGTGTGATCGAGCAGCGCTTCGATGATTGCCTGTGCCAGCTCAGCTTGAACGGGATCCAAATCATCTTTAGCTGGGATGGTATTGGTTTCTTCGTCGGACATCACATCGAAATCTTCATCACTCCGCATACCAGCTCCCGCGAACAAACGGAAGGTCAGTAACTGTAGCCGGAAATTCCTTTTCACCAGAAACTATTTTCACTTTCGTGCCCGGCGGCAGAAAATCATACTTCACATAACCCAAAGCGATTATCTGCTTCAGCTGAGGCGAAAAGGTAAACGAAGTAACGCGCCCAATTTCTTTCTCATCCGCCGAGAGAATTCCGGCGCCGCTTTCCAACGTCGCGTCTCCATTCACGATTAAGCCTGTCAGTTTCTTAGCTACATGACCGCGGTACCTGATGCGGGCGATGATCTCCTGGCCCACATAACAGCCCTTGGTAAAGCTGACGGCATCATCCAGATTGGTCTCGCTTACCACGTTGGTCTCGTCCATGTCGATGCCATAGCGCGCGATCCCGGCTTCGATTCGCAATGTCTCCAGAACCTCAGGGCCAACCACTTGCGCGCCGGCGCCGGTTAACAGATCGCGCAGATTGCCGGCAGCATTCGCGTCCACAAAGAGATCAAAGCCGTCTTCAGCTGTATGAGTCGCCCGTATTACGTTCACTCTGTTTCCGTTTCCCACTTGCGCATTCGCAACTTGCTGATGCTCAACCTGTGCGGCCTCGTCACCCAGCACCGAGCGAAGAACGTCGGTGGCTTTCTTTCCCTGAAGCGAAAGCAAAGCTGCGTCACCGGTGATATCCGCGACCCGAAAATCTCCGGCCAGGATAAAACGTTCGAGTAACTTCAAAACGCTGTCGCGGGTTGCGCTCTCAGTGTCGATTAAAAACCCATCGTCGCGATGAAGGACGCGCACAGCGGCCAACAGGCGGCCCTGCACATTTGGAAACGCCGCGGGCATCCACGAATTCACCGCCAGGGTTTTCACGTCGTTGGTGATCAGGCCGTTGAGAAACATTACAACTTCGGCACCGCTGACCTGAATGCGCCCGCGCGATGAAAGATCGAACAGGCCCGCGCCGCCATCCCGGACGGCGGCGTATTCGGTTGATGGAATTGGTTGGCTCACAGTTTAGTATTCGCTCGGTTAGGGACGAGATGTTTATAGCACTTGCCGTCTTATCAATCGAATGAGCTCGTTAGGAGCGAAACAGGTGGGCCAACATTTCACTCCTGACGGGTAGCTCCCCAATTTGCCGGATGAGGTCAGTACCGAGAGCGGTAGCGACCGGGTTAGGTTCTCGGTTTACTCGATCTTGTTGTCGCAACGGACCCGGTCGCTACCGCTCCCGGTACTGACTCCATGGCGGAGCTTTTATTGATTTTTCTAGTGCGTTTTATGAACATTTCGCTCTTGGCGGAGCGCAGAAAGGCCGAGCCTCATGTATCTGGTTTAGTCTTTCTCGGCTTGCCGAATCGCCCGTGCGACAACCTGATAGTCCCGCAATTGCTCAGCTTCCTGGCGGCTGGTAATCAGCACCTGCGGGCTCGGGTGATAGAGCGGAACCAGCAGGCGTCCGCTCCATTTTCGGATGGTGGCCCCGTCGTTCTTCAAATTGAATTCATGGTAGTGAAGCAGCTTTAGCGCCTCAAGTGCGGCGCCTCCCAACGTCACAATCACGCGCGGGTCGATTAGTTCAATCGTCCGGCTGAGAAATGCCGAGCAGTTTCGCACTTCGCCCGCGGTTGGCCTGCGGTTCGCGCCCGATGCCTTGCGCGGATTACAGAGCGCGGCGCTGGTAATAAAGATCTCACTCCGCGGCAAATCGATCGAAGCCAGAAAACGTTCGAAATTCTTTCCCGACAGATCGCCTGAGAATGGCACCCGCGTCCGGTCCGCGCCCTTGCGGCCGGGAGCCTCTCCGACAAACATGACCTTCGACTCGACGCGTCCGTTCAACTCGCTTAGCACCGCGGCGCGGTCACACATGGCCGGGCACAGCCGACACCCGGCAGCCTCCGCAACCAGTGCCAAGAATTGAGTTCTTTTAGACCGAATACCCGGCATTCGAAAGACAATTTCACCACAAAGACTCGAAGACACAAAGACGAGCAAAGAACGAGCTTTGCCCAAAAACTCCTATTCCGTGTTATTTCATGTAGCTTAGTGTGATTTCGTGGATCGTATGGCTCCGAATCCTAAGCATACGATCCACGAAATTACACCAAATCTCACGAAGCCACACGAACCAATGCCGATTTTAGGCGTTCTCTGTGTTCCGCTTGAAACCGACCGGAGACTCTTGTGCAAAGCCGAAAGAACGCCGATACGTAATCCTAATCGGCTTTGTGTCCTTGTGCCTCTGTTTTTATTTTCTACGTTGATTTCGCGTGTGGTTGAGTTGTAGCCGCCGTTATCGACGACCTTGCCGTCTTTATCCACCAACTCAACTTTGATCGTGTGCTTGCCGTTAATCCATCCGCTCAACCAGATTGGTTTCCAGGTGTCGATAAACCGCGCCTCGCTACTGTCAACCGTATAGCGCACGCGATACTCCCCACCATCGCCTTGCAGCTTGGCGTTGGAGAGCCAGAAATCGATCATGATCGGGTCAGTGTCTTCGCCCTTGTACTCGCCTTTGGGACGGCTGTAGGTGAGCAGTGGAGCGCCCGGAGCGAAGGCGCCGGCGTTACTGGGAGCAAAGTCCTTACCTTCGCGTGCGGGAATCGTGGCAACACTTGCCCCCGGGCTAGCCATGGTTTGGCCGGCTTTGGTGGTCGTGGGCTTCGTCGCGTCGCTGCCGCCCTTTACCGTGAACTCGACGATCTGAAAGGCGTCATCGTTTTTGTAGCTTTCATGCCACGGCCGCGAAGGAAACACGCGCAGAGTATGTTTGCCTTCCGTGACGTTGCGCATCTCAAAAGGTTGGTTCAATTCGTAGTAAGCCTCGTAAGGTTGATTATCGAGAATGACGTGAATGTGATTGCCCTTGCCGGTCGA
>Ga0307468_100000085_pt1 | contig 23535 bp, 39 predicted proteins | sample atmdna_FD_203085 | JGI IMG/M metagenome (GOLD analysis project Ga0307468, IMG submission 203085) | Hardwood forest soil microbial communities from Morgan-Monroe State Forest, Indiana, United States - atmos_gases AM2C_05 | ecosystem: Environmental > Terrestrial > Soil > Temperate forest > Bulk...
TGGTGTGTTCGTACCGAGAACCCAGCCGTCGTCCGTGACCTCGCCACCCGTGACCGTGAGTCCTGTGCCGCTCAAGGAGCTGACCTGCATCCCGTAGTTGTCCCCAGTCGCGCCGTTTGAAACGCTGAGCGACACGGAAACTTGAAGGACGCCGCTCGCCAGTGGCGTGAACACGATCGCCGCAAACGGATCGGTGGGTAGGTTTTGCGGCGGAGTGTACGGGACGTCCAAAGAGTGCGGCCCAGCCACGTTCCTGTTCAAAAGAGCCGCCGCTGCCGCGCCTAGCCCCGTCACCGGGTACACAGACCGCCCGTAACGACCATGCCCAATGACACGAGACATTTTTAGGATCCCTTCTTCGTAGACACGAGTTCAGCGAGACGCGCCACCGCTTCGGGGCGCAGTTTGATCACGCCGACGGAGTCGATCTCGGTGTCGTCGTCCGAGATCTCGATCGATCCGTCGTCGAACACTTTGACCACGGGGCACCTTTTGAACCCGCAGCACATCGTTTCCTGGTGAATCAGTTTCGGCATCGGGCGGCTCCCTTCTCATCCGGTTGGGATGGGTACTTCTTGAACCTCGATGGTCGAGTTCAACCCGACGAGCTCGACGTCGGTGTCGTCGGTTGAAGTGATGAAGATTCGTGCGTTCACCGAGGCTCCGAGGGGTAACGCTTCCCCGACTAGAGTTTCAGCGAGCACAGGAATCATCTCGACGCCGCCAGCTTCAATGGAGTTCGCTTCGAGAAAGGGAAACGCGAGCTCGATTGCTCCGATCCTGACCACGATGGTCACGCGCTGCGTGGCGTCGGAGTTGTTTTTGATGGCAATGACGGAGGAAACGCGAATGCGACCAGTGGCGCGCGGTGTGATCGGGATGTTCACGCCTGGGGAGGCGCCACTGTAGATGAGGCCCCACGGAATTTCGATCCCAGCCGTTGGCACGGCCGTGTCGGTTGCCGGTCCCGCCGCGAAGTTTCGCGCGAACGCAGTAAGAGGACTGCCTCCGCGCGGCGCTTCCGGGTAGCTGTGCGCTGTTTTAGAACGGCCTCTGTTGAAGATGAACTCACCCACCGTGCACCGTCCTCTTCCACTCCGGATGCGTTCTTCGAATGGCGGCGAACTCCTCGATCGACATCGGCACGAGCTTGTGCGACACGAGCCAGCTCAAGTGCAGAACGCCCTGACGAGTGGTCATCAGGCGCGCCACTGTTTGATCCCAGTCTGCGTACACGAGCGCCTCGCCGTTCCACTCCGGTGAATCGAAGTAGTCCTTGCAGGCGTGTTCCTCCTCGAGCCTGGATTTCGGAATAGTGACTTGCATGTGATCAGCCTGTCGCGACAGCCACCTCTTGAACGTTCACGGTCGTGTCGTTGTCGTTCAGGCTGATCTCACCGTCCGCTTGCGCGGTGACGAGTACCTGAATGTTGACCTGCGTGCCGATCACCAGGCCCGGGATCTCGATGTTGAACGGGATTGCGTTGAATCCACCTTCGCCGCCTTCTCCTGTCGACTGTTGTACGGCTGGGGTCGTTACGGTGACGTCGTCCACCTGCACCTGAACGGTGACGACGTCCGTGTTGTTGGAGTCGTTGTTCACGGACACAACGCCGGAAACGAGTATGACCCCAGTGCTGCGCGGAGTGATCGGTACGTCTTGGACGTTGAGCCCAGGCGAATCGATCGTGCCCCATTGGACTTGAGTGCCGGCAGCGAGAACCGGCTGCGAGACCTCTGTGCCCGGTCCTTTCGCGAAGTTTCGTGCGAACGCGAGCGGAGCCGGGGGTGAATTGGCGCCTGCGCGCGTTTCCGGGTAGGCGTGCGCCGTTTTCGATCGGCCTCTGTTGAATATGAATCCCATGGTTTCCTACCTTCGCTTCTTTCTGCGATGCGTCGACTTGCGATGTGACTTTCGTCCTCCGTGACCACGCGGGCCGCGAGCGCCCTTGTGCCCCTTCTTGCCCGTTGCGGCGACGGCGATGAGCCCCACGAGAGCCGCCGCGCCGATGGCGCCTGCCACGATGGCGCCCGTTGAGAGTTTCTTCTTCTCTTCGGGCACGACCACGACCTGGCCCGGTCCCGGAGCTGGCCCCGGCTGAGGAATGGGCACCACGACGGTCGGTCCTGGCGCCGGAGGGCGAGGAGCCGGTGTAGGTACCGTTCCGCCGCTCGGGGTGTTGCTCTTCCCTGGAGGCGCCCACCATGCCGGGCGAGGGTCGCAGCCTGCCGGCGCGGTCGGGAGCACGCGACGTGCGGCAGTCGCGGTGTCGTTACCGTACTTGCCGTCGGGAGAGACGCCGAGGGCGCGCTGGGCGGCGTACACGACGTCGAGGCTCGATTGGTCGCACGGGTTCACCGTAGCAAGAGCCGCCACGGCTGCCGGCACCACTACAGCCGCAGGCGACGGCGCAGGCATTGGTGAAGCGCCGCCAGGGCAGTTCGATTGTCCCGCGGGCTTCCACCACGAGGGACGAGGGGAGCACGGCCCTGGGGCGCTCGGATCTGCGCGGCGCGCAGCCGTCGCCGTGTCGTTTCCGTACTTGCCGTCGACCGTGACGCCGAGAGCGCGCTGAGTCGCGCAAACAGAGGCGACGTTCGCCGGATTGCAAGGATCGACGTAGCTAGACGGTGACGGTGCGATCGTGACGTTCGGAGCTGGCGCCGGCATGGGCGCAGGGGCCGGTGCCGGAGCAACGGCCACAGACGCGCCGCAACCAGGAGGAATGTTCGACGGCGACGTGCCCATTGCGCTCGCGAGTGCGATCTGCACGCTCGGCTCGTAGTTACCAGTGTTGATCGGCACCTTGTTCGAGGGGTTTGCCGCGTTCCACGCCGATTTGAAGTTGTGGATCGCCGTATTCACCGGCGTGCCGGCGCGCTTCACGCTTGAGCAATAACCGGGATCACCAAGAAGCGCCGCGACCGCTGCCGAGGCTGCCTTGTCGAGGCTCGATCCGGGTGCCGGCGGGGGCGAAGGAGCCACCGCTGCCGATCCACCCGGGCACTTGCTCGATCCTTTCGGAGCCCACCATGCAGGAGTGGGGACGCACGCGCCGGGAGCGTTCGGTACGAGAGCGCGGACGGCCGCTGCGGTTCCGCTTCCCCATTTTCCGTCGACCGTGACGCCGAGGATGCTCTGGATTTGGCAGACGTAGCCGGCATTCGCTTGAAGGCACGGGCCTCCCGCCGCCATGAGGAGATTCACGACGTCGGCTGCCGGATCGCCTAGCCCAAACGAGTCGCCGATCATGCCGCCGACCGGCACGTTGATTGTTTCTTTCGGGGCAATCGATTGCCACGTGCGTTGCCCAGCAACGACCGTGGTCGGCTTGTGCGGGTTGGCGTTCAGTAGCGCCGAGGGCGCCAAGCCGTACGCGCGAGCGATGCGTGAGGGGCTATCGCCGTTTTTCACTTGGTAGCGCATCTGAGAGGTCTCCTTGGATACAGAGCGAGATTCAGTGACGTCCTCGACGACGTTTCTTGCCCTTCGTGGCGACGTAGATGACTCCACCTAGTACAGCGGCGCCGCCGGCAGCGATTCCGACCATTGCACCAGTCGAAAGTTTCTTTTCTTCCTTCGCGGGGCCCGGTAGCGTCGTCCCGGGGAACGGCGTCGTGAAGTCTTTCGGGTTGAACGCCACGGTCGTGCGAAGCGCGTCGAGCGTGTCTTGATCGAACACGCCGTCGGTACGAAGTACGAGCGGAGATCCGTCCTTCTTCGTGAATCCGAGTTTCGCGCCGTTGAACCACATCTGAAAGCACCCGCTTGCGCGGCCGATTTCCGGCGCCCACGACGGACACGTCGTGCCCGTCGTCGAGACGATGAGCCCGTTCAGCTTCGCGAGAGTTTCCGAGATCCATTGCTGCTGTGCAGCGGAGAGTTTCGAGTAGACCTCTGGGTCGCCCGCTGCGGCAACGAACCCGAGCGCGTACCTCCCGCCGAACGAAACCTGGCTTCCGAGTAGTCCTTTGGATTGAGCCCACATTGGTATTGGTCCTTCGCAATCGACGCACGCGGGGCGCGCCGGGAGCATGTTCTGTCTGTACCAGCAGTCAGCGGCACGAATGCCTTCGTCGGTCGGGCCTTGAACTGGATGGTCCGTGACGAAATTCGGATGTCCGGAAGCTTGCGCGGGTGTCGTCATGGGAACCCCACTACCGCCGGTGCGGGCTGTGTTGTTTTGCCGTTCGTCGCGTTCTTGCCCGCGACCCACGCGAGAACGAACGCTTCGATGGCGCTCGCGGCGGCGACTGAGTTTCGTACCAAGTGGGTTCGTTGCCCGACGAGGTAGAGACCGCCTCCGATGAGCACGGCACGTAGAAGCGTGCTCGCGACGACGCCGACCACGCCGCTCGCGATGTTGCCCTTGACGAGAGTCACGGCCGCGTCCGAGGACGGAAGCGTGATACACTCGTCGCCGAGGCCGAAGGTGGGCGTCATGGCCACCTCAACACTTGAAGAGGTGAGGGGCCTGAGAGCGTTCCGGCCGTTTTCTTGTCGGCAGCGGTGACGGCAAGACCGATGAGCGTTCCGAGCGCAGCACCGGCGGCGCCGCCAATCGCTGCGATGGTGACCGGATCACCGTGGATGCGCGCCTCTTCCGAGAAGACAACTGCGCCGTACACGCCAGCGGCGCCTCCGAGGCCAGCCAGAATCATCGTTCCGCCTGCGTTCATGGGACATTCCTTCCTAGGTTCTCGTCGAACACGAGCGCGCCCGCGATGGTGCCGTACTGGGCGAAGTTGTTGTATGTGACGAGGAACTGATCTTCTTCGGAGAGAACCGACATCGCCGCGCAGTCCGTGATCGATGGGTTCAGTCCCGGATCGTTCTGACGAACGCTCGCGAAAAGCAAGACGTCGCACGGCGTCGGGATTGGGATGTCGAGCGCGTACTCACTGTTGAACGCGCGCCACGGGTAGCGGAGCTCGTGGATGTTGCCGAGGCTCGCGGCGAGCGGAGTGCCCCACGGACGACCGCCGTTCGGCGGCACGTACGGTCCTGTTGATTGGTAGAGGAGCGCCGGGGATCGGGCGTCCTGGTACATGAGTCCGTCCGCGTTCAACGGGTTTCTCGTGTCGCGTGTCACCACGTTCACGATCATCACGTGCCACGAGATGTTTCCGTCCTGCGGGTGCCAGAGCGGGCTCTTGATCTCCTTGTGGAAAGAGACCGTGCTGCCCTCGGGAGGCCCTCCGCTCGCGAGCGGCTCTTCGCCGGCAGGGATCCGAGCAACGAGATCGGCATACTGACGGATGCCGACCAGACGAGCGCCGCAATGCTCGGGGCTCTGCTCTCCAGATCTGAAACTCGCTCGTGCGAGCAGGAAGAGGTAGCGCGCGTTACCGATCGAAGCGCTCGGGGCCGAAGGTACGACGAGCCCCGTGTACGCATTCGTGTTGTACGGATCGCTTCCGATGAACTCGAGTTCCGTGTTCGGACCGTTGGTGACGATCTCGTATCGACCCTGATTGAATCGTTTGCGCAGCGCCGCTCCCGCACCTGCCGGGTGCGTTTTGAGATCCAGTACGTTGTCGGAGCGGCGATGCACTTGTTCACTTCAGAATGAGATTGAGATCGGGAACCGTGAAACCGAGCTTGCGAAGACGGTCTCGGCAATCCTCATCACTGAGGTCGTCGAGCTCCTTCGCGAGGAACTGCCAACCCATGAAGGTGATCGTCACGTTGAACGGCACACTGACCGGCGTTTGGAGCAAGATGGCCGAAATCTTCACGTTCATCTGCTTGTAGAGCGGCCAGCCTTCCGGCCACGTCATCGCGAAGACGTCGACAAGGTTTCCGAGATCGGTGAAGTCGTCGTTGATGGCGTACTTCGGTCCGCCGTAGACATCCATGCGGATACCGACGCCGGTCTGTCCGCTCTGCTTCAATTGATTGAAGTAGAGACTCTGGAAAGGGCTCCCGGGGAAGCTGTTCTGCTGGAACAGGTTGAACGAAACGCGCTCGATGAGCGTGTCCGAAACCAGGTTGTTCTGAAAGCTCGCGACGACCGGAGGCGCGTTCACGGTCGAGGACGAGAACTGGATCGGGATGTCGAGAACGACCGGCACGCGCGGTACGCCGGCCACCATTCCGTAGGCGACCTTGGGGTTCCACTTGGCGAGCTCGGTCACATTGTAGGACTTGGGCTGCATTGAGGTTCTCCTGAAAAAAGAACAGGCGGCGCGGCGGTTGTTGCGCCAGCGCCGCCTGAGCTACTGCTTACGCGATTTCTGCTCTGATCAGCCCGCTGCCGTAGTGCTCATGATATGCGGCATGTCGGACTGGCAGAATGCCTTCCAGCCGCCGGGCATTTCCCAGCCCTTGATCTTGATTCCGATCTTCAAGATACCGCCCTTGAAGACCTGACGGCTCGTGTTGACCTGCTGCGGAACGTTGTCCGGCGTTGCGTTGAGCGTTTGCTCCAACATGACGGCCACGTCCGTGCTGGTCGTGTCCGACACGTTCTCGTCGATCGAGACGTTGGTGCCGAGCGGGTCGTTGTTGATGGTGATCGCCTCGAGCATCTGCGCTTGGTGCACCGCGTCCTGAACGACGAAGAGCATACCGATGGGGATACCGCGCTCGAGGAAGCACGGGCTCTCGATCGGCCGGTACATCTGGCCCTTGCAGCCGTAACCCTGCCACCGGAGGCCGCCCCACGTAACCGGCGCGAGATCGAAATCGCGCGTCGGGTGGAAGATGCCGACGTTGGTCGTGAGATCCGCAGGCGTTTGGTCGAAGCTGCCCACGCGACGGAAGTTCACGGGCAGGAAGACCGTTCCCGATCCTTTCGCTCGGTAGATCGCGTTGACGGCTGCGACGAACTCGATGATGGGCACTTCACTCGTGCCGGATGCCATCGCGTCCGCGAAGCTACCGAAGTAGGAGACGTCCGCCGCGAGTTCGTTGAGCACGAGCTCCCGCTGCGAGGTCTTCCACTGGAACTGGTAGGCGTTGATGAAGTTCCAGCCCGCGCGCCATACTGGTGCACCGAACTCGAACACCGCCGGAACGAAGGTCTGGCCTTCACCCACGGCAGAGTCGGGCAGTGCGCCGTTGTTGGCGTCGAGCACGGTGAATACATCGGGCGAAGGCGGAGGCGCCGTGGTCGTGTCCGGTGCCGACCAAGCGTTGCCGATCGTCGAGAAGCTCATCGGCTCGCAGAAAATGTGAACTCCGATACCCTGCGCGAGGATGTCCGTCTGAAGAATGCCGTTGATGAGGAACGTCGAGTCGATCGACGCCACACCGGGCACGCTCGAGGAACCGCTGAGAAGGTTCACCGTATCGCCGAGCGTCGAGAGTGCTTCCGACGCCGTGAGCGGTATGGGGATCGTCCACACGACCTCTTCGACCACGGGGATGTTGCCGAAGCTGCATTTGATGCACTTGTCGGCAGCCCCGAGTGATCCGAGTGATCCTTGGATCGGTGTTTCGCCGCGACCGAACGGCACCCGCCGATGTTCGCGATCGAATTTCACGATCTCTCGTCCGAGAATGCTTCTGTTGTTCTTGTTCTTGTTGTTGGCCATGTTTTCTCCTGACCCGCCGTTTCGTTGGGCCGACGCGGGGGTGTTTTCGACACCTCAACCCCGGGGCTCGAGGCCTACCGGGGCGAGGTGTTCGCGCGTTGCCGCGCTCTTTCACTCACTCAGTTGGGGGAGGGTCTCCGAGGAAGACGGCGTACTTGTCGCCGATGCATCCGCACGACGCGCTGTCTTCACCTGGATTCGCTCGCGGCCCCGGGCCTTGTCCCGGGGGCGGACCTGGCTCGTAGCCCACGCCGGCCGCGCGCCGAAGCGCTTGGTCGACGTTCGCGTACGGCGAATCGCCACCGACACCCGCGCCGCGCCGGAGCGCGTCTGCTGCGGACGGGTACGGCGAATCACCCGAGACGCCGGTGCGCGCCCGAAGAGCCGCCGAAGCGTCGGGATACGGCGAGTCGCCAGCGAGCGCGAACGGTCCGACGTCCGGTTGACCGGAGAGCACACCGGCTGAGGCGTACGGTCCAGGCAGCGTCTTTCCGTCTGCGCCCTTCTGCGCGTCCATGTTGATCTTCGCTGCGACCTCGGACGGGTACAGACGAGCGATGAAGCTTTTCTGAAGCGCCGGGGCCGTCGTGTCCTTACCGACGAGCATCGGCATGAGGACATTGCTCACGAGCAACTTGAATGCGTTGATTCCGGCGCCGAGAGCGAATCCCTCGAGCACCGTTTTTGCCGTCCGGTTTCGGATGTACGCAGCGCCGACCGCGGGGACCGCGACCAAACCGACGCTCGCACCGGCACGCGCCCATCCGGGCATGCGTGCGATGTTGAGCGCGTTGGCGAGCGTGCCGGCGCCGTCGGACACGAACTTGTCCTTCGGACGATCGCCGGTTGCGCTCGGGTCGTAGGTCGCGAGGAAACGGTCGAGTCCGTCCGCGATGACGAAGCCGGTGCCTCCCGCTAGGACAGCGATCCCGAGATCGATCGCGCCCATCGAGCCGCCTCGAGAGGCGTGCATGCGGCGACGATGACGCCTGCGTGCTTGCACCGGAGCCGGTGCCGCCACTCGGCGACGACGCCTGCGGCGCGGTGCCGCAAGGGCCGGAGCCTCTCGCGTTCGGCGACGACGGCGCGAGTGCCGCTTCTTGCGCCACCCTTTACGAGCTGCCTTCCGATGACCGGCGGGGTTGCCGCGCCAGGCTTTGGCGTGCGCACGACGACGGCGACGACGCCTGCGCGGTGCTGCCACTACCGGAGCTGCCACACGTCGACGCCGACGACGAGTCGCCACCTTTGCTTCGACGCGCACCCGACGGCGACGACGCCGTGACTGAACGGCGCGTGCCTTGTGCGCTCTGCGCTTGCGGCGCCTCGGAGCGGGAGCTGACTTCTTGGATCGACGCCGACGACGCTTTGCTGCAACTCGAGCCATTGTGCTCTTTCCTTCTCGCGCGACTATTGCGCGAATACCTTTCCCGAAAGGGACGGTGCGTTTGACTTTTGATCCCTTCGGATCGGTTTGACGAAGACGGACGTACTGATCGGTGACGTCCACCTTGCCGTACTTGTACCCATTGGCTTTCGCCCACGCCTTTGCCTTGCCGACAGTCCACCCGGCGTCGCGACTGAAGAGCAGCGACTGCGCATGCATCGGCTTGCGAGACGTTTCGATCGGCGGCTCACGACGAGTGACGAATTGCGGCTTCGGGCGGAACATCGGCCGCCTCGCATCACGACGGGGGCGTCGTGATTCGCTGAGGTCGGCCAATCGATCGTCGTAGAGACCCACACGAGTTAGCCAACAGGCTTTCAAGACGTGTTTGTCGAGTCAACAGGTGCACTAACCTTGCGATCGGTGAGCGCGTGGTTACTGGTGACGAAGCGCTTTGCGTACAACAAGCGCCGGTACACGAAATAAATAACCAAAACGGTCAGTTAGGCTAAGTCGATCCTGACACGTGATAAGCGCACGAGACGCACGTCTCGTGTGATCGAGTTACCGTTCAACCGTAGTGAGACACTACTACGTTGAACACACGCACGTATGACGCGAAGTTCGTAGGATCAGCGCGTGTTCGGATAGCGCGAATCGGCAAGCATCCCGGTGCCCGCCATGCCGACGAAGTCGCCCTCGCCGCTATCTTTCGACGCCTTGCCGGGCTCGACCCAAAACTCGCGTACGCGCGGTGGCGCTTGCCCGACCGGAAGTTTCGTCGTTCCGTCCATGCGCACCCACTGTCCGTGATCGTCTTCGAACGCGATGAACACGTGCGACGGAACATCTTGCGGCGGTTTGTGCGAGCTGCCGATGATCATCGCTGGGATCCCGATCGACATCATCGCAGCAGCAAGTGTAACTGCCGCGTCGTCGCAATCACCGCCCACGATGCAGAGTCCGCCTTCGTCCAAACAAAGCGTTTGTTCCGGTGTTGCCATGAACTCGCCCAAGTGCGGGTCAGCAATGTACGGAACTTTTTTGCGAAACGCTTCGAGGATGCAGCTCGCCTTTTGTTTTCGACTTCCTGACGATGCGTTGCATTTGGCGAGCTCTTGCGTGACCCACGCACGAAGACGAGGGCTCATGCGCGCCGCCCACGAGCGATCGGCGACCTCTTTGAGCGATATACGTGCGCCGACACCTCCTGCCGGGTGAGGACGCGCAACGGTTTGGACGCCAGGAACAGGTTTGTCGATGATCATCGTCGTCTTCTTGGTTTCGTCGCGAGGTAGATCGCGCCGCCTGCTGCACTAGCGGCGACGAACGTGAGCCCGAAAATGGCGCCGTTACTGAGCTCGTTTTTCGGCGACTGCGGAGACTGCGGCGCGGGAGCTGGTCGTGCGACAGCGGCACGTGCAGGACACGGCTCGAATGCCTCTCCGAGCACTTTGTAGAGTGCTTCTCCGGTCGCAAGCTCGTAGTTTCCGGTGTTGATCGGCACCGGTGGGCTTTGCGTCGCGTTCCACGCGAGTTTGAAGGCGTGTACAGCCGCGTTGACGGCGGAGCCGGTACGAGCAACCGACACGCAGTACTCGTCGTCGGCGCCGATGGCAGCGTCGGCAGCTTTCGCTGCGGCTACCAGTTCTGCTGAGTAAGGAGGAGCTCCGAGCGCGCCTTTGCCGGGCGTGACACCATCGGCGTAGGGGAGCGCAGCAAAGTACGAAGGAGGAAGCTCGTCGAATTCTTTGGACCACCACTTGTCAGGGAGATTTATTTTCTCTCCGGCTCGAAGCTCCGTGAAAGTGACGAATCCGTTCGGGTACGTGCGTGTCTGCTTGTGGGCGTTGACGCCAATCAAGTCTCTTGCGCACTTCGGACACCCGGCGTTCGCCGCAGCGATACTTGCTGGGCTGTCGCCAGGCCGCACTTCGTAAACACGCACCCCTGAAAGATTACACGAATTCCCGCTGAGGCTGGTGCACGATTGGCCCATCGTCCCCAACCAGGCGGATCCCCTCGCTTTCGAGCTGCATCCGCAGAATAGGGTTCTTCAAGAGCTTCGAGAGCTTCACCGCGTTTTCGAAGGCCTGATCGTCGCTCGGCGCGTCGACCTCGATGGACACCAGAATACGAAATCTCACAGATCTTCTTCCCATCCCCGCGGCTCCGGCGGAGGTTCTGGCTCTTCTTCTCGAATCGGTGGCGGTACGTGCACAGGCGGTGGCGGGAGATCTTGCTCTCTAGCCTGTGGCGTTGGCCGCACCGGTACGGCTACGAACCCTTCGGGCGGCTCATACCCCTCGACTACACGAACGAAGCCCGGCGGGAGCTGTTGCTGCTCTACCTGTTCTCGTCGCTTACGTTCTTCGGCGGCGGTCTTGCTGATCTTGTCGATGAACTCGCCGCCCTTTTTGAGCATGCCGGGCAAGTTGACGAGAAGAGTGTCCCAACCTCTGAGGTTACCGTCTTGGCGGTTGTAGACGAGATCTCCGTTCTCGGTACGGACGACTTCTACCGGACTATCTGGATCTTGCCCCTGGGCTCCGTCCAAATGTCCACCGACGTCGCTCCGTCGCCCGCCGCCATCAAAAAGTGAATCGAGCTCCTCTCTGAGCGCCATGGCTCTTCGAACGGTGCTCATCGACTCGCGCAAAGGATCGGGCGGTCCCTGGTGTTGACGAGGGTCGTAGCGGTCGTGTTGTTCGATTTGCTGCGGGTAGTAAGGACGTTGGCCCATCGGTTCCCGCTGTCCTCGGTACATCGGCTCTCGTCTCTCGAGCGCCGGCCTGTTCACAGGTTCGAGCACACAACAGTTAGCTTCCGGCAGCCACCGATAGACGTAGCCGGACGGGGGCGGAGTGCTTGGGACGTTTGGACCCTGGAGCGTTTGCGGTTGTTGATGCCCCCCACGAGATGTGTTGCCTTGCATGCGCTGAAACATGTCGAACATCTGCTGCATCCACGCCATTTGCTCAGCAGGACTCGCAGTAGGAGGCGGCTGTGGCGGCATGATAGGTAGTTGAGGCTGCGACGAGTACTGCTGCGGCGCCATGCGCTGCTGCATGTTCTGAAACATGTCGAACATCGACTGGAACGTCGAGAACATCGCGCCCATGTCTTGTCCTGGGGCTTGAACGACGACGGACGGTGCACCCGGCGCCGCCGGTTGCTGCGGCTGTGGGTAGTGCCCGTTCCCGTTCTGTTGACCTTTCGGGCGCGTGTCCGGCATCGTGATTCGTCCTTGCCCGCGCCACTGGTGGCCCGACGAGTCGTGAAACCTCACGTCGTACTCGGCCATTTCACTCTGACCGTGAAAAGACATGAACACTTCGTAGAGCTCCGTCCGAGATCGAGGACGACTACGAATCACATGAGTCGGCTGTTGCGATCCGGAAAGGCGCTTGAACGTGATGTCGATCGAGTCAGGTTCCCAGGACTTGAGAATAGTTTCGTAAACGACGAGCGGATCGTTTGTACCGAACCCGACGTTCTTCTTGCCTTGTCGCTTCTTGTTTGCGATCGATCGCAGTCGTCGATCTTCACGCACAGTGGCAGGATCTGCCGCGCCGAGTTTACGCACCTTTTCGATGTCGGCTACGAGCTCGCCGGTCTCTTCGTCTTCTTCGGCGCCCGCTTCTTCCAGAATGTCGGCTTCCTCTTCTTGCGCCGGAATGTTGACGCGAGGCTGAAACTCTTCACGCTCGTCGCTTGCTTTACGACTCGCCATTTTCTCCCGGATCTCCTTGGACGAAGTTTTCAGGACGACGGCTGCCCGTTTGGAGGCGGCGGCTCGGTGACGGCGGTTTCAGGTTCGTCGTCTAGATCATCATCCTCATCCGTGTCTTCGTACACGTAGGGGTCTTCGCCCGCCAAGGATGCGTTGATCTCTTCTGCCAAGACTTCGTTGGCCATCCGCTCATGCGCCAACCGAACGCGGCTCATCGGAATGAGGTCTCGTGCACCCTCTGCGGTGTTGCGCGCCGTTGAGTAGACGTAGACCGCGACCGCGCCACGGCCGATGAACATGCACTCGATGGTCATGCTGGGCATGAAGGGATGGGCTTTTCCGACGATCCAGTTCACCGTCGGGCCTTTGCTGTTACCGTTCGCCGGGTCGAGATTGTCGGTGACCAGCAACTTGAGCTCGGGTGGCGGCAGCTCTTCGGGCTTTATCGGAACGTTGGGCATGGTCATAGGAGTCCGTCCTGGGCGAAGGAATAGAACGAGGGTTTTCGAGAAGACCCGGCCACGATCACGTGATCGATGAGCGGCATCCCGACGGTTTCGAACGCATCGGCGAACGCTTCCGTCGTCTCTTCGTCCGCCTCGCTTGGCTGCGCTTCCACACCCGAGGGGTGGCAATGGAACAGAATCGCCCCACCACCGCCACTGAGCACAGCGGCCCTGAGCGTAGGAAGCATGGGCGCCATCACGCTCGACGCTTCACCGCGTCCGGTTTCGGAGTACCCCTTCAAGCGGCCGTGAATGTCGACCGTAAGGACACCGAACACTTCCTCGTTCGCTCGACCGAGATACTCGAAGAGAAATTTGGCGACCTTCTTCGGGTCGTTGAGCGGCCCGATCTTGTCGGCGAGCGCGTTGCACGCCGCGAAAGCCTCGTCGTCCTTTTCGACTCTGAGAAAAGGTCGGCACGTCGCGCCGCGCCCGCCTGACAGTTCGACCTCTTCGGTTTCACGCATACGAAGACGTGGCGCACGTACGACGCGAGGCGGGCAAGCGCAGTCACGTGCCCGCGTCCTAACCATCGGGTTCGAACGAAGGTGGAGCATTCAGACCGGTGCTCCCGCAACCGCGTCGCCGGCCCCGTTTGACGTTCTTTGATGCGCGCCGAACGATTGTGCCGCTTCCAGAGAGTCGAACGGCACGAATTCTTTCCCGCTCGGTGTCTGCACCAGGAGATCGTTCTGAGTTACGTCCGTTGCGAAGAGCACCACGTCTTTCTCTTCGGCGAATGGGATGAACACCATTCCGGCGTCTTGCACGATGTGCCGGATCGAAATCACGAGCACGATATCGCCGACCTTGACGCCCTTCTGCGCCGCATCCGGACCGACCGCATCCACGAGGATGTACTTGGTGACTTTCGTCTGATCGACTCGAATGATCTTAGATTCGGACTTCAAGATCACCATGCGCCCGATGAGTTGACTGTTTCGCGGAACGAATTTCATGACGTCGTGTTCTCCTCGAGCTTTGGGGCGGTAGTGATCACTGGAAGTTCGGGTGTCAAGCCTGCGCGCTTGAGTGTCTCTCTAAGTGCCGCGATTTCGATCTGCGACGCCGCGAGCTCGGCGAGCACCTCACTGAAATATTCGCGAGTCGGCGGCGACCACTGATCTCCAGGTTTTCTCGCCCCGACAGGCGCGCACGTTCGAGCATTGTTCAAGATGACGAGAGCATCCATTCGAAATTCACGATCCCGGCAATCAGGCAGACACAGTTCGTCTTCCTTGCCGTCGCAGCCTTCCGAGTGCTTGCAACGTTCGATGATCGCGATGGCTGTTTTCTCGACGGCGGCCCAACCAACCAAGTTACGCCACGCCGCGAGCTTGAGCGCGTTCCAGTCACGCACCCTCACGCCCACTTTCTTGTCACCCGGATCTTCGAAACCGAGCATTTCTCGTTGCGTCGTCATCTGAGCGCTCCGTTTGGTTCGTGGATACGCAAGTACCCTTCACGCGCAGGACGGGTGGCAGCTTGCGTCAAAATCTCACGCATCCAAGCGCTCACGCTCATTTTGCACCGTTCGGCACGTTGTTCGAGAAGGCGAAGTTGCTCAGGTTGGAGAGCCAAGCTCACGCGCGTTGTCTTCATTGGTGCTTTGGTCATCCGTTTTCTACTTGTGCACTACCAAAGTAGGGAGGTTAACATACTGCTCTCGCCGAAGTAGACCTGTCAAGGGACCGGGCGTAGACTCACGAGGGATGCCGCAATTCGGTGCTGGCCCCGAGCTCGCTGCGCAGTGCCCATTCGTGCCTACGCCCGACGGCTGGAGGCCATGGTTAGAAGCGGACGGACCCGTACCGGAAGCGCTTGCCAAGAGAGCAACGTCGTTCGCCGCTGATGCCAGCATTCCTCTTGGGAGTACCGAGAGTTACCCGCTACCTGGCGTGACGACGCTCATTCGAATCGAGCCGCACGCTTGGGGGCGTGACGCGGGCGGTAACCTCGTCCAGGGATGCTTTCGAGCAGGCGCCGTTTTCCTTCCGAGCGAAGCAGCGAGCCCCCAGGAAAAGGGCGGAAGTGGGTGGGAAAAAGCCATCGCCGTTCTTACCGTGGCGAGCCTCGCGGTCGGTACGGCCGCCACCTTGTACTCTTGGGGGAAGCCATGAACGAGCAGATCTTCTTGGGCGACGCGCCAGCGGTTGGGTTCGGCGACGTGGCGAGCGAGCAGAAATTCATCGTCACCGGCGCAGGCATCCCGCTTCTCGGTTGGGCTGTCGGAGCAGTTGGCGGCGGAGTTATCGGGTACAGGTCTGGAAAAATCTTGGGCGCAATAGGCGGTGTCGTAGTTGGTGGCATAGTCGGCACAGCAACAGGTGCCGGAATCGCTTACTTGATCCTCAAGAACGCTGCGGACGAACACAACACTGGAGTCACAGTGAAATGACCCGTAACAGCCAGCCCGTCGTCGGTTTCGGAGTGGCGTCCGTCGCGGCACCCGTCATCGCCGCTTCACCGTGGCCGATGGTGCTCGCGACGAGCTTCGTGTCGGCAGTGACCGGATTGGTCGTCGAAGAAGTCGTTCGATCGGTGAGAAAGAAACGGAAGCGTCGATGAACGAAATGGTTTTTCTCGGCGGCTGTCCCGTCATCAGGCCCGAAGGGATCTATCTCAACGGCCGGCGCGTCATCCGACTGGGGCTCGACGCGCCAGGGTTTCTTGGCGACGTCGCCGATCTGCTTGCGTATCGACAGATGTGGGAGCCGTACATCTCGGCGCACCTCGAGCTCTGGCGCGACTTGAACGGGTGGCTCGAACAACAGCCCGAAGCGGCGAAATGCCCAGCCGGGATCTTCGACGCCTCGAAGGTCACGGGCGACACGACCGGGCTCTGCGCCACGCTCTCGCTCACGCGCGCCCGCCTCAGTACGACCGACCCCCGCGGCATTCTTACGCAATGGAACGCCTGGAAGGACAAGTCGAGCGCCGACATCGTCGCGGGGGCTCCGGCAATGCTCGCGTCGCACCAAAACACCGTCATGAACGTCGGCACCGTCGACGCGCAGGATTTGCTTCACTACCACGCACGTTGGCAGCTCGCGCCGCCGAATCTTCCGGACGTTCCGTCTTTCAGTTTGCAGCAACAACTTCGCGCACAGATCGAAGGCGCCTACATCACTACGAAGGGCGTCATCCAGCTCATCGGCTACTCTGCGAACTCGCTCCTCGGTGAAGCGCGCGACATGGCGGACGCCGCCGCCAAAGGGCTCACCGACGCGGCGAAAGACATTCCCAACACGGCACGCACCATCGGCATCGTAGTGGCGGTCGCGGCCGTCATCGTAGGGGGCGCGCTCATCGTCTACTACGTGCCGAGGCGCCCTGCGCTTCCGGAGCGAGCATCCACGTGAGCTATCGCCGATCGACGTTCATGCCCGTCGCGCTCTTCATCGGCATTGCAATCTTCATCGCATTCGCGTTCGAGCGCTGCGCCAGTTCGACCTCGAGCTCGCCAGCGCACATACCGACAGGACTGCCGAAACCGTGAGGATCACTTTTTTCGCCTCGTGCGCCCGACGCGAATACTCCACGCGGAAGTACGGCTCACGCCGAATCGTTCGGAGATTTGTTTTAACGACGCGCCCTCTTTTATGGCGACACGAATCTCACTTACAACATTCGCAGGGATTGCTTTGTTACTCCCGCGTCTCCCTCTCTTATCCATGTCTGCGGTGTTGTCGCGATGGGTTCCTACGTAGAGGTGTTTCGGATTTACACAATGTCGCACGTCGCAGTGATGAAGGACCAAAAGACCATCCGGGATCTTTCCGTGCGCCAGCTTGTATGAATACCGATGCGTGTATTCGTTGTCCCCCGACACGGTACTTTGCCCAAACTGACCGTAGCCGGCATCAGTGCAGTACCCTGTCCATAGCCAACACGAGTTGGTTTTGCGCACACGAGCCCAAAACCGCTCCTCCGGCGGCCTCGAACGGTAGTCTCGCGAGAGATTCGAGCACGTCTTTGAACAGAATCGGCCCGCTTTACCGCGAGCCACTTCCGAGGCCCCGCGCTCAAATTTGTCGCCGCAATTCTCGCACACGCACTGAACCATTTTCGTCGGATACGTGTGCCGTTTCCTGCGAGGTAACGTCATGCTAGGTTATGGCATCGATGTTAGCGTACATCAAGACCCCGCGGCACTGCCATGGGATACGTTCCGCGACCACGTAGACTTCGTGATCGTTCGCGCCGCCTACGGCGTAACGCTAGACAAGCGCGCCTACGAACACGTTCAACGAGCGCGAGGGATCGGCGCAAGGGTTGGCTTGTATTCGTACTTCAGACACGAACAGAACCCAGACGATCAGTACGTGGCGCTCTCGCGCACGGTTGAAAGTTGCGGTATCAGTACGGGAGACATTGTCCCTGCGCTCGATATCGAAGACGACGAGATCGGTCACGTACCAGTTTCACCGTCTTGGTCGAAACCTTGTGAGAAATTCGTCAATCGAGTCGTTACCGATTTTGGCGATTGCCTCGTGTACGTGACACAAAGGGGCTGGGGGATGCTAGGTCGCCCCGAGTGGGTGCTTCATCGCCCACTGTGGTGCGCCTACTACAGAGACGTTGCATTGCCCGCGACACCGTCGGGCATGCCGGCGACGATACATCAACATCGCATAGGACCTTTCGTGCCCAACGGTCCCGGCGGCTCGTTCAAGCCAGCGGAGCTCGATCAGAACCGCCTCCTTCTCCCGCTTCCGCTCGTCGGCTTCCGCCCGACCGAGGACGACCAAGAACGCGTACGCGCGCTCGTCGCCGAAACACTCCGACAAGGTGTGCAAGAGACAGACACCGACGAACTCGCGCCCGATACTGAAAGAAACGTGTGATCGCCGTTGCAGAAGTACCCCAAACGACGAGTCGGAGTACCCAGACGGGTACTCTCGTTCGACTCGGAAGCGTGAGGTAAAGTGGAAACTGACGAGCCTGATATGGACGAACATGGATTCGACAGGCGTCTTTCTGCGCTCGAACGGTGGCGCGACGTCATCGACATGGAACGCGGCCAGATCATGGGCGAACTCGGAGAGATCAAGGGTCTCATGTCGGGCGTAGGGATACAGATGGCCGGGATCGTTACCCAACTCGAGGGCATCAAAGAGCAACTCGAGGAACGCCCGAGCCGCACCGAGTACAAAGAGACCGAACGTCAGATCGCGAGCATTCGAGCAAAGGGCAAAGAGCTCGAGGCGAAGGACAAGGAACTCGAAGCAAAGACGACGGTGGGGCTGCTCTCCAAGCTCGAGGTGACTGGTCCCGGCGGCATGACATTCAAACTCTTCGGCGTCTCAGGCGTCACGATCGTGCTCGTGTTCTTCCTGATTGTCGTGATTCTAGCTCTTTGGATTTTGCGCAAGTAGCGGCGGGTCGTCGCCCGCGATCGTGCCGCCCACGAACGCACCAACCACAGCACCGGCGGCTCCGCCGATGACCATGGCGTCTTCGACTTCATTACCGCGCGAACGCGCATGAGCGTATCGCAACCGAACGCTCGGACGGTAACGCGCAGCGTAGTACCCCGCCGCCCCGCCCGCGACGCCACCGAGAACAGCACCGAGCGCAGAAAAAAGACCTGTTCTTGCGTTGCTCATTGGATACTCGGCGCTTCCACGTGATCTCCGGTCTCGTAAGGCACCGCGAAGATCACACACATGATCGGCATGTCGGCATTTTGAAGATCGACGACAAGCCAGAAGGCGCTCGAGTCGAGCGGCAACTTCATGATGCTCTGGGCCGATTCGCGCCACATCTTGAACTCAGACGCACGCCCGCCGAAAAGTTGTCGAAGGTGCGCGCAGTACGCGAGGCGCGTCATGTACTGAATCGCAGGGCCTTGATCAGACGCCGCAAGGACGATGTCGCCGTTGTTGAACCTGGACCGTGCTGTACGGTACGCCTCGAGCAAATCCGCTGGCTTGAACATTCGCCCAACAACCCGTTTGCAGTCGTCGGTCGTACCCGGAGCGAACTCGAGACCTGTTTTGAGCATGAGGTGCATGATACCGTAGGATCCGGTGACGATCCATCGCGGCTTTCTCGCCGTAGACAAGACGCTACTAGCGTGGGCGCTCCGCACGTCCGAATCGAAGCCATCGACGAGGATGAGCGCTTCGGGCAAGGCGTGGCACTACGAGATCGGCGAAGACCGCCAGGGCGAAGCGTTCACGAGGGTGCCGTTTCTGCGCGCCGTCGTGGATCTGACCGGCGAGGGCGCACCGCCGTCGCTCGTGCGCTGGTGGGCGAACGTGCTTCGCGCGGGCGCCGAATACTCTCCGCACAAGCACGACGGTAAGTGGGCGTTCGTCTACCACCTGACGGAAGGCTCGGCCGTGCGCTTCGAGGGAGGCCCGAGCTTTGAGGCGACGCCGGGGCAGATTCTGGTTTTCGATTCGAAATTGCTGCACTGGACCGATGCGGTGACGGGAGACGCGCCGCGTGTGTCAATCGCTGGCAACCTCCACTTCAAATCAGTTCCACGTGTCGAGCACGGTGCATGAAGTTTGCGATGCGGACACGTGCACGACGTTCGATGCCTCCCAAGACCAGCCGAGCATGACGTCCGCGCTATGCCCCAATACACGAAACTCTCCGCACACGTTGCCGGCGAAGCAGGTGCAGCCGTTTTCCGCGCACCACGCTTCACACGCCTTGACGGCTTGCGTCCTGTCGTGGGTACCGAGCGAGACGCAGTCCTGCCACGTCTGACCGGCACCGTTGTCGTGCGTGACGAGCGTGCAGCCGGCGTCCGTCGCCTGGGTGCCGCCGGTCTCGATGGGCGCGCCTCCGGTGCTCAGAACCCCACCGGTGCTCGGCGAGCCTCCGGTCTGAGACGATCCGCCCGTTTCCTGAAACGAACCCCCGGTGCTGTGAGACGAGCCGCCCGTCGCCTGAGACGCACCACCCGCCCCGGCGTCGGCCTCCGGAGCTCCGCCAGCAGCGACCTCTCCGCCCGTTCCTGGCGCACCTCCGGTCGACGTCGAGCCGCCCGGAGCCGAATCCGGTGCGATCGTCGGCGTAAAATCGGTCGTGAACGCCTCGCCGCTACAGCCGAGCACGAATACCGCAAGTACAACTAGATTGAAGTGCTTCATTGTGGTCCTTTTGTAGCTACGCGGCCCGGGGTGCGATTCTTCCCTTCATTGATCGTCGTAGAGGTTCTTTCCTTTGCTGCGGTTCGAAATGGCGGCAAGACGACCCAAGATCGAGCTGACCGCTACCGCTGCAAAAACGCCGATGAACGTATCGTTGTAGATCTTCCAAAAGAGCTCGAAAACGGAGAGGCAAATCCCGAACTCCGAGAGCCAGAAGAAGAACGTTCCGCGTTTCATCCCCCGCCCCATCCGCGTCCGCCACTTCCACCGCCCTGACCTGGTGCGCCGCCCTTGCCGCCTTGTGCCGGAGTCGTCGCCGTGCCGTCTGCACCATCGGGAGCTCGACCACGTGTGCTGCAATTTGGGCAGTAATAGTCCTGCGGGAAGGAACCGACGCGCTCAGAGAACGGTTTCTGACAGAGCAATCTGTCGCATTTACTGCAACGAAACTCCACTCGTCCAGGACGACCAGGCGACAAGAAGTAGGATTCTTTTTTTAGATCTTCGACGGTGCCGCTCACGACTCCGGGGGAGCCGTCACCGAACGGATTCGGACCGCCGCCGCCTTGCCCTGAGAGGTCGACAGATCCCGAGGGATTGAAGCGATACGCAGTCATGTCCGTAACGATGACCTCTGACTCCTGCCGAATCCGACCTTCCGGCTTGTCGAGTATCGTTTGGAGCCGCTCGCACTCTTTCCTCGCCGCGTCGCGCTCCTTCGCGAGCTCCAAGCACACCCGTTCGAGACTCGAACGCGCGGCTTCGCGGTAGAAGCCTCGGAGCGTTTGAAGGAGCCGGTTCAAGCGTCGGAGCTCGCGGCGTTGGTTCGAGATGCGCCTGCGAAGCGGATTCGGTGGGTGGTCTGAATGCTTCAGTCTCGACATGGTGATCCGTTTCTGATTCCGCTCACCGAGCGAGCGAGTGAGACAAGCCATTCTGCGAAGGCCGGAGGCGTGAGCATGTTCGCGCGCGTCCCGGTCCGCTTGAGCGTGTATCGGTTGCGGCGAGCTCGGCGCGCGTCGCGAGAGACGCAGTGCGTCGGGGTCCCTCCGGAGCGGAGCCCGGAGAGCGTCACTCCCACGTAGTAAAGCCACGTCGCTTTCCGGCACGAGTGCCCCCAGGCGACCTGTTCGACGCGAACCGTGCGGCCCCCGAATGCGTCCGGCAATTCCCCGGGTTTCGGCAGGCCACACCGATCCCAGAGTGTCGAATACTCCGGATGCTCAAGAACGCCGCCGAACGCGCGCACCTGCTCGACAGCGCGAAGGCCGCAAGATGGGTCTTGCTTCGTGCACATGTGCCGGAGCCGCCCCCACGGACCGCACGGCGGATGCGCGACGACGGGCCACGGCCCCGAATAAGCGCGAGCATCGCGCGACTCGTCCCAAGCATCGACACCGGGCAGTTTCGGATACGGCCCCCGAGGGTCAACATAGAGCGCGGCTACCGGCACAGAAACGACCGGCGACGTCGCGTTGCGGACTGCCGACTCCTCGGACTGGCCAGCTCGGGACCCGGAGGCATCCTGCTTCATTTTTGCTCTCCGGTTATTGGAGCCAGCGGCGCCAGGAGCCGCGCGCCGGTCCCCTCAGCCCAGACCAGAAAGCATTCACGGTGCATCGGTCCCTTGAGTGTCGCCATATTCGGGCCGCCGTCGAGTTCAGACAATCCCCCGCCGCAGTAGGCGCAATCAGATGGCGCGCACCCAGAAATACCCGACTGAGTCTTGTGCTTCATTGCCGCACCTAGGTTTGCGCAAACCTGATCATCTGGTTGTTGTATTCCTCGCTGTCTACCTTGACGCACACGTTGCCGCTTGAATCCAGCCACAGGTCGTCGTTACCGAATAGCCAACCGAGAAGAATGACGATGCCGCGAGCCGCGCGTAGTTCTATGTGCGCCCACAACGGAGCGCCATGAAGTGGATCGAACGCAAACACTGAGCCGCCAGGACACCGAAACGTGTAGAGCACCTGGCGTATGTCCGGCTTGTTCGTGCTCACCTGATCCTCCCGGAGATGAGTAGCTCCCCGATGTCGCCGCGCTTGCCGCCCTTGGAGTTGATCCGACGTGGAGCTTGGACCTTCTCGAAGTAAAAGCTCTTGTGCCTGTAGAGCCGTCGCACGAGCGGCGTGTTTGAGTTCGAGAGCAAAACGTGAACGCCTTTTTTGACGAGCTTCGCCGCGACGTCGCGCAAACGAACCTGCTCTTCCAGACCGAAACCACCTTTTGTGTAGGCCGTGAAATTCGCTGTCTTCGAAGCTGGGGCGTACGGCGGGTCGAAGTAGACAGCGTCGCCGCGCTTCGCTTGACCTACCCTTTCCTCGAAATCGGATCCCCAGATGCTCACCTCTCCACGAAGAACCGTTTCCACGACGCGAAGGTTTTCCTCGTCGCAAATCATCGGGTTCGTGTAGCGCCCGAAGGGTACGTTGAAATGCCCCGCCTTGTTCACGCGCCAGAGACCGTTGAAGCAAGTTTTGTTCAAGTAAATGAACCGCGCCGCGCGAGCACTCGAGCTGAGTTTGTTCGGATCCTGCGCTCGCACGTCGTAGTAGTACTTCTCTTCGTAAACGTGTTTCTCGAGCGCTCGAATGACATGATCGGCGTCGATCGTAAGAGCTATGTAGGCATTCACGAGCTCTTGGTTCGAATCCCCGATGACGGCCTTCTTGAACCGCCCCTCTGCCGCGAGCGCGAAGAACACCGCACCGCCACCGACGAACGGCTCGTAGTAGGTTTTGATCTTCTTCGGGAGCCGAGGAAGGATCAACGGCAGAAGTGCGGTCTTGCCTCCTGCGAATTTCAAAAATGGATGCGCGACCGTCACGGCTTCCTCGGCGGGTACTCGACCCTGACGATGCGACTCACGTAGCGAGCCTCGCCCGACTTCTTGTACGGCTTGGACCAATCGTTTTCCTCCCGAGCGTGAGCGATATGGAGGGTGTGGTAGCCGCCACCGAGCTCGACCTCTTCGAAAATGAAGAGCGACGGCGGATTGTACGGACGATCGATTATCGATTCGATAGACGGACCCTCGAGCCCCCTCACGTACTCAATGGCCGCGCCCACGACGGCGAGCTCATCGACGGACAAGCGCGACTTCGAGGCCATGTCGAGAAGAGCGTCGAGAGGGTTCACTTCGCTCGACCCTTTACCAATTTGACGATTCCGCTCGGCGCTCGGTCGAACAGGCGCGCGACCTCGTTCAAGCCCTTGCCCTTCCCCATGAGCCACTTGTAGACGTCACGACGAGCAGCA
>Ga0307468_100000086_pt1 | contig 23491 bp, 15 predicted proteins | sample atmdna_FD_203085 | JGI IMG/M metagenome (GOLD analysis project Ga0307468, IMG submission 203085) | Hardwood forest soil microbial communities from Morgan-Monroe State Forest, Indiana, United States - atmos_gases AM2C_05 | ecosystem: Environmental > Terrestrial > Soil > Temperate forest > Bulk...
CCACAGCGCCGCGAATTGCCGGCCTTGCGCCGGCGCTTTCCGCGAGCTTCGCTTCGAGGGTCGCTGCAAGGTCTGAAAGCTCGGCCAGCGAAATCCGCGAAGCAAATCGCAAAAGGTGGTTTACCTGTTCAAGCAAGCTCTCTCGGTCGTGCGCCGATAATAAAAACAACTCGGCATCCTGGGCAGACGCGAGCAAGGCAAGCTCACTGGCTTCCAACCGGTTTGGTCGCCGAGGCGCGATGCTTTCGAGCACGATGTGCGTATTTATTCCGCCAAATCCCATGGCGCTCACGCCGGCGCGCAACGGGCAGTCTGCGGGCCAGACCTCGCCTTGCTTTAATGTTTTGAGCGCCGCATCGGCAGCGCTCAACTCGACGTGGGGACGTTCGCAGCCGGTTGTCGGCGGCAATATCTGTTTTTCGAGCGCCAGCGTTGCCTTGATCAATCCGGCCATCCCGGCGGCGGCCTTGGTGTGACCGATATTCGCTTTGATAGAACCGATCACCGCTCGTGCATGTGCCTTCGCATGGCGGCGAGCCTGCGACAAGGTTTTTAGCTCCGTCGTATCACCGACGCTCGTCCCTGTGCCATGTCCTTCGAAGTAGCTAATGGTCTCTATGCCGAATTCAGCCCGCTTGTAGGCGCGCTGCAATGCCAACAACTGGCCTTCCATTTCAGGGCGTGTGATGGCACCGCGTCCGTCAGACGAGACTCCCCAGCCTCTGATGACCGCATAAATTTTACAGCCCTTTTGCACGGCCTCGCGATAGCGCATCAGGACGATGAAACCACAGCCTTCACCCGGCAAGAATCCCGACGAGCGCACATCGTAAACCCGCATCCCATCCGGCGACAGCGCGCCCGCTTTGGCAAAGCCGACCAATTCAAACGGGTCTATGCTCAAATCAACGCCGCCCGCCAGGGCAACATCGAGGTCGCCGGCGGCCAGCGCTGAGCATGCAGTTGCGACGGCCAACAAAGATGAGGCGCACGCGCCATCCACCGTATAGCCCGCGCCTTTGAAGTCAAAGTGATTGCAGATGCGACCGGCGATGGTGTTCGACAGATTGCCTGCAAGGGTATCTTCGCCGACGGCGGGGAAAGGCTCTTTGTAAAGTTCCTCACATCGCTGGACGACTTCGCGTATTTCCTCCGTCGCCCAGCCGCGCTCGCAAAGCGTTCCTTCCAACACACGGCGGACGTAAGGCCAGCGCAAGCGTAATGTATTGGCGCGCGAGAATTCGCCGGTGAGCGTGTTGCCCAAAAAGACACCGGTCGCTTCCTTTGGCAATCCTTCGCCTTCGGGGAAACCGGCATCATCGAGAGACTGCGCCGCGATGTCGAGCGCCAGCCAGTGCGCCAGATCCGCAGAGCGAAACGTGCTCCCGGCAATACGGAAGCGCGTGCGGTCGAATTCGTAGCCTTCGATCAAGGCGGCGTCAGCGGCGTAAATTTTATCCGGCGCGCTCTTGTCGGTTGATAAATAATCGTCAAGGCGTAAGCGTTCGTCGGGAATTCGGCGGAAGGCTCGCCGCCCGGCGAGACAATTCTCCCATAATTCAGCCGGCGAGCGGGCGTCCGGATAGCAACAGGCCATTCCGACTATGGCGACGGGTTCCTTCATCGATCAAACCTCGCTGACCGCAGCCACGCCAGTATCTACCGTCGCCGTCTCGTGCTCGCGACGCGCGGCCATTGCCTGAAGCGCATAGATCCCCAATCCGCGTATGGCGCAGATCAGAGTGAGGCCGAAGAAAAGCCCAAAGACTACGTGCATCAGCACCAGCGCGGCATAAGCTGTGGCGACCGCCGCGCCAAACAGTATCTGCCCTTTGTAATCGCTGGGGCTGGTTGCCGGGTCGGTCACCATGTAAAAAGTAAAGAGGATGAAGGCCATCCCTGTCATCGGGCCGAGGGCTGCCGAAATGGGCGTGTCGCAAATCAAGCCTCTAATGATCGCTTGTAAAGCGAAGCTGCTGAGCCAGGCGGCGATGAGCGGGAGTTTTCGGGTGAATCGCCAATTCAAAATGGTTCCTGAAACAACGATGAGGGCCGGTAAAATCCAATCGCCAGCCGCGCCGAGGTTTTCGGTGAACATGTATGGCGGCGCAATGCCTACCCAAGAGAAGAGCAGCAGCGTGATGGTGATGCCGAAGTTCGACGGGTTGAAAAAATGCCGGCTGCCTGACCCGCTTGGCACGCGAAACAGCAGCTTAGAACTGATGGCGACGGCGGCACCGAAAGCGACCACCCAGAGGCGATCATTGGCATAAAGCAACATCGAAACCGCCAGCGCCGAGATATGCGCCGAGAGCAAAAAATCGATGAAGTTGCGCACGCCCCCGACAAACTTCAGGGGTCGCCGGTTTGCCCACGCATCAATCAGTTCAAAGGCGATCTCCAAACTGTAAGCTGTGGCCATAGCGACAAGCGGCTGCGCCCAGGATTGCTCGAACCCTAATACCGTATGTCCGAGAATATTCAGGATGGTGATGGCCAGGGCAAAGCGCCTGAGACCACCGAGCCGCCGCATCCCTTCCCAGTTTTTGTCCGTTCTCATGGATTGCTCTCCTCTCCGTCTACTGTCCGAGCAGCACCGTATGCCAGCCCGGCGGCAATTGCAGCGCGTTATGATGTAGTTGGCCGGTTGCATCCCGCCAATCAATCTCTACTTTGAGGGATGCATCGGCGGGGATATGACCGAGTCCGAAATGCAGATCGGGGCTGCGCTTCCCGGAATGGCCGCTGCCGCCATCCACCTGCGCGACCAGCTTGCGCCCGTCGCTGAGGTGAACCGTAGCCAGCGCGCCAATGGCCGGCGAACCATACAGATCGACGCCTGGATGACCCGCTTGCACACGAATCGCGGTCGTTTTTTCGCCGCTCACCGGGAGCAAAAGGTGAAGCCCCAGAAACGCTCCGGGGTTGGGACTCTCGTTCAGATAAAAGTAAGAAGTCATCCATTGATTGGCGCGGGCAAAATCCAGACGGCCATCGCCGTTGACATCAGCGACGGCGATGCCTCGACTGACTTCGGACTCGCCCAGTCCCAGGTCGCCGGCCAGATTGTAGTAGCGGCCATCACTGGCCCGAACAAAGAAGGGGCATGGCTTCTGTCCGCTGAGATCGTCTCCGGGATGAAAGCGCGGCCAATCGCCGAGCCGGTGCAATAACTGATCATTCGACATCGCCAGTTCATGTAATTCCGGCCACCGATTGACCTCGCCTTTCATGAACCCCGTTGCCTGTAGCGCTTCACTGAAGCCGTCATTATCCAAATCGATAAACCGTGCGTCCCAGCCCCATCCGCTGCGCGACAGGCCGAGCGCTTCGCTGCGGTCAACATAGGGGGCAATCCCCTGTTTCATCAGGTCAATCTCGCCTGTGCTGACCCAAACGAAATGGCTCTCTTCCAGAGCGTAGTCCTCGGCGATGTTGCTCACGTAAATATCGAGCCAGCCGTCGCCATTGAGATCAGCGAAATCCACGCCCATGCCTTTGAATGAATCTTTGCCCAGAACTTTTGAATTCGGCGTCGTCAGCGTCTTTCTGCCTTCCAATAGATCGAAACGCAGATGACCGGGGGTTGAGCGGTTATAGAGCAAGCGGTCGGGGCCGAAGTCATTGGCGAAATAAATTTCAGGAAGCATGTCGCCATTGAGATCGGCAGCGCCAACGGCCAATGTCCAGGAGTTGGCGACTTCGTTGCTCAAGCCGGCATCAACTTCTCTGAAGCTTGCCAGCGGATTACTTCCAGAGCGTCCGCCTGACCACAAGAACAAGTGCTTGTGCCCGCCGTTGAAGGCCCGCGTCATGGAATCCTGCATCTGTTCGTGATTGGTCGCACTGGCGTCCAGGATGCGCGCGCCATCAGGAAAATAGTTGGCGATAATTAAGTCGATATGCCCATCGCCGTCAAGGTCGGCCTGGGTCGCGCAGTTCGTATACCAGCGCGATTGATCGGCAACGAGTTCTACTGGCACATAGAGGCTGCGCGCTAACTGTGCAGGCGCGTGCGCCGCCTCGCCGGCGGTGCGCAAAAAGATGACCGGCGTTCGGCCCCAGTAATAGACCAGGATATCGATCAAGCCATCTTCGTTGAAGTCGCCTGGCAGGCAACCCATCGGTGCCATAGTCGATGAGTTGAAAGGCAGCGGCGACACATTAAGTTCAAATGGCCGATAGCGGGCCGGCGTGCCCGGCACCGGCGCGACGATCACCTGGTCGGTGCGCGGGTCAACGTAGCAGGCATCATTCGATAGCCCATCGCCATCCAGATCATTGAGCGCCACGGCTGCGCCGACCGAAGATATCCAACTGGAGATATGTTCCAGGTCGGGGTGGACAGCCCGCACATAATGCAGGGGGCTGCCTTCAAGCCCAGGCAGCGGCAACTGCGTAAAGCTGAAGCGGGAGACCATACGTTCGCGCTCAGGCTTGGACAGCGACGGCAACCGCGCGAACCCGTAGATCGCAAGAATGATCACCACGGCGATGATCCGCGCCGCATAAATTCTAAATACGCCGACTAATCCAGTCATTTTGCGATTACCTCTTTTGCAAAGCTTTCCTGAATGCGCTGCTGCCAAATCCTATAATCCGGGCCGAGGTTTTCAGTCTCCAGTGCTTGTAAAGTTATATCGGTTACTTTGGCGGCGGCTTCGGCAGAGACGCCGCAAATCACCTGGCAGGCGAGGTCGGTGTGGGAGACGAGGTTGGCGGCGCGCTGGCGCGCTTTGGCGGCGAAAGCCGCGCCCTGCGCTAGATTGGGTTGGAAGCGCCCGGCCCTTCCCCGCAAGGCTTCGATGTTTGGCCGATCCTGCCCGCCGGCGTAGGCGCAGGCGAGCCCGATGCCGCTCCACAAATCAGCCTGCCGCGACTCTGGAAATGAGGCGACCGTCGCCGCAATCGCCGGCACCTCCGTCCCTTCAACAAACCAGAGGCTGCGCCCAAGTCCCCGGTCGAAGACACGGGCTGCATACCCCGCCAGTCGTGTAGATTTCCCCTGAGCCGCAAAATATCCCGGCCCTCCGAAGTAGCCTTCGTGGAAGCCGTAACCGTCAATTGCCAGCCAGCGCAATAGTGAATCGAGCCTTTTTATAAAGCGTTCGGGGCGAACCGGCAGCCGGGCCAATGCCCAGCCTGCCCCGACATGAATCATGTAAACATGGGCAGCACCTGGGCCACGCAAGAAGGAATGCAGGCGGTTGGTTTTCCAGGGCGACATGAAATCGATAAGCGCCAATCCCATGGCAGCCCCTTCGAAAGCAAAGCCCCGCCACTCAGCTTCGATTGTATTCAACTGCGAACCGAGCGAAGCGTCGTCTGCCTCTAATGCGGTGTGATAGCCTTCAAGGAAAGTAGCACCGATGCGTTCCAATCGGGCGCGCGCCTTTTCATCGCCGCCGCGAAATCCACGCTTGCCGAAAGTGGCTTCTTCCGGCGAAATCCCTAAAACCTGTCGGCGTAGCCTGGCAATTAAGCGACCCACTTGATGATCCTATACAAGAACCCGTAGGCATTTACCGGCAATCGGCAAAGCCCGCAACCCGATAGGCGGCTCCGTGCCTTGAGAGGGTATTTCTCAAGGCACGGAAATCAGAGCGATCTGAAGCCGCAGTCAATCGCCACCTTCGGCGGCTGCGTGCTTGGCGCTGTCCTATTTCTGCTCTGATGCCGGTGGCTGCTCGATGGTGACCGGCGGCTGCTCAATGATGATTGGTGTTGGTTGTGTACGCGTCGGCTTCGGAGCCGGGATGATGCCATGCGCCGCGAGCTGCGCCTGTTCCGTGTTCGGCCTGATGATCACCCCGCCCCCTACAATGACGGCAGCGTTGCTCCTCGGCCCATTGCTCGACTGCCAGGTGCCGGTGGCCGAAAGCCCGATGGCCGCCCAGCCGGCGGCGGCGGAATCGACGACCTTGGTCGGCTGGCCCGAACTCGTGAAGGTGTACTCGCGATTGATTTGTAGAGAACTGCTGAAGGTATTATCAGCGTTGAAATACAGCGCCCCTGTCGAGGCAGTCAACGAGGACTCTTTAACGCTGACGCTATAATCAGCCGAGGTGCCGTCGACAAAATCGACGTGGAGCGGCGCGGCGCTCACCAGGCGAAGGCCAAAAAGCGATAGCGGCGTACTCCCCGGCACCGTTACCGCCTGCGTTCGTTCGATTACGGTGTCTGCATTAAAGCCAGGAACGGCAGCGCCGCCTTTGAGGGTTAGCTTTCCGCTGAAGGCTTTTGAAGCATTGCCCGATGCATTCACGAAAAAGCCCTGATCAAGATTCAAACTCTCGTTGGTTACAGCGTTGTCGGGAGTGTTGAACAGGTCATAGCCTTTGTCAATCGTCACCGCAGCCCCGGCACGCCAAAGACTGATGGCGCTAAGGCTGATGACCAGTCCGATCACTAGCGTCAGGATGGTATTCCTTTTCATCTTTTCCTCCTCAATGTCCTAATCCAGTCAATTATAAGAATCGTCGAGCGCCACAGCCGAGACATGAACCAGTCACTATCGATATGCCGAACGGCCAGGCTTCGAGACCCCAAGACCAATCAATGCGTGATGCGCCGCAAAGAATTTCGCAAGAGACTGTCGCGCGCCACTGCGGCGGCGAATTGGCGGAGGGATAAACCCGGATCGCTGGAACCTACAGTGATGCCCTCCGGCCCTTAGGTCATTCAACCCACGCGGGAAAGAGTTAAAAAAAAGCGGTTTTTATCACAAAGCCGCTCAATCAAACACACACTAGCAATAACTCGCCAGGACAAGAGGTTATGGTTTCAGCGCTTTGGAGGGGTATGTAACTAACTTCGCCCTCTTATTGAATTTTGTGAGGATTTTCAAGCGTAGCCTATTGTATTCAGGAGCTTGTTTGATGTCAAGAAAATTCGTATTGAATCTTACATCTTGTGCGGACGGGCGGTATCGCTGATCGGGAGCCGTATTTCTGGAAAGCTGTGGACAGTAATCCGGCTTACTTTTTCCTGGCGAGCAAGATGCTCGGTATCAGAATGAGCGTGGCTGCGGCACAGACCATCAGGGTTAGGGAGATGATCAAGCCCAGTTGCAGGTTTGGTGACACTTCAGACAGGGCCAGGACGGAGAATCCCGAGGCGATGGCGATGGCGCTCGTAATAATCGGCGGCCCGGTGCCTGCAAAGGCATGCGCCAGCCCCTTCTCCGGCTCCATGCCGCGCTTGATCCCCTGCCAGTAACTGGATGTCAGATGGATTGAAAAATCGAGCCCGATGCCAATGGCGATACCGGCAAACATTGAGTTCGCGATTCCCAGAGGGATCTTTGCGACAGCGAGCATCGCGAATACTACGAGCAGGCTGAAGGCTACCGGCAAGATGGCAAGCAAGCCAATCCGCATTGACCTCAATACAATCGAAAGCAAGATAAAATCCGTCAATAGCGCCAGGGGAATCGAGAGTATTTGTCCTTTGACTAACAATTGCACAGTGACGTAGCTAATCCAGCCATCACCAAAGGGCGTAATGCTTCCTCCAGATCTTAAAATCGTCGCCCCCGCCGCCCGAGCGGTTTGCAAAACACTCTCGATGCGATGGTAATTGGCAGCGCGTATGAATACCGTGAGACGGGCGCGCTGGTACGCCGGATCAATTCGCTCGCTAAGCCGCGCTTCCGCAGTGGACGACATGGCATTAAGGGTTTGTTCGATCTGATCTGGCGCTATCTGAACGACATTGAATTGTAATCCTCGCCGATAATCGGCGTAATCGACTTCTGCAACTGCCGAATGGACACGCGCGACATCACTGTACACACTTTCTACCGCGCCGACGAACGGCAGCCCGGCCAAAGCGTCCTCAACAGCGCCTAAACTGACGAAAGTTTGTGGATTGAGATAGCCATTAGACTGTCCACTATCGACCAGCAGATCAATGGTCGTCGTGCCGGCGAGCCGTTCATTAAGCACTTGATCGCCGCGCGCTATATCGCTGTCTGCCGGCAGATTAGCAATCCAGCTATCGTCAACCTGTAAGCGCGTCAAGAGCAAGGCCGAACTTCCCGCCATGACCAGTATTACCAGCAGGATATGGCGTGGGCCTGCGGCAACCAGGCTGTGTAAGAGCCTTCCGACGGGCCCGTCCCACGAGCTGTGATGCTTTTCGCTCAAAACCAGCCGTGGACGCAGTGTGACAAGCAACGCCGGAATGAGCGTGACCGTGAACAGAGTAGAAAACAGTATGGCGATGGCTCCATAGATACCGAAAACACGTAGCGGCTCAAGACCCGTGACTGCAAGCGATAACATTCCAATCATCGTTGAAATCGCGGTCACTCCCACCGGGTGAATGATATGGCTGAAAGCCTGAATCACGCTGTCGGCGACAGATTGACCAACCGCCCGCTGCTGATGATTGAAATAATGGGTTAGCGCATATACATCATCTGAGACACCGACCGAGACTAGAATGACCGGCAGCACCAGTGTGGTTACAAAAACGGATTGCCCGCTGAGCCCCATTAAGCCAATTGTCCATAGTAAGCTGATGCCAATCTCTGCAAGAGAAAATATAGCTGGAGCAGGATGTTTGAAGGCAATCATTAATACAATGCCAACAACAAAGATGACCGCAGGGATCAGGCGCGCAAGGTCGCGCGCCGCCGACTGCCCAAGTACGGCCTGAGCCAGGGCAGTTCCGGTTAAATACAAAGTATCCTTGCCACTGTTCTCCGCCGCCAGTAACAGCCTGACCCGCTGAAGAAGGTCGTAACGGTTCGCACCCGGCATCACGCCGGCAATGATCGCCGTGGCCCGGCCATCTTTGCCAACCAGCACGCCATTGGCAAGCCCTAACCTTTCAACATCAGCCCGCAATCGCTCGATGGCGGTTGCGTCCAGGTCGCGGCCACTGGCCAGTAACTTATAGGAAGTGAGATGGCCGTCTTTCATAGACTGCGCCGACACGCTGGCCAGGCTCATCACCGAATCGGCAGCGATGCCATTTACTTCAGAAAGCCCTTTGCTGAGGCGGGCAATCCGTTGCAGGGTGTCGGGCGTGTATATGCCTGAGTCTTCGTTGACGATGCCGATCACAACCATATCCCGCAAATCGAACAGGCGGGCGGCGTTGTCGCTGGCATTAAGTGCAGGGTCTCCCGCAGGGATTAATGATCTGGCATCCAGTTGTAACCGGACGCCAGGCATCAATAGGCAAGCCACCAGTGTAAGAAGGGCGACCGCTGTCAGCACGAGCACCGGATGGTGAACAGAAAACCTGATTAGCCTGATCATGTTCCGAAACGTCTCCGGTCAGCTAGGCGATTAATTCATATATGATGAACTACATACTTACCGTTATCGGATTCAAAGAGTCTCAAGCCTATGAGGTCGGCGGTCTGCCCCTCAAAGCTCCAACTTATGATTAATCCAATCATTGAGCGACACGCCTTGCAAAGACGCTTCGCCGGCCAGCCGACGGTGCAGTTCCTGCGGCATCCGCACATTGAGCTTGCCGCTATAGGCACGATGACTGATCGGTTCCGGCACCGGCTCCGCTGCTTCTTTCAAATCCTCGATCACTGCCTCAACTACAGATTTGATTTCCCGCAGCGCCGCTTGCTGGCTCGCCCCATGTGCTGCCAATGATGGGAATTCAGCGACGCGCGCCACGAACGCCTGGTCAGCTTCCGACCAGCCTACGATGTAGAGGTAGTGATCTAATTCGCTCGCTTTTTTTGCTGACTTTGCTGACATAGTTAATCCTCTATACGCCTTTCAATTTCTCAAGCGCGCTGATGACCTGGCGCACCTGATAGGGCTTCGCCATCCCTTTGACTTTTTGCAAGTTGATGCGCGGGTCACCCTTCCACGGCGTCTTGAAAATGTAATGACTCCCGCTAATGCGAGGACTCCCAAAGAACGCTGTGCAGATCGTCACCAGACGCGCAAACCGCCTGTTGGTTTCATAGCCCTTTAATTCTTTAAGCGCCTCATCAATCGTCACTTATTGATAGTACCGTATTCAGTACCAGTGTCAAGAAATTGCCGTCATAGAATCCGGCCTTAAAAAGTGACAATTGTGGCGCAGCAGACCTTTCTCGCACATAATATAAATGCGTTCTTATTTCAAAGGGGCGGACAGGGCTTGAGGATGAATTGGCCGGCATCAGAGCGAGCCAGTTTACTAATGTACGCTGGATAGGGATTTTTATCAGCCGCTTGAGGGACACAATAGTTTGACCCGGTTCCCTTCCTTTCCTCAAACAAACTTGTATAATTTCCCCGCTGAAGCTGGCCCGATTTTGGGCTGTGGCTCAGCACACTACCCCTACCGAAGATGATTCGTGGAGGAGAATATGAATACTCTGGCGGCCTCACGGCGAAAATTGTTCTGGCGCTCCTCTTTGGTTCTACTGCTCGCAGCGCTTAATTTCAGTTCAAGGTCAGTTGCTGCCCAAACCTGTGAGCGGCTGTCTGATCTTAAGCTAGAGAATACAACGATCACTGCGGCGCAGTCTGTGGCTGCCGGGTCGTTCACTCCGCCAACCGGCACATCTGTGCCCTACAAGGAGACGCCCGCCTTCTGCCGGGTTACGGGCATCATCAAGCCGACCAGTGATTCTGAAATCAAATTTGAAGTATGGCTGCCGGCTTCGGGTTGGAACGGAAAATTTCAAGGTGTCGGCAACGGCGGCTTCGCCGGATCGATATCTCACACAGGATTGGGCGGCGCGCTCGCGCGTGGCTACGCAGCAGCTTCCACTGATACAGGTCACACCGGCGGCGATGCAGGCTGGGCGCTGGGGCATCCTGAGAAGATCACTGACTACGGCTATCGCGCGGTGCATGAAATGACCGAGAAGGCTAAGTTGATTATCAGGGCATTCTATGGCGCGAGCCCGAAGCATTCCTACTTTAGCAGTTGCTCGAATGGAGGACGACAGGCGCTGATGGAGGCACAACGCTATCCGAATGATTATGACGGCATCATCGCCGGTGCTCCTGCAAACTACTTCACACATATTCTCACGGGCTTCGCCTGGAATCTACAGGCAACTTTAAGTGATCCGGCGAGCAACATCCCGGCAACTAAACTGAAGGCCATCGAAGCTGCCGCGCTGGCTGCCTGTGACGCGCGCGATGGGGTGACTGACGGCGTCATTGACAATCCTGCCGAGTGTCGCTTTGATCCCACGGTCTTGCTTTGCAAAGGAGATGAATCAGATGCCTGTCTGACAGAAAAGCAGGTCGCGGCGCTAAAGAAAATCTATAGCGGGCCGCGCAATTCGAAGGGCGAGCAAATTATTCCCGGCTTTCTGCCCGGCGGCGAAACCGGGCCCGGTGGCTGGGCCAGTTGGATCACGGGTACGGCGGCCAACCGAGGCGCGCAGTTCTTTTTCGCCACTCAGACTTTCGCGAATATGATCTACAACAACCCGGCCTGGGACTTCAAAACCTTCAACCTGGACAAAGACGCTAAGCTGGCTGACGAGAAGCTGGCTCTGAGTCTGAACGCCACTGACCCGAATTTGAAAGCGTTCAGAGCGCGCGGCGGCAAGCTGATTTTATACCACGGCTGGAGCGATGCTGCGCTTCCACCGCTTAACACCATCGATTATTTCCAGAGCGTGGAGGCGAAACTGGGGCAGCGCGATGCGAGATCATTCCTGCGCCTTTATATGGTACCCGGCATGCAACATTGCGGCGGCGGCCCCGGGCCGAATAGCTTCGGAGCGTTTGTCAGCAGCACTCAGGCGGATGCGCACCGCGATATGTCAGCAGCGCTTGAGCGGTGGGTCGAAGAAGACATCGCCCCGGACCAGATCATTGCCTCAAAGCGGCAAGGTCTTGATCCGAAGAGCCCCGTTACCCGCACGCGCCCGCTCTGCCCATACCCGCAAGTAGCGCGCTACAAGGGAAGCGGGAGTACAGACGAGGCGGTCAATTTCGTTTGCGCAAAAGAGAAACCTGATCACAACCAGTAGAAAGAGACAATGAAGTAATTGGCTCGTTACGTAAATGCTCGGAGCCGTATATATGTGCTATTAACTACAAATTCAATAGCAATCATGGTTCTGTGAAGCTTCGTGGAACGCTCTACTTCAAGTATATGCTCGATGCTCATCCGGACATTTAGCCTCCTAACTTCGCATCTTATTTCTGCCGTCCTGGTCTCTTTTTACTCTATACTAAAATCTCTAGCGTTGGTTTTTACTCGAAATCCGGTATCCCCCTGCATTATTTTATTGAATTATGAAGCTGAAATATGATACATGGCGCATATGATTCCAGAGAGCGTCTTTTCCATATCGCCCAACCCGCGATTCTTCTACATCACGCCTTCCGTGCAGGCGGCGGTTGCGAAGACAAAGTATGTGATCCGCTCCCGGCAGGGGTTGACGACGATCATCGGGGACGTTGGGCTCGGCAAGACCTCCCTGTTGCGCCTCCTTTTCAACGAATACGCCGACGATGAGACCTACGCCGTCGCTTTCATGGTCAATCCCAAGCAGACCTCGGAGACCGCCTTTCTCAAAGCGATCTGCACGGAATTTGGAGTACCGACGCGGCGCAGTCTGAGAGAGACCGAGTATGAACTGCGGGCCTTTCTCGTCGATCAGTATAAGGCTGGCAAGAACGTTCTGTTATTTATCGACGAGGCGCAACAGTTGCGCGGCCCAATGTTTGAACAGATCCGCCAGATCCTGAACTTCGAAACCGACACCACTAAACTGATCTCTATCATCATGGCGGGCCAGGTCGAACTCCGCTACAAGCTGGCGGATAAAAGCAAGCGGGCGCTCGTCAGTCGCATCGCCGTTTCTTCGACGCTCGATGCCTTGACCCTGGAAGAGACCGGCGGGATGATCGATTTTCGCTGTCATGTCGCGGGCGTGCAGAATCCTTTTGAGCCCGAGGCGATTACCGCGATCTATCAATTCTCAAAAGGCGTTCCCCGCGAAGCCATCAAGCTTTGCGCGATGGCGGTCCAGTATGCCACGCTCAATCATCTCAAAATGATTCCGGCTGATCTCATTGAGCTTGCCTCTGGTGATATCGTTCGTCCCTCGGAGGAAGCTTCTGAAATCAAGGTTGTGTCGCGCGGCACGGTTGCAAGTGCGCGTGAGGCCGTATGAGCGAGCCGAAAAAGTATGTTACTTTCAGGGATTTAAAGGACCTGCCAAGTAAGGATCATGCCATCTCGTCTGCTACTAGTATATCTAGTAGTACTAGTACACCTAGTACTACTAGTACATCTGATCCAGTTAAAAATGTGCCGGCACCGCCAACGGCAAAGAAAAAGCCGGGGAAAGCCGACAGGCACCAGCCGCAGTCCGTGGCACCCGAGCGGGACTTTCAACGAATCCCAAATTCGGTGACGCGCATCGCCCTTCCCGATGGCGTCTTTCGCGGCAAGAGCAAGCAGGTATGGGATTACCTATGGAGCATCTCGCGCGGGGCCGTTGTCCCCAAGCGCGTTGTTAAAAAAGCACGAAAAGAAATCAAGGCCGGATCCGGTCTCGGCTCGATGGTGACAGTCGATGCGGCAATCGAGCATTTGCAGCAGATGGGCCTGCTGGCAGTGAGGCCAGCCGTCGGCTCTCTGAGCGGTAACGAATACGAAGTTTTCACCCCTGAAGAAAGCCAGATCTTAGGCGCTAGATATACTAGTACATCTAGTATATCTAGATCATCTAGCCCTACCCATAATCTAGATGATCTAGATATACTAGATTCTAGTATATCTAGTACAACCTTAATTCCTTTAGAATCAAAAATATCCGGGCTTCCTAATACTTTTCTTAATACACATGATGATGACACACACACGCCGCTTGCGGAATTTACTGAAATCCTTCTGGATGCTGCGCAGGCGATCCTCGGCGGGGAGGTTCCAAATACCGACAGGGAACGTATCCTGTGGAACGAGTGTGGGTGTGTGTTAGCTGATGAATTAAGGAACGCGGCAGCGAGAACCGGGGCGATCTCTTCAGTGCCGGCTTTCTTAGCTGCTCATCTTCGCCGCTGCTTTGCAAATAGCGTTCGGAGCCAATCCGCTGTTTCTACACAGGCGCAAAGCATCCCACCAGAGCCGGCTAACCGACCACGCAACCGGCAAAACGCAGACCCGCCAACGTCTGCACGCACGAAAAGGCAAGCCTCGAAGTTCTCGCTTGAAGAGTGCCGGCGCTACTCGGAGTACCTGCACACAAGCGGCCAGGGGATTACGAACCCAGGCGGCTATGCGACGATGATTTATCGCAGCGGCGAGGCAGACGCGCTGATCGAAAAGTTTCTAAAGACGGGCGCTGCCGACTCTGCTGACCTGGGGAAGTGCCCGGATTGTCGCGGAACAGGGTTCATCTACCCTGAGGGCCTAGAACGTGGGATCGTCGCCAAATGCAAACATGAGCGCTTGCCGATTGCTCTGGCGATGCTCACCCATATTGATCAACTTCGCTCGCTTCATTCCGTAGAGGAAGCCTACGGTCTGGAAGCATTGAAAGAAGATCTGCAATACCGTTGTCAGCGAGACAATCTCGAATGGAATGAGGATTTGGTTAAAGTTCTGCTGGATCGAGAGAGATGATTCCAAGAAAGCATGGCTGGTTTGCCGTAGAGGCTGAATTCCATCCTGATCCTAAACGGTGATAAGCCATGCCGCAAACGATAATCTCGCTAAGAAGGTGATTCATTGAACACCGCAGCTAATCCGGTGCTTACGCGGCAAACGCACACAGGTCGAGTTCGCTGGGCTAGTGCGGGCAACCCTGAACACGGTGTGGCGCTGGGAGGACAGTCGGTCACAGCACGATGTGGAGCCTGCACGGTTGCTCGCCGGCACTCTCGTCGGCGACATCGACGTGGCGTTGCGGAGATCGTCCACAGCGGTCCGGTAGACCCTGGAGCGCCGGGGAAAGGCATTAACGGAGTAACCCAGCATGTCTGTGTACGTGACCGACACGAACGCGCTAATCTTCTACGTCACCGGCATGAACACGAAGCTATCGTGAGGAGGGATGATGATGAAGCGATTAATCATTTCAGGGATCGTTGTAGCGGCATTCGCGCTAGGCTATTGGACAGGGAAGTCTGGCAGCAGCCATTTAGTGAGAACAGCATCTGCAGACGCCGGCAGGGTGTTTGAGATCCGCACCTACACCACCAATGAGGGCAAACTGGATGCGCTGCATGCGAGGTTTCGCGATCACACGATGAAACTGTTTGAAAAGCATGGGATAACCAACATTGGCTACTGGACTCCAGAGGACGCGCCGCTGTCAGGCAATACGTTGATCTACATCCTGGCACATCCGAGCAGGGAAGCGGCGAAGCAGAATTGGGAGGCGTTCGGCAAGGATCCGGAGTGGCAGCGGGTGAAGGCAGAGTCGGAAGCGAATGGTGCAATCGTGAAGAAAATCGAGTCGGTATTCGTCGAGGCGACCGATTACTCGCCGATGAAATAGCTATCGCTGTGGAGTAAACAGCGAAGCCGATCAAGGCGAATTCACGTGTCTGATAATGAATAGAAAAGCCACCCGACTCTGGATTTCTTGAAGTTTGCCGCAATGGATCTGTGTAGATCCTCCCCCTGAGCTAAGCCATGGATCCCTTTACCTGAGCACTTCAGATTTCGCGCCTTTGACAATCTGCCGACCTGAATAATCAATATATTTCAAGTTGATTTTAATACCTCTATCTCTAACAAAATCATGTACGGCATTTCGTGCCCCCTCCCAATATCCGTAATCGTCAATCTGGATTATTCCATTGGCAGCCACCTGATCGTATAGATTTTCAAGGCAAACTTTCACGCTGTCATACCAATCGCCATCGATGTGCAAAACCGCTATTTCCCGGCGAGCCTCTCTGGGCAAGGTTTCTTGAAATAATCCTTTGATGAGATGACAGTCAGATAAAATACCTAGGTTCTCAAAGAGCGACTCCACCTCTTTGATATCGCCGCGACATGTACCGGTATATTGATTTGCGACTTCGAAGTCTGGATCCTTTTCATTCGGCGATGGCAAACCCTCGAAAGTATCAAAGACCCTGAGCGTCCTTCTTGCACCAAGTTGCCTTAGGGTCAATCCCATCAGCGCCGCGCTTCCGCCTCGCGCGCTTCCGCATTCTACGAGATCTCCGTGAATATTTTCGTTCACCACATATCCGACGGCGTCAAATAGACCACGCAATCTGCAATAACTCAGCATCGTATAGGGGCGAATTCTCCTGTAGATAGAAGCAAAGTCATCCGTCGAATGCGAACTCCATAATTCAAGTAGTTTATTCTTCGCAGATGAGATGATGAACGAAGGATCTTTCAGTCGAAACCGTTCTGATGCGAACATATGCTCTCCATGCCAGCCGCGAATTAAATAGGTTGGGACAGTAAGTAACAATATCTATCGCAGGCGAAAGCGGTCAAGCGTTTCACCTACCGCATACTCGTCCTCAACGCCGTCATTCCTATCGAACTTGCTGTCTTGAGCCATTGACGGCCAAGCCCGGTAATCGCGTTTATTTGCCCTGTGAGCGGCGAGGGGTACTCTGAGGTCTGGATACACGGGAAAACGCCTCAGAGAGCCCGCAGACAGCCGCCAGGGGCTATTTAAAACCCATCCCTCACCGGCGCGCGGCTTCGAGGAGCGCCTCGCGCTGCGGTCGTGTCTTCCTACCAGAACCAACTCCTTTGATCTGAAGTATGATCTTCCAGGCGCGCGGCTTCGCATATTCCCGCATCGCTTTCAGCTGGGGCGGCAGCGTCTGCTGGCCGTGCGTGGAGACTCGTGCATAGAGGGCTGCTTTCATAGGCATAGCCGGGGTGTCCAAAAACCTCATGAAAAATTAATCCTAAAAATGCGAAATTTTCGAGGTTATTGGAAGTTTAAACGGTATGTCCAAAATCTAATGTTTTCGGGCGGAAGTGGTGTAGCACAAAACTAAAAACCATAACGGAGAGATGGATAGAAACCATGTCGCTGGCGGATCACCGCTCTTGAGGCCGCATAGACTGCTCTGCCTCGGCATGATCGCGCCGGGCGTAAAGCACCAGATTAACACCTGGTCGAAGTATGTATGCAGCGACGCGTTCATAACGCTGGCTGAGCTTCGACTGTAACTCGCTTTCCTGATCCGGTGAGCCGATGACGATGTTGGCGTTCAGGTTGCTGACTTGTTCCGGATATGCCACTTGCTGGTAATTTCGAAGATACCAGGGCAAGGGCCAATATTCCGAAGAGGTGATGGTGATCGTTGTCCCAGATCCTGTACCGGCCCGATCCGCTATTCTAGATACTTCAGCAACCAGCGACAGAAGCTCACGACGGGTATGGGCGTAGACGTATGGATGCCTGCCGTCATCATATTCCAGAAAATTGAGCCTGACCATTTGGTACGAAGCTACTGCGATCACTAGACCCAGTCCCCCGGCGACGAAGGCTCGCTGTTTCTTTGTCGCCGCTCGCTCCCAGATCGCATTAGCGGCGTAGCCTCCGGTGATGGCGAGCGGAATAATGAAGTTGAGGGCCAGCCAGGGAGTTTTATACGGCACAATCGAATAAGCGCCAAGCATCCCGCATAACCAGATGGCGGCAAACACCGGAAACCGGCTGGTTGATCGCCAGCTAATCAGACCGACACCGATCAGACCTGAGACCAGCAGCAAGCCGTCCTCTTGCATCAACCAAAGGAAGTAAGTGTACCAACTATGCATATGCTCGCTTCTGCCCGCGCGTGCCCAGTATTGATAGGATTTCAGTATATTTCCAAGCCACTGATGATTGGTAAACAGTGCCGAGTAAAAGATCGCGATCACCAAAATAAATAGGCCGCTCGCCGCGACCCAGTTAATCAGCGGTCGGATGATCTCACCCCGCCGCCGGGGCGAGATTTGAACGTCAGTCATGAGGCCCGGCTCGGTTGCATCGGTCTGCCGTGGTTGCTCGCTTGAACGGTATCGAGCGCGTAGAGCGCTGCGGATATCGATGAACATGGGAGTTAGGAAAATGGCCATGACCAGCACGGCTGCCGAGATAATCGCCGTCTCTTTCGTTGCCAAAACCAGGCCAGCCGCAACCGACGCGCACATCAGGTAAATGGATCGCCCAGTCTCCGCATAGCGAAAACCGGCGACGACCACGCCGAGGGTGAAGAAGACGAATAGCGATTCGTGGATAAAGTAACGTGACATATAAACAGCGCCCGGCGATACGGCAATCAAGAGAGCCCCTGCCAGCGCACCGAACGTGCCGATGTATCGTCGCAGGCTGAGGATCAGCCAGACCGTGGCAATCCCGCAAACCGCCGGCACCAGCCGCATCGCAAAGATCGTCAGCCCTTGCGCACGCACTGCCACGAGCGCCAGATAGTACAGCGTCGGCCCGTGGTAATTGGCCGGGTCGTATTGATACCCCCCGCCGTTGAAAAGCTGCATTATAAAAAAAGCATTCACTCCTTCATCGTGATGCAACGGGCGTAACTCCAGCGCATATAGCCTGACAAAAGCCGCCACGGCCAGAATCCCCGCCGCTGCCGTCAGCCACGCCATGGGGTGAGTTGCAGTCTGTGGGCGAACCTGTGGTTCAGTATGATCGGTTATCGCAGGACGTATGGCTTGCGCGTTCATTGAATGCTTGAGTCAGATTGCGAATGCGGTGGAGCATGGTCGATCTACCGTCGCCTGCGGCCAGGAAGAGACGCGCCCCCATCAGGGTTCAGCATATGATTGAAGGGCTTCTTTCAATGTCTTCGGCAAAGGGATTGGCTCCAGGCGGTTCCCTTCCCGTCGCATGCAGACGATTTGCTGTTCACCGCGAGCAATCAACTCTTCCTTGCCATTCGTATGTCGCCAGTATTCGAAGGACATCGTTACGCGATTCTGGGCGATAGCCTTAAGCCGCATGCGGATGAGAATCTCATCAAAGGCCGATAACTCGGCGAGATAATCACATGAGCAGCGCGTCGTAATCAGACAGAGGCCTTCGGCGAGTTGCTCCAGGATATCGGGCGCATGGTCTTTAAGAAACATCTCTCTGCACCGGCCCTGCCAGCGTAGGTGATTTACGTAGTATACATTACCTGCCAGGTTGGTCTCTTCGAATCCGACAACGTGCCGGTATTCATAAGCGCGCATGATCGCACCTCGTCTGCCTGCCTTGTTCTAGATCGTCTGTTCCTGTCTGCGCCGCCAACAAGATAGCGGCGACATGGCAGCCTTGAGCGCCTTTAAGAGAGAGTGCAAAGGTGGCGATACAGGCAGCGCCGCTCGCCAGCACCACACATCCGTCGCCCCGAATCGCATCGAAGGTTAAGGGCGATTGGTCGGGCGCGCCGGACTTTTTCAAGCATTCGCTGGCGCTCCACACGCGCGTAGCGGCGGTGTCCAGATCTTCGCCTGCAAAATCCATGAGCACTCGTGCCAATTGGTAATATTCATAACTTAATAAATCTCGCCAAAGCGAACTTGCACGAGGCTTCACCGCTTCCAGATCACAGCCGAGCCGGACAGGCCCGGCAACCGCCAGGCTGAGATTATCGGAATGCGACGCCGAGATATAATCGCCGTCTGCGGTTTCGGGCCTGCCATCCGGCCTGCGCCAAATCTCTGAGTTCTTGCCGAGCGCCCGACGCATGGCCCGGTTACTGCGCGCGCGGCGGTCATCGTCGCCGCCCGGCTCGATGACCACAGACACCTCGGAACCAGGCAGCCAATCTCGTAGCGCCCGTTCGATGGCCACACCCACCAGCGGCCCTGCCAGCCGGTTCTGAATGCTTTTTCGGCTCACCATTTTTAATCGCAACCCGCTCCAGGTCTCCAGCAATAATCCAGCGGCGTCTTTCACTTCAAGGTCATAAGTGAAGCAGTCGCCTTCGTGTGACCGCTCGCGAGCCAACAAGGCAATAGGCCCTTGCCCAGAGGTGCTGCCAATGACGAGTTGTTCAATCCCTATGGGCAGAAGCGTGGCGTTTGGCACGCACACTTGCAACGCATGGATGGTGGCATCGCGCCGCCCCGGATCGCCCAACACCAGCCGCCCCGGCAAGTATGGGCCGAACCAGTCGCTTTGCCTCTCTTCGATCTCCGCCTCACATCCCGTCGAGGCCATCCTGCGATAGCCGGATAGCCGCTCGAAACGCCCCCCCTGGAAAAGTAACTCGCCGTACATATCCTCGCTGGGCCGCAGATCAATCAAGGGAAAGGAATTTGTCATGCCAGCGAAGTCCAGGGCACCGGCTGCCGGCGTTTCAGCGGGCGAGGGCGGCACATTAAACCTGCACAGGGCGTGGAAATGATCTACCTGATAATCCGTCTGGTCGCTGCGCAAGACGACTTCGACGAGGCCAGGGCCGCGCACCAGTGCGGCAATCGAAATGGTAATTGGCGAATCGCCGGGGACAACGATGGCGCGATTGAATCGCACGTTCTCCAAGGCCGGCGGTGCTTCGGTTTCGATGAGCGCCATAGCGACCTGAGCCATGGCTTCCAGGCCCATCACTGCCGGGAGGATGCGATCACCCTCCAAAACATGATCTTCCAGATAAGGGTCGGTTTGAATCGACAACTCTGATTCGACGATCAACTCAATGCCGGGATAATACAAGCGCGGTTGTTCGAGGAAGCGCCGGAAGGGTAACTCCGGAAGCGCTTGGCCGAGCGTCGGCGCTTGCCCGAATCGGCCACTCGCAACGATGGCCACTTGCTTTGAGGCTGACGCCAGCAGGCGCTTGAAGAGGCTTACTCCTTCATCCACTGGAATGGGCGTGATTCCCTGATGGATTAAGACATCCATTCTGCCGAGGCGCTGCCCCATGCCGACGCCTGACCAGATAGACCATTCGATGGCCAGGCAACGACAGTGCGGATGATCCGCTTGCCATTGTTCGGTGAGCGCCGTCAACCACTGATTAGCGACGGCATAATCGGCTTCCCCACGCATGCCTGTGCGAGCGATGAGCGAACCAAAGGTGATAAAGAATCTAACGCGCTCCGGTTGAATCGCCGCCAGCACATTGCGCGCGCCTTGTAGCTTGGGGTTCAGGGTTTCAAGAAAGGTTTTCTCATCGAGGTCTTGCAAGAGCGTCGGCACATTCGCTCCGGCTCCATGCAAGATTGCGGTAATCGGCCCCATGTGCGATTCGATCTGGCTAACTGCTGCCCGCACCGCCTCGCCGTCTACGACATCTGCCGCGACGTATCTGAAAACGATGCCAAGGGCCGCCATCCTTTCGAGATTGGCGGCCAATTCCGCATCGTCGGCGGGCCGCGAGCGACCGAGTAGCGCCAGCCTTACACCGGTGTCGCGGGCGAGCGCGAGGGCGCATTCAGCCGCTATACCTTTTCCGCCTCCTGTAACCAGGATTACATCTTCCGGGCCGAGCGCGACCGCCTCGCGGCTTTCAACTTCCGGCAGCCGCTTGAGGACGGGCGTCCGCCGCTTTCCGGTCCGTTCATAGTGAGCTTCAATAAAACCGCTCGCCGTTTGCGCTTCAGCAATGATCCATTCGACCGCTTGCGGATGATCAACCGGAACATTGACAACGCAAGTCGTAATCCAGGGCGCTTCCAGGTAGAGGGTACGTGCGAGCGCCGCCGCGCCGCTGCCGTGTTCTACCAAAATGAAGCGAGTCCCTTCGCCTCTGGCAAGCACCGCGTGAGCGCCCTCAAGCAAGAGGCTGATGTCGCGCTCGCTCGCATCGGGCGGCAGCGCGAGGACGACGCCTCGACCGGCGCAGGTTGCGAATGCCTCTTGCAATCGATTGGCGAAGGGATGATCGGGCGTTGCCATGACCTGCCAGTTACTTTCGCCGGCGGCGGCCTGTCGAGCGAGCAGCCGCTGCTCGATTAACTCAACCGTAAAGCAACGCGTCCAGGTATCTACGCCCACAGGATGACGCCTAGTATTTGCGGCAAAGTTTCCGGTGCGACTTCCTTCATTCAGGGCCTGAGCGAGGTCGGTAAGCGTGACCGATGAATAATCCATCAATGCGGCAGGCGGGGTTAATTGAAGATGCCTGGCCGCCTCGGCGACGAGTTGACCGACAGCGATTGAATTCAGGTGCAGGTCTCCCAATAGCCGGTCGTTATCCCTAACGGCGGTAGTCGGCAACTCAGCCCGCGTCGCGACCAGATGACGGACCAGTTCTAGCGTGGTCGGCGCGTCAAGGGCCTGGCGGTCGCACAGGTCTGGATGGGCTTCTGAGTAAGGTTCATTACTTTCAATCTGGTTTGATGGCATGCCGACAGGCGGCTGCTCGAATGGCACCTGGAGATTAACCAGCGGTGCCAGTTCGCATGGGTTAGCAAAGAAGCGCGGCTGCCAGTCGAGATTGAATGGTCTGGTAATGCGGTCGGCAAACAAAGCGTTGTGCTTGACGGGCACTCCCATTGCATAAGCCGCGCCAACCGCATTCAGCAAGCCGCGCAATGAGTCGCTGCCAACGTCCAGGGCGATGATCGGCTTATCGAGAAACTCGCTTGCAAGACCGGTCAATATATGGCCCGGCCCCACTTCGACGAACAAATCGACATCTGCTGCCGCCGTCTCCGCCGCTTCGATGAAGCGCACAGGGGCGATTAACTGGCGATAGAGCAGTTCGCGCAGATTTTCATCCGGCGCAATCAGCGAGGCCGTGACGGTAGAAATCACTTTGCGGTGTAATGCAACAAACGCTTCGCCGGACAGCGCATCGGCCAACAAAGGCACGGCTGGCGCGAGCAGGGGCGAATGAAAGGCGTGCGACACCGGCAACACCTGTGCGGAATAGCCCTTCGCCTGCACACGTGCGACGAAGTTTGCCAGGGCGGTTGCCGCTCCCGAAACGACTGTCTGATCAGGCGCATTTAGACAGGCGATGACCAGCGGGTCGCCATTCAACAGTGCGTCGACTGTCTGGCGACTGCTTTTGATGCTGGCCATGCTTCCCGACACGCTGCCGGAATGATTCATCGCATTGGCTCGCGCCATCGCAATGCGGAGCGCGACAGCTTCGTCGAAGGCTCCGGCCCAGTGTAGCGCCGCCACCTCGCCGAGACTGTGACCCACAGCGGCCTTTGCCTGAATACCCAGCGCTTCCAGCAAGCGCAGACCGGCGACCTCTGCGGTAATAATTGCCGGTTGCGCGATCTCTGTCGCCACGCTCGTGCCGGGCGAAGGCATCAGCGAGCCAGTATAAAGCGAGCGCACGAATCCAAACCGTCTAGCGAAGGCTCCGCCATCGAGATAGACAGGGGATGCCTGGCCTGGGAAGAGAAAACCGACGCGGGCCTCTTGACCTGAGCCGAGGAAAACGCCTGCCTGAGCATCTACTTTCGAGCTAACATCACTCAAAAGCCAGTCGCTTAAAATCTCCAGCCGCGATGCCAGGCCCTGGGGAGTTGACGCCACCACAGCGCCGCGAATTGCCGGCCTTGCGCCGGCGCTTTCCGCGAGCTTCGCTTCGAGGGTCGCTGCAAGGTCTGAAAGCTCGGCCAGCGAAATCCGCGAAGCAAATCGCAAAAGGTGGTTTACCTG
>Ga0307468_100000087_pt1 | contig 23303 bp, 17 predicted proteins | sample atmdna_FD_203085 | JGI IMG/M metagenome (GOLD analysis project Ga0307468, IMG submission 203085) | Hardwood forest soil microbial communities from Morgan-Monroe State Forest, Indiana, United States - atmos_gases AM2C_05 | ecosystem: Environmental > Terrestrial > Soil > Temperate forest > Bulk...
GTCCACGAGTAGGAGTCCTCCTCGTAGGGGTCGCGGTCGAGCTTGTAGCCGACGTCGAAGCGGAACGGCCCGACGGGCGAGTTCCAGCGGATGCCGACTCCGACGCCCTGCTTGATCTCGCCCACGTCGATGTCGCGCCAGTCGGCCCAGACGTTGCCGGCGTCGTAGAAGACCGTGCCGCCCAGCGTCGGGCCGAAGACCGGGAAGCGGTACTCCACGTTGAGCAGCAGCAGGCCGTTGCCGCCGACCGGCCGGAAGGTGTTGCCGGGCAGCTCGATGACCGTCCGCCCCAGGATGCCGAGCTCGTCGCGGCTGTAGGCGCGATGCGTGGTGGCGCCGCCGGCGAAGAACCGCTCGTCGATGAAGATCTCGCCATTGGGGAACTGCTCGGGGTCGTCCGGCAGCTCCGGATCGGGGATGTCGAGCTCCGACAGCGGCTCGATGCCGCCGACGCGCAGGCTCGCCGCGATCAGCTGCTCCGCGCCGGTCTCGCGGGCGCGGGTCAGCTGCAGGTATTGCGTCTGCTGCAGGAAGAGCTTCAGGAAGTGGCCGTCCGTCGAGAGGAACGGGAAGGCGTACTGCACCTGGGCCAGCGAGCTCCATCCCTTGGTGGCGAGCAACGGGTCGTTGCGGCGGTCCCAGAGGAAGCTCGGGATCAGGCTCGACGTCTCGGCCGGACGGTCCTCGCGCTCGTCGATCTGGAGGAGGCACTCGGGAGAGGGCGGGTTCCCGCAACGGGCGTCGTCGAACTTGACCTCGACGATGCGGTAGTCGTAGGCCAGCCCGACCCGCCGGTCTCCGAGCTCGCGCACCGCTTCGACCCGGGCGCCCCAGCGCGTCACGTCCCAGTCCTCCCGGTTCTCGTCGAAGTAGAACAGCGAGTAGGTGGTCGGCACCGCGTAGCGGCCGAGGTACGGCTGGCCGAACAGCAGGCGGAAGCTGCCTTCGGGCTCATTCTCCCGCAGCCCCACCCGCACATCGGTGCGCAAGGTGTAGGCGCGCCCCGCCACGTTGTTGTGGGTGAAGCTGACGCTGCCGCGCGGGCTGCCGATGTGGCTATCGTCGTCGTACTCGTAGCCGAGGCCGTAGGAGATCCGCCGCGGCAGCCCCTCCTCGACCCGCACCACGAGGTCGCGCGTCGCCCCTTCCAGACCGGCCCGCGTCAGGCGGACCTCCACGCCGGAGAAGAGGCCGAGGTGGAAGAGCTCGCGCTGGATCTCGAGCAGCTTCGCTTCGCTCACCGGGTCGCCGCTCTTGACCCGCAGCGAGCGGCGGATCACCTCGCTGTCGGTGCGCTGGTTGCCGCGCACGATGATGCGGTCGAGGACCGTGCGCGGCCCTTCGATCGCCTGGATCGTCAGGTCGACCGTCCGCCCGTCCTCGCTCCAGTGCTGCCGCGCCGACACCTGGGGGTTGGCGAAGCCCTCGTCCTGGTACGTGCGGCGCAGGATATCCAGGGCCCGGTCGAGAAGCTGCGGGTGGAACGGACCGCCCGCCCGGAGCTGCAGGCCGAGCCTCTCCGGCTTGAGCGCCTCGATCCCTTCGAAGACCAGGTCGCCGATCTGCCGCCGCGGTCCTTCGACGATCGGGATGACCAGCCGCAGCGTCCCCTGCGCCGGCTCCTCCACGCGCTCCGGACCGACCTTCGCCTCGCCGTAGCCCTGGAGGGCATAGTAGGAGCGGATGTTCCGCAGGTCCTCTTCGAGCACCGCGGCGACGAGCCGGCCGCTGCCCGGGCTCAAGAGCCGGCGCCTGGAGGTTGTCATCAGATCCTGGAGCGTGTCGTCGGAGACCGCCTCGTTGCCGTCGAAGTCGACCTCCTCCAGCGTGTAGCTCTCGCCGGGGCGGACGGTGAGGAGCAGCCGCACCGTGCCGTCCAGCGGCTGCTCTTCGCTCTCCACCTCGACCCGGTAGTGGCCGCGCCGCTGGTAGTCCTGCCGGATCAGCCCGACCGCCTGGCCGACCAGCGCCTCGTCATAGCCCTGCCCCCCGAGGAAGGGGAGGAGATCGCGCTTCCGCAGCTCGTCGAGGTCGGCGCCGGCGACCTCGACGGTGACCTTGGGACCGACCTCGATCGGGTAGGTCAGCGCCACGCTCTGGCTCTGGTGGTCGAGGGCCTCGGCCGGACGGTCGACGATCGCGGCGCGGTACCCCTGCCCGATCAGCCAGCCCTCCAGGCGGTCGGCGTCGTCGTTCACCGCGCGGTGCGAGTAGGGCGCGCCCGGTTTGGAACGGAGCTGCGCCACGAGGTCGGCCTCGGTGAACGGCGCGGTCGGGCCCTCGAAAGCGACCGAGCGGACGGTCGCCCGCGGGCCGCTCTGGACATCGTAGGTCACGACCGCCCGCCGGTTCGGCTCGTCGATCTCGACGCGGACGCGCACGTCGGCGTCGAGGTAGCCGCTCTCTTCATAGAGCTGGCCGAGGCGGTTGAAGCCGGCAAGCACCTGCGCCTCGTTGAGCGGCAGGTTCTCCTGCCGTCCGATCGCCCGCCGCAGGTCCTCTTCGGGAAGCCCGAGCGGACCTGCGAGCCGCACCTCGGAGACCTGGACGGACGGCTGCAGCACCAGGATCGCCACCACTCCCTCACCCTCACCGGGCCGGGTGTAGAGCTCGATCTCCGAGGCGATCCCGCTCGCCTGGACGTTGCGCAGCGTGCGGCTGACGCGGTCGTCGGAAAGCGGCTCGCCGACCTCGACGCTGAGCAGCGCCGTCAGCTCGTCGAGGTCGCCGAGCGGCGCGGCGCTACGGATCTCGATCGCCTCGACGACCGGCCCCTCTTCGGTCATCACGGCTTCGAGCCCCTCGTCCAGCGAGGCGGCTTCACGGAACTCTTCGACGCCCGGCGGCGGCGGCGCTGTCTGCGCCCGGGCCGGCGCCGCCCCTCCCCCCCATCCGAAAACGAGGGCCAGGACCAGCGGGACCAGCGCCAGGAGGACGACCCGCGGCCTCAATACCGCCTCTCCCACTCGAAGTCCAGGGCGTAGGTGTTGTCCTCGCCGTTGCGCGTCGCCACCAGGACCAGGTTGCGGCTGAACTGCCACTCGAGCCGCACGATGTACTGCTCCGAGCTCGCGGGGTTGGTGGTCACGGTGACGAAGACGTCGCGCGAGAACCGCTTGCCGACGGTGATCTGGACGCCGCCGAGCGACCGGCCGCTCTCGGGCGGCAGCGGCGAGATGCGGAAGCGGTCGAAGCCGAACAGGGTATTGACCCGCTGGCTGAGCGCCACCCCGGCCTGGCCGGCGAGGAACTGGCTGGCGCGCACGTCGGCCTCCGCCTCCTCGCCGGGCAGCAGCAGGCGCCCCTCGCCCTGCAGCTCCTGGCCGGTGGAGAGCAGCGCCATCACCTCCAGGTCGGCGAGCCCGGCATCGGAAGAGAAGGTGAGGTTCAAACGGTCGACGGTGCCGGACAGCCCGAGCACGATGTCGTAGTTGCGGATCTCGGTGCGCGCCCGCAGGTCGATATAGGGATCGAGCCGGTTCTGGAAGGTGAGCTGCGCCTGCTCGATCTCGTACTCGTTGTCGGCGTAGACGAGCGTGCCGCCGGGCTCCAGGATGACGGCGCCGGTCGGCGCGGGGTCGGCCAGGGTGCCGCGGATCGTCAGCTCGATGTCCCCCCGCAGGTCGGCGACGTTGTTGCGCACCACCAGGGCGTCGTCGCCCTCGATGCGCAGGTTGAGCTGCGTCTGGGCCAGCAGCTCGTCGACCTGCTCGACCTCCTGGCGCTCGCGCCGCAGGGCGCCCTCCAGCAGTTTGAAGAGGTCGGTCTCGACGTTGGAGCGGTAGGCGGCCTGGTCGAGCTGGACGGCGCCGCGGATGATCTGCCCCGGCCCCGACGGCTCGACCGTGATGTCGGCGTCGCCGCGCAGCAGGAAGCCCTCCCAGGGGAAGCTGATGTCCTCGGCGCGCAGCCCCAGCTCGTAGCCGAGAGGCGTCGCCAGCGTAATGAACCCCGTGGCGGTCAGCGTGCCGCGCCCCAGGCGGGCCCGCACGCCGCCGAGTTGCACCCGGTCGCGGTTGAAATAGACCGGGCCGGAGATGTTCTCGAGCGGCGGGAAGTCGGGCACCAGGAGACGCCCATCGCGCACCATGCCCTGGCCGTTCAGCCGCGGCTCCTCCAGGGTGCCGCGCACGGTCGCCAGCACGTCGAGGAAGCCGGCGACCTCGAGGTCCGGCGCGACCAGCTCGACCCAGGCGGCCGAGACCGTGCTCTGGACGCGCAGGTCGAGCGGCATAGGCTCGCCAAACCCGACCGTACCGGAGACGAACAGCTCGCTCTCCGTCCCCGCCTCGCCCATGTAGAGCGAGCGGATCTCCAGCCCGCGCGGGGTGATCGCCGCCACCACCGGCTCCAGGTTGGAGATGGTCTTGCCTTCGTAGAGCAGGCGCAGCTCCGCCAGCTGCAGCGTCCCCTGGTAGGAGCCGGCGGCGAAGTCGGCGGTGAAGCCGGCGGTGCCGAGCAGCGAGCCCTGGAAGTCGGCGAGCTGCGGCGCGCCCAGGCGCGCCAGGGCCCCCAGCTTGTCGCTGCGCACGTCGAACGACAGGTCGGCCCGTTCGGGGGTGAGCGCGCCGCCCCCCGCGAACGAGACCAGGCCGAGCAGCGAGCCGCTCGCCTGCAGCGCCCTGCCGTCCCAGTCAGCCAGCACCTCCGCCGTGCCGGCGTCGCCGAGCGGCCGGCCGCGCAGCGCCAGGTCGCGGCCGGCGAGGCGGACGGTGGCGCGCGGCCGGTCCACCGTGCCGCTGATCAGCGCGCCCAGCGCCGCCCGGCCGGAGATCTCGCCGCCCAGGAGGTCGCGCAGCGGCGGCTCGTCGAGCGCCAGGGCCGGCGCGTCGATCGTGAAGTCGAGCCCGCCGCCGCCACCAGTCGCCCCGTTGAAGGAGCCGGCGATCAGGATGTCCCCGGCCGGCGCCTGCACCACCGCCTGCTCGACCACGATGCGCTCGCCGGCAAAGGCGACCTCCGCCTGGGCGTGCCCCATCGCATACCCGGCCACGGCGAAACCGGCCACCTCGGCCGTGGCGCGCCCGTTCAGGTTCTCGGCCGTGCCGCCGAGGTCGAGCAGCCCCGACACCCGGCCGGAGAGGAACCCCGGTTCGGAGACCGCCTCGGGCAGGAACCAGGAGAGCCGGTCGATCGGCCAGCGCTCGGCGACCAGGGTGAGGGCGAGCGGCGGCGGCCGCCGGCCGGGCTGCTCCAGCGGCACCGCGCCGGTGAGGTGGAGGACGGCGCCGCCGGCCGCCATGTCGAGCCGCAGGTTTTCGATCGCCACGGGCGAGGCGGTGAACGAGCCGGTGACCCGGTCGGCGGCCAGCGCCGGGGCCACCGCGTCCCGCAGGTCGAGGGTGACGCCGGCCTGGAGGTTCCCGTCGCGGAATTCGACCGTCCCCTGCGCCGTGCCGCTCCCCCGGCTGGGGAGCCAGAACGGCCGCTCCTCGCCGGGCTCGGAGAGCAGCGGCGCGAGCACGCCGACGTCGCGGCTCGCCAGGCGGTAGTCGAACCGGCCGTCTCCCCCCTCGAGACGGAGGATGAAATGGGTGCCCTGGATCTCCTGCGACGGGGCGGTCAGCCGGATCGAGTCGCTGGTGACCACGCCGCCGCGCAGGGTGAGCGGCGCGTGGCCGGAAAGCGGGATGCGGCCCGCTTCGGTGCGGACGCCGCTCAGCCGGACGTCGGCGACGCCGTTGCCATGGATCATCTCGCGGTGGAAGAAGCGGTAGCGCAGGGTGCCGCTGACCCGGCCGGCCAGCTCGTCGACGAGCGGCACGTCCTCGCCGGGGAACTGGTCGTGGACCAGCGGCTGGAGCGCCAGGTTCTGGTACTCCAGGTCGAGCTCGACCGGCCGGCCGGCCGGCCCCTGCTCTCCCGCCAGGAGGACCGCGACGTCGCCGGCGACCGTGCCGCCGGCGTAGCCGGCGCGGCGGACGTCGACGTCCAGCCGCTCGCGCGTCCCCAGGAGGTCGGCCTCGATGCCGCGCAGGTCGCGGTTGAGCACCGCGATGTGCGGCGAGCGCACCCGGCCGGTCAGACGCCAGTCCCGCCGCACCAGGTCGAACCGGCCGCGGAACGAGAACGGTCCGTCGATCGGCTCTTCCATGTAGCCGAGGGTGTTGGCGAGCCGGGCCGAGCCGTCGGCCGCGATGCGCAGGGCGAGCTGCCGGTTCTGGCCCTGCCAGGTGAACCGCCCCTGTGCCCGCGCCGTGAGGTGCGGACCGCCGCGGATGCTGGCGTTGGCGATCCGGATGTCCCCCGGCTCGTAGCTCCCCTGTACCGACAGGAGGAACGGATACGGCCGGGCGCTGGGCAACGTGGTCACCACCTCGCGGGCGATCAGCTGCGCGTCCAGCCGCCGGCCGCCCTCGCCGCCGCGCTCCGCCTGGCCGATCAGGCGGCCCCAGATCGTCCGCGCGTCGATCTCCAACGGCAGCCGCGTCTCGTCGAGCTGCAGCGTCCCGCCCTGGACCAGCACGCGGCCGATCTGCACCTCGACGCGCCGCGGCGCGTCCTTGCGGCTCTGCAGCGCCGGCATGTTGGTGGTGCCGTCGGGGTTGAAGCGGATGTAGATGTGCGGGTCGACGACCTCGATCTGCTCCAGGCGGAGCACCTTCTGGCGTAGGTCGCGCCAGCTGAACTCGGCGCGCAGCATGGCGACGCGCGCGAAGTCCGGGTCGCCCGGGCGCGGGCCGGGGACGACCACGTCGTGCATCTCGAAGGCGAGCGGCGCGAAGCTGTAGTCGACGGCGCCCACCTGGATCTGCCGGCCGAGGGCGGTCGAGAGCCGCGCCTTCACCATGTCGACGGCGCGGCCGTGCGCGAACTGGCTCTCGACGAAGAGGTAGGCGACGGCGAGCACCGAGACGACAAGCAGGAGGCCCCAGACGAACGGCCGCACCACCCAGCGGCGCACGCGGCCATGCCGGCGGCGGGGAGAGACCTCCTCCGCGGTCGGCTCGTCCGGCTCGTCCGGCTCGCTCACCTTTCGGGCCCTCCGCCGCGCACCAGGCCGCCCCAGCGCAGCTTGCCGCGCAGACCGTCGTAGAAGCTGCGCCCGCTGACCTTGATCAGCCGCACCGAGGCCGGGCTGCGGGTGACGCGTACCGTGTCGTGATACGCGACCTCGGTCCCTTCCTGGCCGTCCAGGGTCAGGAACACCTCCTCGGACTGGGTCTCCAGCGTCACCTCGACGATGCCGGAGTCGGCGACCACGATCGGCCGCAGCGACAGCGTGTGCGGGCAGATCGGCGTCAGCACCATGACCGGCAGCAGCGGGCTGACGATCGGCCCGCCGGCGGACAGGTTGTAGGCCGTCGAGCCGGTGGGGGTGGAGATGATCAGGCCGTCGGAGCGGAAGCGGGCGACCAGCCGGCCGTCGACCGACAGCGTCAGCTCGATGATGCGGGCGAGCGCGGTCTTGGCGATGACGGCGTCGTTCAGCACCTGGTAGCGCTGCACCTCGCCGCCGTCCCGGTGCAGCTCGACCTGCAGCAGCGACCGCTCCTCGATCTGGTAGCGGCCTTCGAGCACCTCGACCAGCGACGGGTAGAGCTCGCCGCGCCCGACCTCGGTGAGGAAGCCGAGGTTGCCGAGGTTGACCCCCAGGATCGCCACCTGCGGCGGCAGCGAGCGGGCGACCGCCAGCAGCGTGCCGTCGCCGCCCAGGACCACCACCAGGTCGCCGGGATCGCCGGACGGGGCGCCGCCGTCGAGCACCGGCTGGATGCCGCGGCGGCGCAGCCACTCGGCCAGCTCATGCGCGGCCTCGACCGCCTCGGCGCTCCCCACCTTGGCGACGATGCCGACCCGCTGGATGCCCGCCCGCCGGACAGCGCGCGGCGCCGCACGGCGGCGCGGCCGGTTCCCCCCGCTCCCGGCAGCGCTCTCGGTCATTCCGTTCCCCCCTTGCGCAGCAGGGCGAAGGCCTCGCGGTTGCCGCCCATGCCGGGGACCGCCGAGTCGACCACGCCGAGCAGCTCCAGACCCAGCCCTTCCAAACCCGCGACGCACTCCTCGACGACGCGGCGGCGCACCTCCTCGTCGCGCAGGATGCCCCCCTTGCCCACGGCGCCGCGGCCGGCCTCGAACTGCGGCTTGACCATCGGCAGCAGGAGCCCGCCGGGGGCGAGGTGCGGCAACAGGGCCGGCACCACCTTGGCGAGCGCGATGAACGACACGTCGATCGTGATCAGGCTGCAGGGCTCCGGCAGCGCGCCGGGCTCCAGGTGGCGGGCGTTGACCCGCTCCATTACCACTACCCGCGGGTCCGCGCGCAGGCGCTGGTCGAGCTGGCCGTAGCCGACGTCCAGGGCGTAGACGCGGGCGGCGCCGCATTGCAGCAAGCAGTCGGTGAAGCCGCCGGTCGAGGCGCCGACGTCCATGCAGACCCGGCCCGCCGGGTCGACGCCGAAGACGTCCAGGGCGTGCGCCAGCTTGCGGCCGGCGCGCGACACGAACGGCTCCCGGGAGGCGAGGACCGCGACATCGGCGTCGCCGGGCACCGGCGTGCCCGGCTTGTCGACCCGGCGGCCTGCCACCTCGACCGTGCCGGCCATGACGGCGCGCCGCGCCTGCTCCCGGCTGGCGAAGAGGCCTCGCTCTACGAGTAGCTGGTCAAGGCGCAACGGCGCTTCCCCGTGCCCGCTGTCGATCGCGTCGAATGGGCGCCCGAAGCGGGTGCAACCCGCATGCCGGAGCGCGGCGAGTCTATCACTCGGCCTCCGGCCCCCCGGCGCGCAGACAGAAAGGCAGGGCGAGCACGAAGAGCAGCGGGCGCTGCACCTCGGTGTCGCCCCAGTTGTACTCGAACAGCCCCGCCACACAGAAGCCGAACAGGGCGAGCATCACCCCGGCGTGGAGGTCGGCGCGGGGACCGGTGCGTCCTCCTTCGCGGACGAAGCTGCGCCAGGAGACCGTGAAACTGGCGGCGATCAGCGCCAGGAAGGCGAGGAGCGCCGGCACCCCCCGCTCCGCCGCGAGCTGCAGGAAGTTGTTGTGCAGGTGCGGCACGCGGAAGCGCGGTGCCGTCGGCGGGCGGTAGAGCGAGTAGCGGCGCTGGACCTGCTCGGGCCCGAGCCCGAACAGCGGCCGGTCCGCGATCATCGTCAAGCCGGCGCTCGCCATGCACAGCCGGTCGTAGTTCGACGAGTCCCGCACGTCGACGATCGAGGCCGCGCGGGTGAGCAGCGGCACCGGCGCGAGCACGATGAAGAGCAGCGCCGCCGGCACATAGGCGAGCAGCAGGCGCGGCGCGCGAGCGAGCAGCAGCGCGGTCAGCGCGCAGCCGAGCGCCACCCAGGCGCCGCGGGTGTAGCTGCCGACCAGGGCGGCGTTGATCGCCGCCAGCGCCACCCACCGCCAGACCTGCCGGTGGCGGTCCGACCAGACCATGGAGGCGATCAGCAGCAGGTCGCAAATCAGCAGGAAGCCGGAAAAGGTCATGTAGTGGGAGAACGTGCCGCGGATCCGCCGGTCGATGTCGCCGTAGCCGAAGAGGTACTGGGCGAGGCCGGTGCAGGCGGAGAGGCCGGCGACCAGCAGCACGCCGTCGACCAGCCGGCGCACGTTGCGCTCGCCGCGCGCCAGGAGCGGCGCCAGGTAGAGCGTCGCCAGGTTGAAGACCTCGGTGGCCGACCGCGCGCTGACCCGCGGCTCGAACGAGGCGGCGATCGCGCCGAACAGCGTCAGGATGTAGACCCCGAGCGGCACCCACAGCGGTGCCAGCGCCGCCCGGTCCACCGGCCGGCGGCGGAGGGCCCAGGGCGTGACCAGCAGCGTCAGACCGAGCAGGATGTTCGACAGGGCGATGCCGAAGACGGTATAGAGATGCGCGGCATAGAGCCAGAAAGCCGCCCGCCCGGCCCGGGGGTCCACACGGCCGGCGGCAGAGGGGGTGTCGGCGAGAGGGGTCGGCACGTCCTGGATCGGACCGGCCGCGGGCGAAGGCCCCGCGGCGGTCAGCGGCCGACCGCGGAGGCGGGGAGCGCCTCCTCGATCAGCATGATCGGGATGTCCGAGACGATGGGATAGACCAGGCTGGAGGCGGCGCAGTACAGGCCCTGCTCCACCACCGGCTCCTCGTCACGGAAGTGCTCGCGGTACTTCTCGACCAGCATGCCGCGGACCTCGGACGGCAGCTCGATCAGCTCGAGGTCCCCCTTGGACTTGGGGCAGACGAGGATCTCCAGGAGCTCGGGGTCTACGGCCATGGCGCGGAGGATAGCACAGCCCCGGCGCCGTCACCTGCGCGAGCGCATCCTCAGATGCGTGCTGTAGAGGAAGAGCAGCGACTCGCTGCCGGGGTTGTTGTCGAAGAGGCCGCCGTTGGACAGGTGGTAGAGAGAGATGCCGAGGAGCGAGCGCGCGTCCAGGCGGTAGGCCAGCTCGAGCCCGGAGCGGAACTCGATCGGGCCTCCCAGGTCCTGCCCGTCCTCCCGGTGGTAGAGCCCGAGCGCCCAGCTCGGCGACAGCGTCCAGTGCTCGCCCAGCGGCAGGTCCCAGCGGAGCCCGGCATAGGCGTAGAGCGCCCCGCGGGAGGTGGCGAGGGCCCCGGCGATCGGCGACAGCTTGGGGGCGAAATGCGACAGGAGATGGAAACGGCGGGGGGCGAAGCGCACCTCCCAGGCCAGCTCTACACCGGCACCGTCCACGATGGGCTCGACCTCGCCGATCCCGGCGGCGATGGATGCCGGCTCTTCGGCGCCGAGCGGCGCCGCAAGCAGACCGAGCAGCGGCAGGACGAACAGCGGATCCCGGAGCCTCTTCATCTCCCCTCCCTCCCCCGGCTCTAACCCGACGGCGCCGGGTGCAACAAGGACTCCTTGCCCCAGACGGCCAGCATATCGTCCCGGTAAGGTTGTGAGAAGTCGGCCCGCCGCAGGTCCGGAGGGGTGTAGTCGAGGTCCTGGATCACCTTGCCGCGCGGATGGCGCTCCACCCAGAGCCGCTCCGCGCCTGGCAGCAGGATCTCGAACGGCTCCTCCAGGCGCCCCAGGAAGTGGAGCTGGCCGTGGTATTCGCCGACAAAGGCGATCGGCCGCCCCTGCTGCTGCAGGACGGCGACATAGCGCGCGATCGGCTCCAGGTCGTAGGACTGGCGGGCGATCTCGGAAAAGCCGATGTGGAGCCCGAGCGCCAGGGCCAGGCTGACCAGGCTGAGCGCCGCCGGCAGGCCGCCCGAGAACAGCCGCTCCCAGGCAAACCAGGCGGCGGCCGCCAGGACCAGCAGGACGAGGCCGATCCCCGGCGCGAGGGTGCCCAGCCAGGGCGGCAGGCCGGGCCGGCCGGCGAGCAGCGGCGCCACCTCCAGGGCGACGCCCACCAGTGCCAGACCGGCGAGCGGCGGCACCAGGTACCGGCGGCGGAACGCGACCTCGGGCCCTCCGGCCAGACGCACGACCAGGAGAGCGCAGGCCGGCAGGAGCGGCACCAGGTAGTGCGGCTGCTTGCCGCTGATCAGCGAGAAGAAGAGCAGGCCCGGCAGCAGCCAGGCGAGGCAGAAGCGCGTCCCCTCGTCGCCGGTCCGCGGCCGCCAGCGCAGCGCCGCCTTCCAGGCCGGCGCCCAGACCGAGTAGGGGAAGAGCAGCACCGGCAACAGCGGCAGGTACCACCACCAGGGGCGGCCGTGGGCCTCGGCGTTGACGATCCGCCCTTCCGTCTGCCGCAACAGGATGGCGTCCGCATAGGCCGGGCCGCCCGCGTGCGCCGCCGGCAGCGCCCACGCCAGCGCGATCGCGGCGGCGATCGCCAGCGCCGCCAGGAGCCCCGCCCACCACCGCACTCCCCGCCGGGCCGGCCGGGCCCACCACGGGGCGAGCAGCGCCACGCCCAACGGCAGCACCAGCGCCACCGGCCCCTTGGCGAGGACGCCGAAGCCGAGCGCCCCGCCGGTCAGCAGCCAGCCGCGCCAGTCGCCGGAGCGGGCGGACCACAGGCCGTGCAGCGCCAGCAGGACGGCGCAGGCGACCAGCATGTCGAACATCATGAAGGTGGTGAAGACGCTCCAGAAGAAGAACCCCAGCAGGACGACAGGGGCGGCCTTCGCCGCCGCGGGCCGGTCCGGCCAGAGCCGGCGGGCGAGCGACCGGACCAGGAAGAGGTTGGCGAGGCCGAAGAGCGGCGGCACCAGGCGCGGCCACCACTCGTCGACCCCGAACAGCCACCAGCCGAGGTGGAAGAGCCAGAAGAGCAGCGGCGGCTTGTCGCTGTAGGGCTGGCCGTTCAGGTAGGGGACCAGGAAGTCGCCGCGGTGCCACATCTCCCAGGCGACCGAGACGTACCGCGTCTCGTCGATCGGCAGGATCGGGCGCAGCGCCAGGGCGGCGCCGACGAGCAGCGCCCAGGCGGCCCAGAGCCAGTCGGGGCGCAGCATGGCCTGGCGGGCATCGCGGGCATCGCGGCGTGGGACCGGAACGGCCTCTTGGATCATGTTCGTCTGATTTTGGACCTGGTCTCGATCTCCTTGCGCGATATCTTAATCAGATTCCACGGATAAGATACCCCGCATGCCGCAACCGGAGATCTCCCTCGTCATACCAGTCTTCAACGAAGAGGAGAATCTGCCTATTCTCGCGGCCGAGATCGAACAGGCGATGCGCGGCGTGGACCGGCCGTACGAGGTCCTTTTCGTCGACGACGGCAGCACCGACGGCAGCCCGCAGGCGCTCGCACGGCTGGCGCTGCAGGACCCGCGCCTCCGCATCGTCCGCCAGCGCCGCAATAGCGGCCAGTCGGCGGCCATGGAGGCCGGCTTCCGCCACGCCCGCGGCGAGGTCCTCGTCACCCTCGACGCCGACCTGCAGAACGACCCGGCCGACATCCCGCGGCTGCTCGACAAGATGGCCGACTACGACGTCGTCTGCGGCGTGCGCACCCGGCGGCAGGACGACTGGGTGCGCCGGGTCTCGTCGCGCGTCGCCAACCGCGTCCGCAACCGCGTCACCCACGAGTCGATCACCGACGTGGGCTGCACCCTGCGCGCCTTCCGCGCCGGGTACGCGCGGCGCATCCCGGTGTTCAACGGCATGCACCGCTTCCTGCCGACGCTGCTGCGGATGGAGGGGGCGCGGGTGACTGAGGTGCCGGTAAACCACCGGCCGCGCCTTCACGGACAGGCCAAATACGGTATCGGCAACCGCCTCTGGCGCGGCATTGCCGACCTCCTCGCGGTACGCTGGATGCAGAAGCGCTGGATCGACCGGCGCCTCTCAGAGGAGATGGACGCTTGGAACACAACCCCGTCTGGATCACCATCGGATTCGTCGGACAGGCCTGCTTCTCCGCCCGCTTCCTCATCCAGTGGCTCGCCTCCGAGCGCCGCAAGACCAGCGTCATCCCCAAAGCCTTCTGGTTCCTGAGCCTCGCCGGCAGCGCGGTGCTGCTCGCCTACGCGATCCACCGCCGCGACCCGGTCATCATCGCCGGCCAGATCCCGGGGATCTTCATCTACGGCCGCAACCTGTGGCTGATCTACCGCGGCGGACAGGCCGCCCCCCAGACATGAACGCGAGCCCGCGCCGCGACCTCCTGGTCCTGGCGGTCCTGGGAGCGCTGCTCTTCCTCCCCGGGCTCGGGCGCCGCGACCTGTGGAACCCGGACGAGGCCCGCTACGCCGAGGTGGCCCGCGAGATGCGCCTCGCCGGCAGCTGGGCGCTGCCGCGGCTGAACGGCGAGGTCTACACCCAGAAGCCGCCGCTGCTGTTCTGGGCGATCAACCTGGCGGCCTTCCTGACCGGCGGCGTCGGCGAGACCTCCACCCGCTTGCCCGTGGCGCTCGCCGCCATCGGCTCGCTGCTCCTGGTCTACCGCCTGGGCGAGCGGCTGTTCTCCCGCCGCGCCGGCTGGCTCGCCACCCTGGCCTTCGCCACCTGTTTCCGCGTCATCTGGCAGGGGCGGTTCGGGCAGATCGACATGCTGCTGAGCTTCTTCGTGACGCTGGCGGCCTGGTTCTGGGTGCGCGGCTATACCGAAGGCCGGCCCCGTCTCTACCCGCTGTTTTTCCTCTCGGCCGGCGTCGCGACCCTGGCCAAGGGGCCGGTGGGGCTGCTCCCGCCGCTCCTCTCGGTCCTCGCCTTCCTCGCCGTCACCCGCGACAAGGAGGAGCTCAAGCGCCTGCGCATCCCGCTGGGCCTGCTGCTCTGGGCGGCGGTGGTGCTGGTCTGGCTGATCCCCGCCGGGATCGCCGGCGGCGAGGAGTACCTGGGGCAGATCGTCTTCAAACAGAACGTCACCCGTTATGCCGACCCCTGGCACCACTTCCAGCCCTGGTACTACTACCTGACGGTGATCCCGGCAGAGTTCTTCCCCTGGTCGTTCCTGCTGCCGACGGCGCTGGTGATCGGCCGGCGTCGGGTCTCCCGCCAGGGCTTCCTTTTCTGCCTCTGCTGGATGATTGTCACCGTCGTCTTCTTCAGCATCTCCCCGGCCAAGCGGACGGTCTACATCCTCACCATGTACCCGGCCATGGCGCTGATGGTGGGAGCGGCGCTCGACCGGCTCGCCGAGAGCTGGCCGCGCGAACGCGGCTGGCTCACCTGGCCGCTGGGGCTGGTCGCGGGGTTGTCGCTGCTGATCGTCGCGGCGCTCCCCCTCGCCGGCCGGGGGCGGCCCGAGGCCGTGCCGCTGGGCGGGGACCGCCTGGTCTGGATGGTGACCGCCGCCTTCCTGCCGCTCTTCCTCGGCGCGGTCTATGCCTGGTGGGCGGGCCGCTCCGGGAGGGTCTTCCGCTCCGCCGCCGCGCTAGCCGCCGGCACGGGCCTAGTCGCGGTGATCGCCTCGCTGGCGCTGCTGCCGCGGTTCGACGTCGTCAAGTCGGCGCGCGGGCTCTCCCGCGTCCTGCTGGCGAAGATGGGGCCGGGCGAGACCTATGCCATCTACCCGCGGCTCGACTCGACCTTCGTCTTCTATACCCGGCGCTACGCCGTCGTGCCCGAAGGGGAGGCGGAGCTGCGGGAGTACGCGCGCCGCCCCGGCCGGGTCTGGCTGCTCATCCAGCGCGACGACCTGCAGAAGCTGAAGGAACCCCTACCCCTGGTGGAGGTGGCCCGCGACGCGGACCTGCGGGAAGGCTACCTGCTGATGACCCGGCGCTAGGCCTGCTCGTCCGGCACCAGCAACCGCTCGATCCCGCGCGCCCTGCCGGTCTCCTCGTCGACGTCAATGATGGCGCCGGCGAGCCGGACGTCGTGCTTCGCGACCTCGAAGGCGGCGGGGGTCTGGAGGCGGAAACGCTTCAGCACCTTGTCGACCCGCATGCCGATCACCGACTCGTAGGGGCCGGTCATGCCGGCGTCGGTCTGGAAGGCGGTCCCCTGGGGGAGAATGCGCTCGTCGGCCGTGGGCACGTGGGTGTGGGTGCCGAGCACCACGCTCACCCGCCCGTCGAGGTGGAAGCCCATGGCCTGCTTCTCGCTCGTCACCTCGGCGTGGAAGTCGACCAGGATCACCTTGACCTTGGGGTCGAGACCAGCGAGCAGGCGGTCGGCGGCGTCGAAAGGAGAGTCGAGGGAGCTCATGTAGACCCGCCCTTCGAGGTTGATCACCGCCACCGGGATGCCGGCCGCGGTCTCGCCGACGTGCAGCCCCCTCCCGGGGTTGCCCGCCGGGTAGTTGGCCGGTCGCAGCAGGTACGGATGGCTGTCGAGGATCGCCACCCCCTCCTTCTTGTCCCAGACGTGGTTGCCGGTGGTGAAGCAGTCGATCGGCAGGCCGTCGAGCTCCGAAAGGACCTCGGGAGTCACGCCGAAGCCGCCGGCGGAGTTCTCCACGTTGACCACCACGTAGTCGAGGCGGTGGCGGTCGACCAGGCGGGGGAGCAGGTTCTGGAGCGCCCTGCGCCCCGGCTTGCCCATGACGTCACCTACGAAGAGCAGCTTCATCGCTAGCGGGCGTACTCCACCGAACGGGTCTCGCGGATCACCGTCACCTTGATCTGCCCGGGGTAGGTCAGCTCGGACTCGACCTTGCGCGCGATGTCCTTGGACAGCCAGAGCGCCTGCTCGTCGCTGATCTTGCCGCTGTCGACGATGATGCGGACCTCGCGGCCGGCCTGGATGGCGAAGACCTTCTGCACCCCTTTGAAGCCGGAGGCAATCTCCTCCAGCTTCTCCAGCCGCTTGACATAGGTCTCCAGGATCTCGCGGCGGGCGCCCGGCCGGGCGGCCGACAGCGCGTCGGCCGCGGTCACCAGCACCGCCTCCACCGTCTGCGGGTCGAAGTCGCCGTGGTGGCAGGCCATGGCGTGGACGACCTCCTCGGTCTCGCCGTACTTGCGCAGCAGGTCGATGCCGATGTGCAGGTGCGTGCCGTCGATCTCGCGGTCGATCGCCTTGCCGATGTCGTGCGTGAGGCCGGCGCGGCGGGCCACCTGGACGTTGGCCTTGAGCTCGGCGGCCATGGCGCCGGCCAGGAAGGCGACCTCCTTGCTGTGCTGGAGCACGTTCTGGCCGTAGGAGGTGCGGTAGCGCAGGCGGCCGAGCAGCCGGACCAGCTCCGGGTGCATGCCGGGGATCGCCAGCTCCAGGAGCGCCGCCTCGCCCTCCTGCAGGATGCGCTGGTCGAACTCCGCCTTGACCTTCTCGACCACCTCTTCGATGCGCGCCGGGTGGATGCGGCCGTCGGTGATCAGCCGTTCGAGAGACACGCGGGCGATCTCGCGGCGGAACGGGTCGAACCCGGACAGGATCACCGCCTCGGGGGTGTCGTCGACGATCAGGTCGACGCCGGTGGCGGTCTCCAGGGCGCGGATGTTGCGCCCCTCGCGGCCGATGATGCGCCCCTTCATCTCGTCGTTGGGCAGCATCACGACCGAGACAGTGGTCTCGGAGACGTAGTCGGAGGCCGAGCGCTGGATGGCCATGCCGATGATGCGCTGCGCCTGTTTGTGGGCCTGCTCGCGCGCCTCGTCCTCGAGCCGCTTGATCAGGTGCGCGGCCTCGATGCGGGCCTCGTCCTCCATGATCCGCACCAGCTCCTCCTTGGCCTGCTGGGCGGTCAGGCCGGCGATCTGCTCGAGACGGACGCGCTCCTCCTCGAACATCCGGTCGAGCTCCGCCTCCTTCTTCTCGGACGCCTTCTCGCGGCCGGAGACGGAGCGCTCCTGCTGGTTGAGGTCCTTCTCCCGGCGGCCGAGCTCGTCGGTCCGCTTGTCGAGGTTGTCTTCCTTCTGGGTGAGACGGCGCTCGATGCCTTCGAGCTCGGAGCGGCGCTTGCGGGAGACCGTCTCGAACTCGTTGCGGGCCTGGAAGAGCTTCTCCTTGGCGGCGATGTCGGCTTCGCGCAGCCGCGCCTCGCGCTGGCGCTCGGCGTCTTCGGCGATCTGGATGGACTGGCGCTGCGCCTCGGCGAGCAGGCGCTCGGCCGACTTGCGCAGGCCGGCCCACCAGAAAAGTACGACAGCCACCACTCCCGCAAAGAGAGCGATGGCCGCGACGAACAATAGGACTTCGGTGTTCACCGGTTATACCCCATGCTCCGGAGCGGAAAGGGGGACACCGGGCAGATCCGGAAGGTTAGGAGCTCTCTCGGCGAGAGAGGGTAAACGCATCCCCACGCGGCCGTAATGGGCCGTCGCGTCTAGAACCTGAACGCGCCAGGTGGGTGTCCGCTCCAAGAGCCATTAGCGTCCTCGTCGATGCGAGGCTGGCACAGTCCCTTGGGTGAAGACTCCCGTGGTATAAATGTTGGTTCTACAATCGGTTGACCCATTACGAACCGCGCAGGGGTGCTAAACCTGTTCATCCTATCTCGAGCTGTCAGCGCTTCCAGCACACTCTCAACCCTGGAGGGCCCGGGTTAATTCCTGGGCAAGCGCCTCGGCCTTCTCCTTGATCTCGACCCGTTCCCCTTCCTGCTGCTTCTGAGCTCGGAACAGTTCATCTGCAAGATTGAGCGCCGCCAGGATCGCGATGCGCGCCGTGTCGGCCGTATTCACGTGCTGGGCGACCTCCCGCATCTTGCGGTCGACGAGCTCGGCCAGCTCCTGGAGACGCTGATGGTCCTCGTTTCCGCGGACGCGGTACACCGCCCCAAAGATCTCGATCTCCGTCGTCGATGGGGATAGCGTGCTCAAGTCGCGTCCAATGCCTGCCCCCGGGCAGCAAGTGATGTGATGCCAGGGATTTGGCGAGGGAGACTATAACACAGGTGAGAAAGGGCTAGAATTCGACCCACGCTCGACGATGACCCTCTATTCCACCCTCCGCCGCCTGCTCTTCAGGCTCGACGCCGAGACCAGCCACGACCTCGGGATCGCTTCCTTGCGCGCCCTCCAGGCCCTGCCGTCTCTGGCGCGCCGGCTCGCGGCGCAGAACCTCGTCGCCGACCCGCGGCTGCGCCAGGTCCTCTTCGGCCGCGACTTCCTCAACCCCGTCGGGCTCGCCGCCGGGTTCGACAAGAACGCGGCCGGCATCGGCGCCATGCAGGCCCTGGGGTTCGGGTTCGTCGAGGTGGGGACGGTCACCCCGCAGCCGCAGCCGGGCAACCCCAGGCCGCGGATGTTCCGCTACCCCGAGGCGGAGAGCCTGCAGAACGCGCTCGGCTTCAACAACCAGGGGATGGCGGCGATGCGCGCCCGGCTGGAGGAGGCCTGCCCCGCCCCCTTACCCGTCGGCGTCAACATCGGCAAGAACAAGGCGACCCCGCAGGAACGGGCGCCGGACGACTACGAGACCCTGCTGCGCGGGCTGGCGGGCTACGCCGACTACATCGTGGTCAACCTCTCCTCGCCCAACACGCCCGGGCTGCGCGACCTCCAGAACGAGGCTTTCGTGCGCGGCGTGCTGGCGACCGCGGCGCGGATCACCACCAAACCGGTCCTGGTCAAGATCTCCCCCGACCTGGAGCCGGACGCCGCCGCCTCTCTCTCGGAGGCCGCGGTCGACGCCGGCGCGGCCGGCATCGTGGCGACCAACACCACGGTCGACTATGCGCTGCTGCCGGGCGCCCGGGACTTCGGCGGGCTGTCGGGGAAAGTTCTGCGCGACAAGAGCTTCCAGGTCTTCGAAGCGGTGGCGCGGCGCCTGTTCGGCCGTGCCGTGCTGGTCAGCGTCGGCGGTATCGGCGGCTCCGGGGAGGAGGCCTACCGCCGCCTGCGCGCCGGCGCCTCGCTGGTCCAGGTCTACACCGCCCTGGTCTACCAGGGGCCGTCGCTCGCCCGCCGGATCAACGAAGAGCTGCTGGCGTCGATGGACCGCGACGGGGTGAAAGGGATCGCCGAGGTCATCGGAGCGGACCGCTAGGAGCCCGCGGGATGGCGGCCGGGCGGCCGTAGAAGTAGCCCTGCGCCGCGTCGAAGCCGAGCTGCCGGCAGCCGTCCGCGTCCCCGGCCGTCTCCACCCCCTCGGCGACCGTGGTGATCCCCAGGTCGGCGGCCATGCGCAGCATCGCGGCGAGGAGGGAGTGCCGGGCCGGCGGCGCCTCCTGCATGCCGCGGACCATGCTGCCGTCGAACTTGAGCACGTCCGGCGGCACCTCGGCCAGCTCGAGGAGCCGCGACTGCCCGGCGCCGAAGTCGTCGTAGGCGATCTGGACCCCCAGCTCCCGCAGACAGTCCCGCAGGTGGCGCATGAAGGCGAGGCCGGCCACCGCGCTCTCATGCACCTCGAGGATCAGCTGCACGCCGGGGGCCTGCTCCCGCACGGTCTGGACGATGCGCAGGAGCGCTTCGGGCCGCTCGAGCTCCGCCGGGTGGATGTTGGCGAACAGTGCCGTGCCGGCGGGCAGGTGACGCACCGCCATCTCCGCCGCCTGCAGCAGGAAGAGCTGGCTGAGCTCGGCCGCGACCCCGAGCCGCGAGGCGGTTTCGAACAGCTCGCCGGGGCTCCGGGGCAGCCCTTCCCGGCAACCCCGGCCGAGAGCCTCGAAACCCAGGACGGCCCCGTCTCCGGCGGCGCCTTTCAGCCGGACGATGGGTTGGAACACCACCTCCACGTCCCGTTCCACCATCATCTGGGAAAAGCTCTGGGCCTGGTGGGCGAAGCCGCCGGGGAAAGGGGTCCAGGGATCGCCGGTCGGGAGGCGAAGCTCGTCCTCGGAGGCGACGCGCCCAACGCGGAACTCGATCACGGCGAAGCAGAGCACGTCCCCTTCGGCCAGGAGCGCTTCGTCGATCCGCCGGCCGTTGACGAAGGTGCCGTTCCGGCTGCCCAGGTCCCGGAGCCTCAGCCCTTCGCCCTGGCCCGCAACGTCTGCAACGTCCGCGACGATCTCGGCGTGCTCCCAGGAGACGGATGGCGAGGAGAGGGCCAGCGGCAGGTCCCAACGGCGGCCGATCCGGAAGGGCAAGGGGAGCACTGGCACGCGGTTGGGATGCGTGTCCTCCGGGGAACGGCTCTCGAGATACCAGGGCATGGCCAATTCCTCGCGGCTCACGCCGCAGGATCGAGCCGGCGAGACCTTGATTGGGGGTTAGAGAGATGATTCTACTCTTCCAGCAACCCTTCCAGATGCCGGGCGAGGCTCTCGACCCGGCCGCGGATCTCCTCGCGCTCGCGGCTCCACTCCTCGCTGTCCTGGCGGGTGCCGTCCCCCTGCGCGAGCTGCTCTTCGAGCTCGCGGACCCGCTCCTGCAGCGTGCCGTTCTCCTGCCGCAGGTCGCGCAGGCGCTCCGACGCCTCGCGGACCCGGTCTTCCAACTGCTCCAGCCAATCGATCGCCATCAGCCCCTCCAGCCGAAACGCTCCCTGAGCTTCCCCGCGAGGTCTTCCTGCCAGGCGTTGACCTCGTCCTGGGTGAGCGAGCGGTCCTGCGCGTTGTAGAGAAAATGAACCGTGGTGTTGACCGCTCCTGCGGGCACGCCCGGACCGCGGTAGCGCGCCTCCAGACCGAAGGAGACCAGCTCCGCCGGTTTGAGCTCTTCGATCGCCTGGCGGATCTCCGCCCAGGGCGTCGCCAGCGGGTGGGTGAACGTCAGGTCGGCGGCGATGCCGGGGACGCGCGACGGCAGCTCGACCTCCAGGTCCCGCTGCGCGGCCAGGGCGTCGAGCGCGACTTCGGCCACGTAGAGCGGATAGCCCTCCTGCTCCGCCACCTGGCCGAAGAAACCGGCCACCGCGCCGCCGTCCCGCAGCAGCTCCGCCGCGCTGCCGGGCAGCAGGCCCGGCAGTGCGGCCGGCCGCGCCTCGAGCCGTACGCCGAGCGCCTCGGCCAGGCTCTCGACCGCGCCTTTGAGGTCGAAGAGGTCGAGGTCGACCTCGCGCTCCCAGGGGCTGCCCAGCCGGCCGCCGCAGACCAGGCCGACGTGCTCCGGCTGGTCGGGCAGCTCGTTGTCTCTGGCATGGGGCGACTCGTAGAACACCGTCGCCACCTCGAACAGCCGCACGGCCGCGGCCCCGCGGCGCTGGTTGAAGCGGGCGCTCTCGACCAGGTTGGGGACCAGCGACCGGCGCAGCACCGCATAGCGCTCGGAGAGCGGGTTGGCGAGCCGCAGCGGCCGCGCCTCCGGCCGCAGCGACGGGAAGGCGGCGTCGGCCGCCGGGTCCTGGAAGGCGAAGTGGACCGCCTCGGCATAGCCGGCGGCCGCCAGGTGCCGCCGCACCAGGGTGCGGCGCCGCTGGCTCCCGCTCTGCGGGCCATCCGAGCCCGGCAGCGCGGGGAGCGTCGTGGGGATCGCGTCGAAGCCGAGGATCCGCAGCACCTCTTCATAGAGGTCGGCCGGGTAGATCTCGTGCGGCGGCTCGGGCCGCGGCTCGAAGTCGTAGAGGCGCCAGGACGGGACGGCCACCTCCCAGGCGCCCTCCCCCCGGCTCTCCAGCCGGAAGCCGAGCCCGACGAGCCAGCGCTCGACGTCGGCGGCGGCGACCTCGACGCCGGCGAAAGCGTTGAGCTTCGCGAGCTCCAGCCGGCCGCGGCGGACCGGCACCTCGGCCGCCCGCGCGTCGATCGTCCCGGCGAGCACCTCGCCGCCGGCCAGCTCGGCAATCAACGTCGCGGCGCGGCTCGCCGCCTCGGCGCAGATCTCGGGGTCGGCGCCGCGCTCGAAGCGGTGGCTGGCGTCGGTGTGCATCCCGAGGCCCCGCGCCGTGCGGCGCACCGACTTGCGGTCGAAGTGGGCGCTCTCGATGAGGATGTCGCGGGTCTCACCGTTGACCTCGCTGTCGGCCCCGCCCATGACGCCGGCGAGCGCCACCGGCCGCGCGGCGTCGGCGATGACCAGCATCTCCGGCGAGAGCTCGCGAGGCTGGCCGTCCAGCGTCACCAGGGCCTCGCCCGGCCGCGCCCGGCGGACCACGATACGGCCCTCTTCGAGCTTTGCCAGATCGAAGGCATGAATCGGCTGGCCCAGCTCCCAGAGGACGAAGTTGGTGACGTCGACGACATTGCTGATCGAGCGCACGCCGATCGCCTCCAACCGGCGGCGCAGCCACTCGGGGCTGGGGCCGATCCGCACGCCGCGGATCACCCGCGCGGCGTAGCGCGGGCAACCTACGGGGTCGTCGATCGTCACGCTCGCCGCGTTTTCCACCGGCTCGGAGGATTCGGCGGGCGCGGCCGGCGGGCGGCGCAGCGGCTTGCCGTAGAGCACGGCGGCCTCGCGCGCCATCCCGAGGTGGTTCATGCAGTCGGGCCGGTTGGTGGTGACGTCGACGTCGAGAACGGTGCCGTTCTCCCCTTCCTCGATGCCTTCGACCGCGAGGCCGGCCTGGGTCAGGCGGCGGCCCAACTCCCGCGGGTCGTCCGGCAGCTCGACGTAGTCGCGGAGCCAGTCGAGAGAAAGCTTCATAGCGCGCGCACCTGCCGCAGCAGCCGCTCGTCGTTCTCGAACAGCACGCGGATGTTCGGGATGCCGTAGCGGTTCATCGCCACCCGGTCGACGCCCATGCCGAAGGCATAGCCGCTGTAAACGTCCGGGTCGATGCCGCAGTCGGCGAGCACGCGCGGGTCGACCATGCCGCAGCCCAGGATCTCCATCCAGCCGGTGCCGGAGCAGACCTCGCACCCCCTCCCCAAGCAGAGCTGGCAGGTGATGTCGACCTCGGCCGACGGCTCGGTGAACGGGAAGAAGCTCGGCCGCAGCCGGATCTCGGTCTCCGGCTTGAACAGCCGGCGCAGGAAGGCCTGCAGCGTCCCCTTGAGGTGCGCCACCGTGAGCCCTTCGGCGACCGCCAGCCCCTCGACCTGGTGGAACATCGGCGAGTGGCGCAGGTCGTTGTCGAAGCGGAAGACGCGGCCCGGGCAGATCACCCGGATCGGCGGCTGGCGCGACAGCATGGTGCGGATCTGCACTGGCGACGTATGGGTGCGCAGCAGCAGGCCGTTCTCCAGGAAGAAGGTGTCCTGCGTGTCGCGCGCCGGGTGGTCGGCGGGGAAGTTCAGGG
>Ga0307468_100000088_pt1 | contig 23269 bp, 1 predicted proteins | sample atmdna_FD_203085 | JGI IMG/M metagenome (GOLD analysis project Ga0307468, IMG submission 203085) | Hardwood forest soil microbial communities from Morgan-Monroe State Forest, Indiana, United States - atmos_gases AM2C_05 | ecosystem: Environmental > Terrestrial > Soil > Temperate forest > Bulk...
CAGCGCCACGGCATCCGGAGTGAGGCAAGCCTGCGCCGCGAAGACCTCGTGCACACTCAAAGGCGGTCCGCAGGACACGCCTGCCGCCATCTCGACCCCGACCTGGTGACGCTCGGACTCGTCGAGCAGCGGCAGGGCTGCGACGGGGGAGCCTGGGTTCTCCAGCAGGGCCGACGCCAACGTTACGAAATGCGCAGCCCAGCGCCGCACCGTACCGGCGTCGAAGAGCGCCGCGTCGTACTCGATCCCGCCTTGCAGAAGGCCTTCCGCCTCCGTCACCGACAAGGTGAGGTCGAACTTCGGCGCGAGACCCTCAAGAGCGAAAGGCTCCAGGGCCAGATCCGACGGTAGGGCGAGAGCCCGGGCCCCGTCCTGTCTCTGATACGCCAGGACCGCCTGGAACAGAGGCGTGTACGACAAGCTCCGCTCCGGCGACAGCTCCTCGACGAGCTTTTCAAACGGCAGGTCCTGATGCGCATGCGCGTCCAGCACCACCTCCTTGACCCGCCCCAGGAGCCCGCGTGCACTCTCGCCCCTGTCCACCTCGACCCGCATCACCAGCGTGTTGACGAAAAACCCGATCCGGCCCTCCAGCTCCACCCGCGGCCGGCCCGACACCGGGCTGCCGACGCTGACGTCTCCCTGACCCGAAAGCCGCGCCAGCAGCGCCGCATACACCGCCAGCAGCGCCATATACAGCGTCGTCCCTTCCTGGCGCGCCAGCCGGCGCAGGCCTGCGGCCTGCGGAGCCGTCCATCGCACCCGCTCCACCCCGCCGCGCCGGCCGCGCACCGCCGGCCGCTGCCGGTCCGCCGGCAGCTCCAGCAACGGCGGCGCTCCGCCCAGCCGCTGCCGCCAATAGGCCACCTCGCCCTCCAGAACCTCTCCCGCCAGCCAGACGCGCTGCCAGACCGCGAAGTCCACATACTGCACCGCCGGCTCCGGCAGCGGCGACGGCCGGCCCGACGCGTACGCGCCGTACAGCGCCGCCGTCTCGCGCAGCAGGATCTCCAGCGACTCGCCATCGCTGGCGATGTGATGCAGGCAGACCGCGGCGACAGACTCTTCGCCGCTGGCCCGCAGCAGCCAGAACCGCCAGAGCGGACCGCGCTCCAGATCGAACGGCAGGAGGGACGCCAGCCGCGCCAGACGTCCCGCTTCCGGCTCGCGCCGCGCCGCCGCCAAGCCCGCGAGGTCGACCACCGCCAGCTCGATCCCCTGCGCCTGCACCTCCTGTAAGGGCACACCCTCGTGATGGGTAAACCGCGTCCGCAGCACCTCGTGCCGACGCTCCAACTCCCGCAGGCATCGCGCCAGCACCCCGGGGCCCAACCGTCCGCGCACCCGCAGGGCCAGCGGCATGTTGTAGGCCGAGCTGCCGGGCTCCAGACGATCGATCAACCACAGCCGCTGCTGCGCGAAAGACACCGGCAAGCCACCCTCCCGGGCAACTCGGGCAAGCGGCGGCGACACCGGCTGCGAGCCGGCCTGCCTCTCCTGCTCCAGAACCGCGGCCAACCCCCGCACACTGGGATGCTCGAACAGCCGCCGCAACGGCAGCTCGACCCCGAAGGCCTCGCGCAGACGGGCCAGAGCCCGCACTGCCAGAAGCGAATGGCCGCCGAGGTCGAAGAAGTCGTCCTCCGCCCCTACCCGCTCCACCCCCAGCAGCTCCGACCAGACCGACGCCACGAGATCTTCGGCCGCCGTACGCGGCGCCCGGAAGGCGCGGACCGGCGACGGCTCTCCGGCCCCCGCCAGCGCCGCGAGCGACCGCCGGTCCACCTTACCGCTCGCCAGCCGCGGCAGCGTCGGCACTTCCAGCAGAGCCTCCGGGATCATCGACGCCGGCAGCTTGTCGCGCAGACGACGCCGCAGATCGCCGGCATCGAGCCTCCCTATCCTGTCCATCCGCAGGCAGGCGGCAAGCCGGCTTTCTCCCGCCCCGCCGCCGACCTCCAGCACCACCGCTTCGCGCACCCCCTCCTGCTCTTCGAGCACCGACTCGATCTCCCCCAGCTCCACCCGCACGCCGCGCACCTTGACCTGGTGATCGGTCCGCCCCAGGAACTCGATGGCCCCTCCCGCCTGCTGGCGCACCCGGTCCCCCGTGCGGTACAACCGGCCTCCCGGCTCTCCCTCCGACGGATCGGGCACGAAGCGCTCCGCCGTCAGCTCCGGACGGTGCAGGTAACCGCGCGCCAGGTTGACCCCGGCGATGTAGAGCTCGCCCGAAACCCCGGACGGCACAGGCTCCAGACCCTCATCCAGGACATGGAGACGGACGTTGCCGATCGGCCTCCCGATCGGCACACGCCGACCCGCACTGGACCGATCGCACCGCCACCAGCTCACCTCCACCGCCGCTTCCGTCGGACCGTAGAGGTTGTACAACGGAGCCGCCGAACGTGCCGAGAAACCCTCCACCAGGTCCGGCGGCAGCGCCTCGCCGCTGGACTGCACCAGACCCACGCAAGACGGCACCTCGCGCTGCGCCGACTCCAGGTACAGACGCAGCATCGAAGGGACGAAATGAACCCGCGTGATCTGACGCTCGGCAAGGGCCCCCGCCAAGTAGGCCGGGTCGCGGTGACCGCCCGGCAGCGCCACTTCCAGACAGGCGCCCGCCAACAGCGGCGGGAATAGCTCCCCCAACGAGACGTCGAAGCTCAGCGGCGTCTTCTGCAGCACACGGTCCTCAGGCCCCAGCGGCAGCACCCCTTGCATCCACAGGAGACGATTGGTCACCGCCCGGTGAGAGACCATCACACCCTTGGGACGACCCGTCGAACCCGACGTATAGAGCACGTAGGCCGCGGCATCCGGCACGCTCTCGCCGGCACGCGGCGGCGCGACGGCTTCGCCCTCTGCGAAACCCGCTCCGATCTCGTGCTCCAGGACGAGCAGACCCACCGGAGAACCGGACAGGCGCTTCGCCAGCTCCGACTGCACGGCGATGACTCTCGGCGAGCTGTCTTCGATCTGCAACGACAGGCGCCCGTCAGGGTGCTCGGGGTCCAGAGGCACGTAGGCCGAACCCGCCTTGAGGATGCCCAGCAGACAGGGCACCAGCTCCAGCGAGCGCTCCGAAAACACCCCCACCCGGCTCTCCCAATCACAACCCAACGCGGCCAGACGGCGCGCGAAGCGGCAGGATCTCCGCTCGAGCTCTCCATAGCTGAGAGCCGCGGCGCCGAACACCACCGCCACCGCGTCCGGCACCCACCGCGCCTGCTCGGCGACGAGCTCGTGCAGGCACCGGTGCCAATCCGCCGCCAGCGCCGTGTCGTTCCACTCGCACACCAGCTGATGGCGCTCGGACTCCGCCAGCAGCCCCAGACTGCCCACCCCTCGTTCCGGCTCGGCGACCATCTCCTCCACCAGCCGTTCGAAATACCCCCACCACCGCCTCACCGTCGACCGGTCGAAGAGGTCGACGCTGTATTCCCAACTTCCTGCGACCTCCTCCCCGGTTTCGGAAAGGCTCAGCGTCAGATCGAACTTCGCTCCCGCCGTAGGCGACTCCAGCCCTTGCAAGAGCAAACCGGGGACCGATACTTCCTCCACACCTACCCTGCCTTCCTGGAACGCGAACGCCGCCTGGAACAACGGCACGTGCGCCAGGCTTCGCTCGGGCGACAACTCTTCCACCAGCTTCTCGAACGGCAGGTCCTGATGCGCGTGCGCTTCCAGGACCACCTCCCGCACCCGGTCCAGAAGCCCGCGACAGCTCTCCCCCTTCTCAACCTCCACCCGCATCACCAGCGTATTGACGAAGAACCCGATCAGATCCTCCAGTTCCACACGCCGGCGCCCCGAGACCGGGCTGCCGATGCTGACGCCCCGCTGGCCGGAGAGAAGCGAAAGCAGCGCCGCATGGGCCGCCAGCAACGCCATGTACAACGTCGCTCCCTGCTGGCGCGCCAGACGGCGCAGTCCTTCCACTCTGTCCGCGGCAAGCCTCACCCGCTCCACGTCCCCCTGCCCGCTGCGCATCGTTGGCCGTGGCCTGTCCGTCGGCAGTTCCAACAGCGGCGTTGCACCGCCGAGTCTCTCCCGCCAATAGGCCACCTCCCGGTCGAGCGCCTCTCCCCGCAGCCAGCTCCGCTGCCAGACTGCAAAGTCCCGATATTGCACCGGCAGCTCAGGGAGGGGTGACTCCTCCCCCGACACATAGGCGCCGTAGAGCGATCCGATCTCCCGCAACAGGATCCCGAACGACCAGCCATCGCTGATGATGTGATGCAGGCATGCCGCGGCGAGGTGCTCCCGCGGCCCCACCTGGTACAACATCACCCGCCACAGAGGACCGACGGAGAGCCCGAAGGGGAGCCGCGCCGACTCCTGGACGAGCTCGCGGGCCAAGCCCTGGCGCAGCCCGGGCTCCAGGGCCGTCAGATCGATCCTCGTCAGGACCAGGGGGCGCCAGGGCTCCACCACCTGTACGGGCTCTCCCCGGACCAGGGCGAAGCGCGTGCGCATCACCTCGTGCCGATGTACGATCTCGCCCAGCGCACGTGCGAGAATCCCGACCTCGAGATCTCCCGAGATGCGATAGACAGCCGTCAGGTTGTAGGACGTGTCCGCAGGCTCGAGCTGCTGGAGGAACCAGAGTCGTTCCTGCTCGAACGACAGAGGGGACGGCTCCTCGTCCGGGCGGCGCGCGAGGATGACCGGGCCGACGAGATTGATCCCCTTCTCGCGGAGGAGAATCTCTAGCAGACGCCGACGCTCGGCCGGCAGCTCTCCGAGGATGCGATCCAGCAGGCCCGAGTCCCAGGGCTCGCCACGAACCGGCTCCACCAGCTGCCGAAGACCCGCCAGGGGGTCTCGACCCGATTTCGCGACCTCCTTCACGAGAGCGACTCCTTCTGGGCCAGGAGCTGCCGCACCTCCTCGTCCGAGAGGCTACCGAGATGGGCGAGGACCTCATCGAGATCCGCGGCTTTGCGGCGCCTGTCGCCCCTCTGCCGTTCCAGCTCGGAGGCGAGACCGCTGATCGTCGGCGTCTCGAAGAGCTGGCGCAACTGGAAGTCCACTCCGAAAGCCTCGCGGATCCTCGAAATGACCCGCATCGCCGACAGCGAGTGCCCGCCAGCCTCGAAGAAACTCTCCTCGACGCCCACCCTTTCGAGACCGAGAACCTCCTGCCAGATGGCGCTGATCCCTCTCTCGATTTCGGTGCCGGGCTCCGTGTAAGGACGCTGGCGGATCAGCCCCCAATCCGGGACCGGCAACAACCGCCGGTCGATCTTTCCACTGGCGGTCAGAGGGAAGCTCTCGAGGCGCAGGAAGACGCTCGGCACCATGTAGTCCGGCAGACGTGTCATCAGGAACCGGCGGAGGTCCTCGGTCCTCACCTCCTCTTGCATCTCCCGGGCGGCAACCCAGTAGGCCACGAGCTGCCGGTCTCCCGCCGCGGCGGTGGTGGTGGTCACCGCTGTTTCGTTCACGGCGGCGTGCAGCCGCAGGCTCGCCTCGATCTCGGCCAGCTCGACGCGCATGCCACGGATCTTCAGCTGCTGGTCGGCGCGGCCCAGGAACTCGAGGCGGCCATCCGGCCGATAGAGGGCCAGGTCACCCGTCGCATAGAGCCTCTCCCCAGGCTCCAGCGGGAAGGGATGGGGAGTGAATGCCGCGGCGGTCCAATCCGGCCGCCCGAGATAGCCGCGGGCCAGACCGCTGCCGGCGGCATAGAGCCGGCCTGTTACGCCGACACCGGCCGGCTGGCCCGACCGGTCGAGCACGCAGACCCGGCCGTTCGCGATGGGAGACCCGATGGAGACCGATTCTCCCTCGGGCAGAGGCTTGGGCACCTCCCACCAGGTGATGTCCGCCGCCACTTCGGTCGAGCCGAAGAGGTTGAGCAGAACGGCTCCGGGTACTACTTTGCCGAAGCGTTGAGCCAGGTCCGCGGGAAGCGCCTCGCCGCTGGTGACACAGACGCGCAATGCAGGCATACGCTCGCCCAAGCCGTCGTCCTCCAAGAGGACGCGCAGAAGGGAAGGCACCAGCACGAGCCGTGTCACGCCGTGACTCGCGAGGACGTCCACGAAGACATCCCGGTCCAGGATCGCCGGGCGTGGGACGACGACGGCGGAGACACCCCCGAGCAAGGCGCCGAAGATCTCCCAGACGGAATCGACGAAACCGATCGACGTCTTGATACAGCCGACCTCTCCCGGCGTGAACGGATAACGACCCCACATCCAGCGCAGGCGATTGACGGCTCCGCGGTGGAGGCCGACCACGCCTTTCGGAGTGCCCGTCGAGCCCGAGGTGTACAGCACGTAAGCCGCGTTGTCAGGATCGATCGGCCACTGCCGAAGCGCCACGGCCAGGTCGTCCTCCGGAGGAAGGACGTCGAGACGCAGGTGCCTGGCAGCCGTATCGGGAAGCAGCTTTCCGGTCTCGTCCGTGACGAGCACGCAAGCTGCGGCCGAGTCCTCGAGAAGGAAGGCCAGACGCTCGCCCGGCAGGGTCGGGTCGAGCGCCACATAAGCGGCTCCGGCCTTGAGGATGGCGAGCATTCCGATCACCATCTCCAGGGAAGGTTCGGCGCAGATGCCGATCCGCGCCTCGCGGCCGAAACCGGAAGCGCGCAGGAACCTGGCCCACCGGGCCGCCCTGCGGTCGAGCTCGCCGTAGGAGACGCACGCATCTCCGCAATACAGCGCGACGCGGTCCGGAACCGCGCCGGCCCGACTCGCGAAAAGATGGTGCAGAACCTCTGCGTCGGCGCCCCGCTCTTCGGTATCGCTCCATTCCACCAATACCTGCTGGCGCTCGGCCCCGGTGAGCAGAGAGGCCATATCGTGCCGGGCCTGCGGCTCCCCGATCATGAGCTGGAAGACCCGCTCGTAGAGGTCGCCGATCGCCCGTACCTCGGCGGCGGTGAAGATCCGGCCGTCGTAGGCGAGTTGCAGGAGCAATTGCGCCGACAGGCTGAACGTCACCGAAAGCGGCAGATCGGTCCCCTCCGCCTTTTTCATCTCGAGGACTTCGAGGTCCCCGTCTTCGAACAGCCTCTCCACCACGTGGAAGTTGGTGAAGTTGAAGGAGGTGTCGAAGAGCAGTGGATCGCCGCCGCGCGTGCGCCGCACCATGGCCATGGGATAGCGCCGGAACGGCAGGAGCTCGCGCTCGGCGTGGAACGTCGACTGCAGCAGGTCTCCCCAGGTCCCCGGCTCCAGAAACAGGCGGAAAGGCAGGGTGTTGAGGAAGAGGCCGGCCACCCTCTCGCCGCCGACCACCTCCGGCCGGCCGTTGGAGACCAGGCCGGTGAGCACATCGATGCTGCCGCTCAGCCGGCCCAGCGCTTTGAGATGCGCGGCGAGCAGGACGCTCTTGAGCGGCACGGCAGAAGAACGCGCGAGGTGCCCGAGACCGTCGAGCGTGTCCGCAGCGAGCGGAGTGGCGAGGTGGAGGAGGCGGCCCCGTGACATATCGCCCCACAGACCGAGGCGAGGGAGCTCCTGACGCGAAAAGCCGTCGAGCTTCTCCTCCCAGTAGCGGCGGCAAGCCTCCGACGCCAGCGCCTCGCGCTCGAGCGCGACGAAATCGCGAAACGTCCAGCGCAACGGGGGCTCTTCGGCGACGGGTTCTCCTTTGCAGAGCGCGAAGTAGGAGCGGAACAGGTCCGTCAGCGCGCTGTGGAGGCTCCATCCATCCCATACCGCATGGTTCTCGGTGAGGGTGAAACGGAACTCCTCCTCGTTCAACAGGTGAATGAAGAACCGGATCTGGGGGAGCTCCTCGGGTGCAAACAGGCGCCGTTTCTCCCGCCGGATGAAGGCGTCGAGATATTCCTCCTGCCCGGATCTCGTCAGGTGCCGCAGGTCCTCGATCGTAGCGGGAGTCTCGGCCTTGCGATGAACGAGCTGCAGCGGCTCCGAAAAGCCGATGAGATGGAAGGAAGTCCGCAGTACGGGGTGTCGCGCCACGAGCCGCCGCAACGCCTCCCGGAACGGCTCCGCTTCGAACCGGCCCCGCAGCTGCCAGCTGCCCACGTTGTGGAAAGGAGGATCCCGCGGGTCGAGCTGCATCTGGAAGATCATGCCCGCCTGCAGCATCGTCAGCGGGTAGGCATCCTCGACGTCTTCGGGAAGCCGCGCCCGGTCGGCTTCGGAGATCAGGCTCAGCGGCGAGGTCCCAGGGGCTCCGTCCGGCACCTCGTCCGACGTTTCGATCCACTCGGCAAGCTCGGAGATCGTCTGCGCTCTGAACAGGTCCTGGATCGTGATCGCCAGGCCCCGCTCACGGGCGAGCGCGACCACCTGGAGCGCAAGGATCGAGTCTCCGCCCAGGACGAAGAAATTGTCGCGGACCCCCACTCGCCCGAGGCCCAGGACCTCCGCCCAGATCCCCGCCAGCGTCTCGGCGACCGGAGTCGACGGCGCCACGTAGTCCTGCTCGAGCTCCGGGCGGCCTTCGTCAGGCTTGGGCAGGCGTGCGCGATCGACCTTGCCGTTGGCGGTCAGCGGCAGCCCCTCGAGTGAGACGAAAGCCGCCGGAATCATGTGCTTGGGCAGACGCTCCGCCAGGTGGCGGCGGAGCTGGTCCGGGCTCGGCCGGTCGGTCCCGGTGGGCACCACATACCCGACGAGTTGGCGCCCGTCTCGTACCTGCCGCATCGCGACGACGGCCTCCGCCACCGCTCCATGGCTTCGCAACGCCGCTTCGATCTCTCCCAGCTCGATACGGAAACCGCGCACTTTGACCTGGTGATCGATCCGTCCAAGATATTCCACGGCGCCGCTCGCCAGGTGGCGCCCCAGATCGCCCGTGCGGTAGAGCCGCTCCCCTGCGCCGTCGCCGAACCCGTTCGGCACGAAGCGTTCCGCCGTCAGGTCCGGGCGCCCGAGATAGCCCATGGCCAGTCCGGCGCCGCCCACATGGATCTCGCCGGTGACACCGGTCGGCGCGAGGGCACCCGCTGTATCGAGGATGTAGAGCTGTAGATCGGAGAGGGGACGGCCTACGCTGCTCCCGCGACCCCGGCGGCGATCGGGCAGCACGCGATGATACGTCACGTGGACCGTGGTTTCCGTGATGCCGTACATGTTGATCAGGAGCGGTCCCGCCGCGTGCCTTCCCCACCACGCGGCAAGACCCGCCTCCTCGAGCGCCTCGCCGCCGAAGACGATCCGCCGCAGCGGCGAATCGCCGGATTCCATCGTCCCCGCAGGCTCCGCCCGGATCAGCTGCGTGAAGCTCGACGGTGTCTGGCTGAGCACCGTCACACCTTCCTCGTACAGGAGCTTCCACATCGCTTCCGGGCTCCGGCTCACGGCATACGGCACCACCACCAGACGGCCGCCGTAGAGCAGGGCGCCCCAGATCTCCCATACTGAAAAGTCGAAGGCATAGGAGTGGAAGAGCGTCCACACCTCACGCGGGCCGAAGCCGAATTCTTCCTCGACCGTCCGGAAAAGGCGGACCACGTTGTCATGTGTCACGACGACGCCCTTGGGCACGCCGGTCGACCCCGACGTGTAGATGACATAGGCGGGCATCCTGCCGTCCACGTCCGGACGGGCGTCATGGTCCTGCGCCGGCGAGCCTTCGGAACGCGCGATGACGCTCACTGCGACGCCGTCCTCTCCCCACCAGGGCTCGCTCTCCCGGTCCCGCACCAGCACGCGCGCCCGCGCATCCTTGCGCATGAACTCCAGGCGGTCCCGGGGATAGCTCGCGTCCAGAGGGACATAGGCCCCGCCTGCTTCGAGAATGCCCAGGATCCCTATGACCATCTCCACCGAACGCCCGACGCTCAGACCGACGAACCCTCCAGGGCTGACGCCGGCCCCCCACAGGCGCCGCGCCAGATCGCCGGCTCGACCTCCGAGCTCTCCGTAGCTCAGGTGATGCCCTTCTCCGACGACGGCTGCCGCATCGGGAGCCGTGCGCGCCCGCGCCGCGAAGAGGGATGTCAAGGAGGATTCCCGGCCGGCCGCGCGGCGCCAGGGTCCTTGCCACTCCCACAGCATCTGGTGGCGTTCGGCGTCGCTCGCGAGAGAGATCTCCGAGACCCGGCTCCGCTCGTCCTCGATGCCCGCCGCGAGCCGCTCGAAGCCGCCGAAGATCCGTTCCGCCGTCGCGCCGTCGAAAAGGTCCCGGTTGTACTCAAGAACGCATCCGAGGCCGTCGTCGCCGTCGACGATGGCGAGTGTCAGATCGAATTTCGCGGTCCCCCCCTCGACGTCCAACGCTTCCACCATCAGGTCGCTCCGCCAGACCTGTCGCCGGCCCGCGTTCTGAAGGGCGAAAAGGACCTGGAAGACCGGCGTATAGCTCAAGTTGCGCTGAGGAGACAGCTCCTCGACCAGCCGCTCGAAAGGCAGGTCCTGATGCCGGAAGGCCTCTTGCACGGTATGGCGCGTCGCCGCCAGAAGCGCCGCGACGTCCAGCTCGCGATGGAAGCGCCCCCGCAGCACGAGAGTGTTGGCGAAGAAACCGATCAGCCCTTCGATCTCGCGCCGGTTGCGCCCTGCTACGGGTGAGCCGACGAGCACGTCCTCCTGGCCGGTAATGCGGTACAGCAGGGACTGGAACAGGGCCAGGAGGACCATGAACAGCGTCTCCCCCCGCCGCTCCGCCAGGCGGCGCAACGCCGCCGAGAGCCCCGGCTCCAGGACACGGAAACGGTGGCTTCCGGACCAGGTCTGGACCGCCGGCCGCACGCGATCCGTCGGCAGGTCGAGGAGCGGCGGGGCCGCCGCCAGTTGCCGCGTCCAGTATGCGAGGTGCCCGGCCAGGCCCTGTACCGAGAGGTACCGGCGTTGCCAGACCGCGAAGTCGGCGTATTGCACCGGAAGCTCGGGCAGAGGCTCCGCTTCGAGCCCGGAAAAACGGCGGTAGAGCGCCGTCGCCTCATGGAGCAAGACGCCCATCGACCAACCGTCGCTCACGATGTGGTGCATCGTCATCAGGACCGCGTTCTCCTCCGGCCCGAGGCGGATCAAGGTCACGCGGAGCAGACGGTCCAGTTCGAGGTCGAAGGGTCGGCGCGACTCGCGTGCCGCCAGCCGGAGCACCTCCTCTTGCCGTATCCCGGGGGGGAGCCCCGCGAGGTCGACGCACGGCAGCGGCACTGGGGTGGCATCCCTCACCAACTGCAGAGGCCGCCCATTCTGCGTGACGAAGGTCGTGCGGAGAGTCTCGTGGCGGCGCACGATCTCGGTCAACGTACGCTCGAGAGCGAGAGCTTCCAACGAACCGGTCAGTCGGAATGCCGAGAAAATGTTGTACGCCGGGCTTTCCGGCTGGAGCTGATGGAAAAACCAGAGCCTCTCCTGCGCGAAGGAGAGCGGGAAGAGAAAGCCGGGACGGCGCGGCAGGGGCGGGATACGCCACTCGGCATCCCCGTAACCCAGATCCGCCGCCAGCCGTCGGGTCATCGGCCCCAAGGATTCAGCGGGGAGAGCGTTTCGCCAGCGCTCCGCCGCCGCCGCATCGATCGCTCTGTGCTCGTGGAATTTCACGTCGCCCAACATGCGGGAGACGATGCGGATCCCATCCGCCATCCGGTGCGGGCCGGAAGCGTAGGGACGGATCATGTCCGGGTGGAACTCGAGCCCGAGAAACGCGCACACTCTCTCCATTTCGGCGCGCGGCCGCCGGACCAGGTCCTCATAGTGGAGGTGGAGCCGTCGTTCTTCCGGAAGCGTAGCCAGGAAGCGGAGGATGTTGTCGTGGCTCACGATCCAGACGAGCTCGGCGAGCTCCCGGCGGGAGAACGGATACTCACGACGGAAGAAGATCTGATCGAGCTTCGCCTCTTCGAAGGAGACGATCATGCCGCCGGGGTGGCGGCTCAGGTGGATATACAACGGCCGGTCGAAGAGCTTCTCGGCCCGCGCGAGGATGCCTGGGTCCAGCGCGTACGACGGCGTTTTGTCCACCAGGATACGGCCGTGCAGCCAGCTCTGCAGGCTGCTGTAGAGCTGGGCGGTCGTAGCTCCCGCCCGCCGGTGCCTGTCGATGACCGCCTCCGCTTCGTCGGCGTCTACGCCTTGCGCCTCCATCACTGCCCGTACCAGCCCTTCCGTCCAGAAGCGGTTCCGCCCCTGGAAGGCGCGATCCCGCTCCTCGAGCGTGGCGAACGACAGCATCTCGAGCTCCGGCGGAGCAAACAGCCTGGGATGCCCTCCCAGCATGACCCGCAGGAGCGTCGAGCCCGACCGTGGCGGCGAGAGCACGAAGACCGCCGGCGGGCACGGCTCCGCAGGAATCTCCAGGGCCGTCGAGAGCGGCGGAAGGAGCGCGCGAAAAGCCTCGACCTGCTCCGTATCGACAGTTCTTCCCGTGAGGTGAGAGACCGGAGAGGGATGTGGTGCGGCGCCAAACCGCCGCGCCAGGCCCTCGGGATGCTGCTCTTCGAGATAGCGGGCCATCGCCACGACGGTCGGAGCGTCGAAGATCGCGACGACATGAACGATTTCCCCCAGCTCCCGCTGGAGCCTGTTGATGAGCAGGGCGCCTGAGATCGAATTCCCCCCGAGCTTGAAGAAGTCGTCTTCGACGCCGACCGACTCCAAGCCGAGGGCCTCGGCATAGAGCCCGGCCAGATAGCGCTCGAGCGGCGTTCTGGGAGCGACGAATGGCGTTTCGCTGTCCGGTCTGGCGCTCCCTGGCTCCGGCAGCCTGCGCCTGTCGAGCTTGCCGCTGGCCGTCATCGGGAAAGCGTCGAGGACCACCACTGCCGAGGGCAGCATGTGCTCCGGGAGACGCTCGGCGAGGAAACCCCGCAGCTCCGGGAACACCGGGGCCTCCGGCCCCTTGGGCACCACGTAGGCGACCAGCCGCCGCTCCCGTCCCTGGTCTCCCCGGGCGAGCAGAGCCGCGTCGGCGACCTTCGGGTGCTGGCGCAGACAGGTTTCGATCTCGCCCAACTCGATACGGAACCCCCGGATCTTCACCTGCTGGTCGCTCCTCCCGAGGTATTCGATCTCTCCGTTCGGGAGGTAGCGGCCGATGTCTCCCGTGCGGTAAAGGCGGCTGCCGAAAGCGCCGGAGCATGGATCGGGAATGAAGCGCTCGCCGGTGAGGCCTGCACGATTCCAATACCCCCAGGCGAGACCGGCGCCCGCGACGTAGACCTCTGCCGTCACGCCGGCGGGCACCGGCTCGAGCTGCGAGTCGAGCAGGTATACGCGCAGGTCCGGGATCGCGACGCCGACCACGCTGCGGTGCGCCGACGCGAGATCCCGACGCTCGATCGGGCAATAGGTGACGTGTACGGTCGTCTCGGTGATGCCGTACATGTTGGCGAGGCGTGGCCTCTGGTCACCATGGCGAGCGAGCCACGGCTCGAGCTGGGTGACGTCGAGGGCTTCTCCACCGAAGATCACCCAGCGCAGGCACCCGTTCCACTCTGGAGCCGCCGCGTCGATGCGACAAAGCGGGTAGAAGCCTGACGGCGTCTGGTTGAGCACGGTCACCTCTTCGCGCACGAGCAGGCCATGGAAGAGCTGAGGCTGCCGGGCCGTGTTGCGGGGCACGATGACCAGGCGTCCGCCATAGAGCAAGGCCCCCCAGATCTCCCAGACCGAGAAGTCGAAGGCGTAGGAGTGGAAGAGGGTCCAGACGTCGGAACTGTCGCAGGAGAACCAGCCGCGGGTGGCTGTGAACAGGCGGACGACGCTGCGGTGGCTCACCATGACGCCCTTGGGCACGCCCGTCGATCCCGAGGTGTAGATCACGTAGCAGAGCTGATCCGGATCGCCGCCGTTCTCCAGGCGCTCACCCGGCGCGCGCAGGATCTCTTGCCGGCGCCGGTCGAGCTCGACGATCTCGAGATCCTGTTCCGGCAACTGCGCGGCGAGAGTGGAGCAGGTCAAGAGCACGCACACCGGCGCGTCGGCGATCAGCAACGCGGTGCGCTCCCGGGGATAGTTGGGATCGATGGGCAGATACGCGGCGCCCGCCTTGAGGACTCCCAGCAGGGCGATCAGCATCTCGGGCGAAGGCTCGAGATAGAGACCGACCAGGCCGTGCGGCCCGATCTCCGTCGCGCCGAGGAAACGAGCCAGGTCGTCGGCGCGGGCGTCGAGCTCGCCATAGGTCAGGGCCTCCTCCTCGAAGGTGAGAGCGACGGCGTCCGGCCGCGTCGCGGCTTGCGCCTCGAAGAGGCGATGGAGCGCCGCGACCGGCTCAGCGGCCGAGCCCGTGCCCGGCCATTCCCAGAGCACCTGATGGCGCTCCGCCGCGCTCATCCAGGGAAGCGCCGACAGCGGTGGGGTTCCGCCGGTGAGAATGCCCTCGAGCAGACAGTGGTAGTGCTCTGCCAGGCGCAGAGCCGTAGTCCGGTCGAACAGGTCGGCGCTATAGATCAGCACACCGCCGATCTCCCCCTCGTGCTCGGAAAGCGTGAGCACGAAGTCGAACTTCGCCGTTTCGGCGGCAAGCTCCAGCCGCCGCACCTCGACGTCGGGCAGACCGAGCTCGGCGGCAGGCATGTTCTGCAGTTGGAGGACCACCTCGCAAAGCGGCGCCTGGTCCAGCATGCGCTCCGGCTGGAGGTCCTCGACCAGGCGCTCGAACGGGAGGTCCTGGTAGGTGTAGGCCTCGAGCACCCGCCCGCGCACCCCACCCAGGAAGTGCGCGAAAAGCGGGTCTCCCTCCCATTCAGCGCGCAGCGCCAGCATGTTGACCAGGAAGCCGATCAGATCCTCGGTCTCGAGCGCGTCACGGCCGGCGACGGGGACACCGACCACGACGTCGTTACGGCCGGAATGGCGTGCGAGCAGAGACTGGAACGCGGCCAGCAAGAGCATGAAGACCGTCGCATCGTGCCGGCGGGCGAAGGCGCGAAGGTTCCGTGAACGCTCCTCGTCGAGGGAAAAGGCCACCTTTCCACCCCGGCCGCTGCGGGTGCGGTGCAACCGCGGCCGGTCCGCCGGCAGGTCGAGGTGGGGTGGCGCTCCCGCGAGCCGCGCACGCCAGTATTCGAGCCGCTTCTCCAGGGCTTCGCCGGTGAGCCAGCCGCGCTGCCAGGCGGCATAGTCGGCGTACTGGACGGGCAAAGGCGCGAGAGAGCTGGGGCGACCGGCGCTGAGGTCAGCGTAGAGAAGCCCGATCTCGCGCGCCAGCACGCCGATCGACCAGCCATCGCAAACGATGTGATGCAGCGCGAGGAGCACCGCGTGTTCGTCTTCGCCGAGTTGGATGAGGGCGGTGCGCAGCAGCGGTCCACGCGCCAGGTCGAAAGGCCGCTTGCCCACCTGGGCGGCCAGCCGGGGGAGCTCCGCCTCCGCGGCGTCGGGCGCAATGTCCCTGAGATCGACCCGTACCCTGAACCGGGGCGGCTGCTCCTGGACGACCTGAATCAACCTGCCGTCGCGCAGAGTGACGAGCGTACGCAACACCTCATGGCGGCATACGAGCTCATGCAGGGCCCCCTCCAGAGCCGCAAGACCGAGACTGCCTGTCAGGCGAATACCGAACGTTGCGTTGTACGTCACGCCCTCGGGATCGAGTTGCTGGAGGAACCAGAGCCTCTCCTGAGCGAACGAAAGCGGCAGATCCCCGCGTCGCTCCCGCCTCACGAGAGGGGGTGTGGCGAGCCCTCGGTCCTGCTCGAGGGCGGCCTCCAGCCGGCGCGACAGCTGTTCTACCGTCGGCGCTTCGAACAGCCAGCGCAGCTCGAGCTGGAAGCCCATGGCTTTGCGCAGCCGGGAGGCCACCTGGGTGGCCAGCAGGGAGTGCCCGCCGAGCTCGAAGAAGTTGGATTCCTTCCCGATCTCTTCGACGCCGAGCACCTCCTTCCAGACGCTTGCGACGAGCTCTTCGAGCCAGCCCCGCGGCGGCGCGCCGTCCCTGCCGGCGTCGACCGTGACCGCTGCCGCAAGCGCTCCGCGGTCGATCTTGCCGCTCGCCAACCGCGGCAGGCGATCGACCGCCACCACCTTCCACGGCACCATGAAGTCAGGCAGGCGCTCTCGCGCGAATTCGCGCAGCTCCCGTTCCCGAGCGTCGCCGGCCGCGAAGACGATCAGCCGGCCTTCACGGATCAAGGCGGCGGCTTCGGAGACGCGGGGATGCTCCGCGAGCACCGCCTCGATCTCTCCCAACTCGATGCGGAAGCCGCGTACCTTCACCTGCCCGTCCCGGCGGCCCAGGTACTCGAGCCGGGCATCCCGGCGCCAGCGGGCCAGGTCGCCGGTGCGGTAGAGACGGGCTCCGGCCGTGTCGCTCACCGGATCGGGGACGAAGCTGGCGGCGGTCAGGTCGGCTCTTCCGCAGTAGCCGCGCGCCAGACCGGCGCCGCCGATCGCCAGCTCGCCCACATTCCCGATGCCGAGCGGCCTCAGATCGGAGCTCAGCACATAGACGCGCACATTGGCCAGCGGCCGCCCGAGAGATACGATCCCCTTGCCGCCGTCCGGACCCGTACACTCCGCGTACGTTGCGTCGATCGACGCTTCGGTAGGGCCGTAGAGGTTCACGACCTCGACGGCGCACCTGCCCGTCAGGCGCTCGACGGCCTCCCAGCCCAGGGCTTCGCCGCCGCAGAAGAGCCGGCGCAGCCCACATCCCGCGAGATCCTCCTCGAGGAGGACGCCGAGCATCGACGGGACGAGTTGCAGGACGGTGATGCCTTCGCGGCGAACGGTGTCGAGCAGATAGGGGGCATCGGCTTCCCGCCGCGGCTCGGCCAGCACGAGACGCGCTCCGGAGTAGAGCGGCAGGAAGATCTCCCAGATCGAAGCGTCGAAGCTCGCGGAAGTCTTCTGCAGCAACCCGTCCTCCTCGGCCAGCGGAAAGCGGTCGTTCATCCAGAGGAGGCGGTTGACGATTCCGCGGTGCGGGACCATCACCCCCTTGGGGCGTCCCGTCGACCCAGAGGTATAGATCACGTAGGCCAGGCTGTCCGCCGATCCCAGCCGCTCGATGGGGGGCGCCGGCGGTGCGCTCGCAGCGTCCTCCTCATCCACGGCGAGCGTCCGCCCTCCCGCCGCCTCGATCTTTTGACGCTGGGACGCGAGCGTCAGGACCCACGGCCGGCCGGTATCCATGATCACGTAGCGCAGACGCTCGCTCGGGATACCAGGGTCCAGAGGCAGATAGGCGCATCCCGCCTTGAGCACACCCAGGATCGACGTGACCTGCTCGAGCGAGCGTTCGAGAGAGACGACGACGACCTCTTCGGCACGGGTTCCCAGGACCGTGAGGCGCATGGCGATCCAGTCGGAACGCCGGGTCAGCTCGTCGTACGTGACCTGCCGGTCGCCCTCGACGACCGCCACGGCGTCTTGCCTGCCCTCCATTCCTTGTGCAAAGAGATCGTCCAGATAGCACGCCTGCCGCTTGCGGTAGCCGCCGTCGCTCCAATCCCGCAGCACGGCTTGCCGTTCGGCGTCCGAGAGCCAAGGCAACGCTCCGGTCCGCGCTCCAGGATCTGCCGCGATTCCCGCGAGCAGACATCTCACATGCTCCGCCATGCGCTGGACCGTGACGCCGTCGAAGAGGTCCGCGCTGTAGCCCAGCACCCCGACGAGGCCCGAGCTGGTCTCTTCGACCGCCAGGGTAAGGTCGAATTTCGCCGCATCCGGCTCGACCTCCACGAGCTCGATCGCGAGGTCCGGCAGCTCGAGCGGGCGCGCGGCCGTGTTCTGGAACAGGAAGAGGGTCTGGAAAAGAGGCGTCTGCCCCAGACGGCGCTCGGGCTGGAGGTCTTCGACCAGTTTCTCGAAAGGGACGTCCTGGTGTGCGAACGCGTCCAGAGAGGTCTGCCGTACCCGCCGCAGGAGGCTGGGGAAGGATTCCTCCTCGTCCATACGGATCCGCAGGACCAGCGTATTGATGAAGAATCCGATGAGCCCTTCGATTTCACTCCTGTTGCGCGCCGCTACAGGAGCTCCGATCGCGATATCCGTCTCACCGGTCCAGCGGTAGAGCTGCGCCGCCCAGGCGGCGAGCAGGACCATGAACAGCGTCGAGGCTTCGCTCCGCGCATTGCGCCCCAGGCTCTCCACTACGTCCGCGCCGAGGTCGAAGCGGATCCACCCGCCGCGGTGGCTTGGAACCGCCGGCCGGCTGCGGTCGGACGGCAGGCGGAGCTCGGATGGGATGCTGCAGAGTTGGTCCCGCCAGTAGCGGAGCTGCCGCTCGAGCCCTTCACCCTCCAGACAGCGTCGCTGCCAGACCGCGAAATCCACGTACTGCACGGTCAGAGGCGGCAACGACGGGGGCCTTTGCTCGCGATGCGCCCGATAGAGCTCGGCAAGCTCTCGTACCAGGACGTCCAGCGACCACCTGTCCGATACGATGTGGTGCATGACGCAGGAGAGCCACTGCGTATCCGGGGCGAGCGCCAGGAGAACCGTGCGCAGCAGCGGCCCCTCGGCAAGGTCGAAGCCACCCTCCCCCAGCTCTCGCGCCTTCTGCAGCGCCTGCCGCTCCGCGCTCTTCCCAGGCAATCCCGAGAGGTCCACGCATGGGAGAGCGACCTCCGAAGGTCCGAGGATCGCCTGGCGCGGCCGCCCAGCGGCCGCGGGGAAGACGGTCCTCAACGCTTCATGACGGCAGACGATGCCGGTGATCGCCGCCGCCAGGGCCTCCCGGTCGAGGTGCCCGCGCAAGCACAAGGTGACCGTTATGTTGTAGACAGAGCCGCCCGGGTCGAGTTGATGGAGGAACCACAAGCGCTCCTGCGCGAAGGACAGGGGCAGGTCTCCTTCTCGAGCCACCGGCGAGAGCGGTGGCGCCGCATCGAGGTCCGAGGCTTGCAGCTGGCTCTCGATCCGCAATGCCATCTCAGCGATGGTCGGAGCATCGAACAAGGCCTGGAGCGGCAGCTCGACCCGGAAGGTGCGGCGGAGGCGGGAGACGAGACGAGTCGCCAGGAGCGAGTGTCCGCCCAAGGCGAAAAAGTTGTCGTGGACGCCGACGCGCTCGACGCGCAGCACCTCGCGCCAGAGGTCCGCCAGCACCTGCTCGACCGGCGTCCGGGGCGGCGCGAAGGACGTGGCTGTAGGTCCCTCGTGCTGCTCGATCAAGCGCGCCAGCGCCGCCTGATCCAACTTACCGTTGGGGGTCAGCGGGAGCTGCTCGACGAGCAGGCAGAGCCCCGGCCGCATGTAGTCCGGGAGGCGCTCGCCGGCGAACTGCTGGATTTCACGCAGCAGCTTCGGACCGAGCGGCGGCTCAAGGACCAGGCACGCGGCCAGTTGTACGCTGCCACGATTGTCGGGACGGGCGAGCACCACGGCCTCACGCACCGCTGGATGCTCGCGCAGAACCATCTCCACCTCCCCCAACTCCACCCGGAAGCCGCGGATCTTGATCTGGTGGTCGCGTCTCCCGAGGAATTCGATAACGCCGGAGGGGAGCCAGCGAGCCAGGTCGCCGGTACGGTAGGAACGAGCGCCAGGTTGCTGGGAGGAGGCATCCGGCACAAAGGCGATCGCCGTCAGGTCCGGACGGCCGAGATAGCCGCGGGCGACGCAGGGGCCTCCCACGAACAACTCGCCGGGGACGCCGATGGGGACCGGCTCGAGGCGTGGATCGAGAAGGTGCACCCGGGCGCCGCCGAGCGGCTTGCCAATGGGCACATGAGCGGATCTCCGTACGGCACCCGGCTCTGGCACACGGTACGTGGTGACGCCGACCGTCGTCTCCGTCGGTCCGTAATGGTTGTAGACCTCGCATGCCGGCGCCAGCCTCTGGACCTTTTCGACGAGATCCCAATCCAACGCCTCACCGCCCAGGACGAGCTTGCGCGAGGGCAGCACCCCCGCGGGGTTGGCCCCCGACAGCAAGGCGGCGAGGTGGGACGGCACGATCTTCAGGCACTCGATGCCACGGCTCGTCGAGTATTCCGCGAAAGCCTCTGCGTCGGACAATCGACGGCGTGCGACCACGTGCAGGCAGCCGCCGCTGCAGAGCGCGCCGAAGACGGAGGTATTGCCAAGATCCGCGGCGAAGGTGGAGACCGTGGCGAAGTGGGTCACCGTGGAGAGGCCGAACCGTTCCACCACGCCGAGCACGTAACCGGCGAGCTGATGGTGCTCGATGAGCACACCCTTGGGCCTTCCCGTAGAGCCGGATGTAAAGAGCACGTAGAGCGGGGCACGCGGCGAAAGGTCGATCTCCGGCGGCGCCGGTTCTTCTCCAGTCCACGGCGCCGCAGGCTCATCCAGGCAGATGACGGTGCCGTCGCGGAGGGACACGAGGTCCGCCGCGAGGGCCTGGCTGGTGACGATCCACGTGGCGCCCGCGTCTACGAGCATCCAGGCCAACCGCTCGCGGGGCAGGCCCGGCTCGAGCGCCAGATACGCAGCTCCAGCCTTCATGGCGCCCAGTATCGCCACGAGCATCTCGGCCGAGCGGTCGAGATAGATCCCTACGACGCGGCCGGGCCGAGCTCCCAACCGGCGGAGATGACGGCCAAGACGGTTGGCCCGGCAGTCGAGCTCGCCATACGTGAGCGCATGGTCCTCGTCACAGAGGGCGACCGCATGCCGCCGGGCGGCCACCTGCCGCTCGAAGAGGTGATGGACACAGTGCTGGCCCGCGGTCCCATCGCCCGGCGCGGAGCTCCAGCCACGCAGGATGAGCCGCTCTGCCTCAGAGAGGAGCGGCAGCCTCCCGATCTCGGCCTCGGGATGCTCCAGGGCTCCTTCCAGAAGGCTGCGGAGCTGCCGCGCCATAGTGGAGACATCCACAGCCGAAAGGCTCGCCGGGTCGTACCAGAGCTCCAGCGCGAGCTCGCCTTTCCCATGAACGCAGACCAGGTCGAGCCGGAAACGCCCGCAGCAGGAGGAGAGATCGCACAACGCGAACGGTGCGATCACGGGCTCAGCGTCGTCAAAGCGATAGAACTCGAAGCAATACGGCAGCCACGCCGGTCCACCGTCCGCCCCGGCGACGCTCCCTTGTTCCGGATCATAGAACTCCCGCCACGCCGCGAGCTCGGAGAGATCTCCAGCGACCGCAATGGCCAGCTGTACGAAAGACGCGGTATCCGCGAGACTCCCTGCGACGGGCAGGAACTTGGACAAGGGTCCGATCACCCCTGCCACTTCGTCATACTTGCGGTCGTCGAACAGCATCCCCACGCGCACGTCGACGCGTTGAGCCAGCCGCCCGAGGTGGATTTGCCAAACCGCGAGCAGAATCGCTTCGAGAGGTGCTCCGAGGCTGGACGCCAGGGCTTCCGCGCGGATGGCGAGTCCCTCAGAGATCGTCACGCTCCATCGTTCAGGACGGAACGGAGCCGCCGCAGAGGAGCGTGCCTCGAACGGAAGCGAGAGCCCCTCGTGATCAAGGCCGCCGAGCCGCCGCCAGAAGTCACGGCCCCCCTCCGTCTCCTCGGACTCGAGGAGCTGATTCTGCCACTCCGCAAGATCTGCGAACTGGAGAGGCTCTCCGGAGCCGACGGCCGCAGGGCTCGTGCCGGCGCACTCGCGGCGCAGCTCGCGGAGCAGGAGGTCGAGGCTCTTGCGATCGGCGCAAAGGCTCGGAATGGAGACGGCAAACAGGGCCGCGCCGCCGGCGATCCGGACCCGCAAGGTCTCGACGCAAATCCCTGTTTCGAGATCGAACGGGCCGCGCAGATCCCAGAGCAGAACCGCGGTCATCGCCGCCGGCCACGCGGCCTCACCGAGTGGGCGGAGATCGACCTCCCCGGCGCGCCGGATCCGGCCGGTCTCGATGAACTGCAGCGGCATTGATGTTCCGGGGGGGCACCGGAAACCGGTGCGCAGCACTTCATATCGCCGCACCACGCTCTCGAGGGCTCTCTCCAACCGCTCGGCCGAGGTCTCGGAATCTGTCCGCAGGAGGAGCCGGGAGCGATAGGCCGGCGTTCCCTCACAGCCGAGCCGCCATAGCCGGCGCTGTTGCGGCGACAGGCGGTATCCCGAGGGCCTGGAGAGATCCATCACCCGACCTCACGCTCTCGCCGAGCCGTAGGGAATTGCACCGGCTTGCACCCATCGGTTTGCATATCGGCTTCTCCACCAAGCGTCCGTTTTCATCGTGAGTCCTGGCCCGCCTTCCGTCGCGCGATCTGGCTCAGCCAGTCGCGCCCGGCTCTGGCGGCATCGCGCGCCTGCAGCGCCCGCCGCTCCTCCGCCGCGCGCGCCAGCTCCGCCAGGAGCTCGGCGAGCGAGACCTCCGGCCCGGCTAGAACCCGCCCGGCGAGCACGGCGATATCCGCGAGCAGATGACGGACGTGAGAGGTCGAGGCGCGGCGCAGGTCGTGGAAGACCCGCAAGGAGATGCTCTCACCCGGCCCGCTGCCCGCCATGACCGGGTAGTTCGACTCGATGAGCGCATGGTCCAGGTCCCGGAACCGCAGGCTCCGGCGCGCCTGCAGCGACACATCGGCTGGAAAGTTCTCGAAAACCAGAAGGCTCTCGAACAGCGGCAGACCGCGCGGCACTTCACTCCAGCCCTGGATCTCGACCAAGGGCGTAGCCTCGTACTGGCGCAGCTCGGCGTGCGCGAGCTGCAGCCGGTCGAGCCAGCTCCAGAAGCGGTCCCCCGTCGCCAGCCTCACCCTCATCGGCAAGGTGTTGATGAACAGGCCGACGCTCGTTTCGATCCCTTCGAGCTCCGCAGGACGGCCGGAAACGACCGTACCGAAGACCACGTCACGCAGACCGCTGAGGTGAGCGAGCTCGAGCGCCCAGAGCCCCTGGAAGAACGTATTGAGCGTGAGGTGCTCCTGTCGCAGCTTCCACTGGAGAGCCCGCGAATCCTCGGGCGAAAGGTGGAGCCATTCGATGGCCGAGCGCTCCCCGGCAGGCTCGCCGACCGTTCCGGACAGAGCGAGCGGAGTCGTCGTCGAGAACCCTCTCAGGTATTCCTGCCAGAATCGGCGCGCCGCGTCGCGGTCCTGGCGCTGCAACCAGCCGATATAGTCCCGGTACGGGCGAACGGCAGGCAGGTTCGCCTCGCCTCTCTCCCGCGCCGCTTCATAGAGCTCCAAGGCTTCTCCGAGCAGCACAGGGCGCGACCAGCCGTCGAAGAGCAGGTGATGGTGGGTCCAGACCAGTTGGTGCACCTCGTCGGCGAGACGGATCAGCCGGATCCGCATGAGAGGAGCCGCGGCCGGGTCGAATCCCTGGCGGCGGTCCTCTCGCAGCAGGGAGTCGAGGCTGACACGCTGCTCCGCCGGGGAAAGATGGCGCCAGTCGGCGAGGTCCACCGGCGGATCGATCCGCCGGTGGACCAGTTGCAGGGGTGCGGCGAGAACTTCCCAATGGAAGGAGGTCCGCAGCACCGCGTGACGCGCGGGGAGACGCCGCCACGCCTCTTC
>Ga0307468_100000089_pt1 | contig 23048 bp, 12 predicted proteins | sample atmdna_FD_203085 | JGI IMG/M metagenome (GOLD analysis project Ga0307468, IMG submission 203085) | Hardwood forest soil microbial communities from Morgan-Monroe State Forest, Indiana, United States - atmos_gases AM2C_05 | ecosystem: Environmental > Terrestrial > Soil > Temperate forest > Bulk...
CCGGGGGCCAGGGGTCAGTTGTTTTCGGGTGCTGTACATAAACACGAGGTTATTTCTATTGTGATAGCGAGAAACTGACTATAAATCATGGCCATTCTTCTTCGCACCCGGCCCCTGGCCCCCGGCCCCCGACCCCTAAAGTATATGCTTATCCCGTCTGCAAAATACCGCCTGATGGTCGCGCTGGTCATCAGCTTTGTAGGCGTCTGCTTTCTTGAATTGCCCGCCGCATCCGCACTCATTCAAAAAACTGCGGCTCCGAATGCGCCGCGCAAGAGCGCGCCGTTGTCGGCGGCAGCGCGTATCCGCGTGCGGCGCGCGGTTGAAGCGGTCGGCCTGATTTTCGTACGTAATGCCAATGACAATCCCAGGCCGCGACCGCGCGGCTCTGGCGTCATCGTGCGCAGCGACGGCATCCTCGCCACCAACTTTCACGTCATCAGCGATAGCAGTTCCAAACAGGTCTTCGACGAACTGTATCTGGCGCTCGGCGACGAGGCCGCAACCAGCGGCAACCCGCAGTTTCGTCTCGAACCCTTGCTCGTCAATCGCGAATTCGACCTCGCCTTGCTGCGTATTCGACCCGGCGACACCGGCAACACGGCTGCAAAAGCGCTGCCCTTCCCGGCTCTTGAGATGGGCAATTCGCAAGCGGTGAGCCTGCTCGACGACTTGATCATCATCGGTTATCCAGAAAAAGGCGGCTCCAGCGTCACGCTCAGCACAGGCGTTGTCGAAGGCCGCGACCGTCTCGGCAACTGGATCAAGACCGATGCGCGCATCATTCATGGCAACAGCGGCGGCGCGGCGGTCAGTCCCGATGGCAAGCTCATCGGCATTCCCACCAAGGTCGAAGCTGACGACCAAGAGATAGACAGAAACGGCGACGGCTTTCCCGACGCGCGCCGCACCTATGGCGCTGTCGGCTTCCTGCGCCCGGCCCATTTAATCAGCACGCTGCTGGCGCAGGTCGACACGTCGGAATCAAAGCGTAGTCTCAAAGTAGGCGAACCCGCCAGCACGCCGATGGCAACCATCAATGTGCGCGGCATCGTGCGCTCACTGCCAGACGGCAAAGCCGTTGCCGGCACGCTCGTCGGCTTGCTGCCATTAGGTGCCGAGCGCGTCACCGAAGGCAACCTGCTCGCCTGGGGAACGGCAAATGCCGAGGGTGAATTTAAGCTGAATAAACCGGTGCCGCCAGGCCGTTACACCCTCAAGGCCAAAGCCCTCGGTCACGCGCCCTACTCGCGCGATGTTGAAATCAAGACCAGCACCAGCGACCTGCTGATCGAGTTGCGCGAAGCGGCGACGAAATGACACATTCAGCTTGCCTTCCCGCAAGACAATCGAGATACTAAGAGCCACCGACGCGCAGGCTCCTCAATGCGACATGCATCTCGCGCCATGCGCGAATTGATAAGCGAAAAGAACGAATCACACGGGCGGCTTCAGGGAATATTCAACGCTTCCTCGTTGGCAGGAAGCAATGAAAGGTTAGCGATGATCCAATTCGCAGGTCTTCAGACAAGCATCAAGCACATCTTGACAACGGCGGCGAGCCGCTTTAGTAATCACAAACACATCGTCATTCGCACGCTGATTGCGGCGCTGTTTGTCGCCGCGCCGCTGCTTATGCCGCGCGCCCAAAAGGCGCAGGATGAGTGCGCTCCGGCGCAAGGCGCGGGCTGCTTTGTTCAGCCCAAACGCGACATCGCTTTTCTGATTGACGCAACCGGCAGCGTTGAGCAACGTGGTCAAACTTACAATATTCAGATTGAAGGCGTGCGCCGCGCCATCAGCGATCCGACGGTCATTCCGCGCGACGGTTCGGCGGCGGTCGCCGTCATCATCTTTAATGAAGGCGCACGGGTCGTCGTGCCGTTCACAGAGATCACCAGCGATACAGTTGCCCAGCAAATCGTTAGCTTCTTGCAGACTCTGAAATGTACCGACTTTAACAGTTTGACCTTTCCCTGCCCGTTCGGCGCGACCTTTTATGCGCCGGCAATTCAGGCTGCCAACATTGAATTGAGCCAGGCTCGCAGCCAGAACCCGAAACCGGGCGTCAGCCGCGTCTTCGTGTTGTCGAGCGACGGCCTGACGAACGATCTCAATGCGGCCCTCAAAGCGATTGATGCGGCGCGCACCGCCGCAACCGATGCCGCCATTCCATTCGAACTCGACTTCTTGCTGCTCGGCGAAGATCAGCAATCGCAGTTCTTTGCTACCGCCTTCTTTACGGCCAATCAACTGGTCACGCCGCCGCCGGCAAACGACCTGCCGGGCAAAACTTTCGTCGTCGCCGCCGGCAGCAGCAATCTCGAAAGCGCCAGCCCGGACGACCCGGACGCCAGCCGCCAGGCGAACGATTTCGCCGAAGCCGTTCGCCAAATCGTGCGCGGCCCGGTGGCCCAGATATTGCCGGTCGTCACCGATGAAACCGACACCGCACCGGCAACCCCAATCGGCAAAGAGGGCACGGTGTCGCTCAGGCAAGCCATCGAACTGGCGAACTGCAACGGCGGCGCAACCACCATCACGTTTGCCGCGAATCTGAAGGATAAGACGATTCACCTGCAATCGCCGCTGCCGCCGATCACCGCGCCCGACATCACGATTGACGGTTGCACCTTTGACGCAGACATCTGCACGCCTTCGGTGACCATTGATGGCGGCGGGCAGATCAGCGACGGCATCGTCATCCGCTCGAACCGCGTCACGGTTCGCGGAATGAAAGTTACAAACTTCACACACGCCGGCATCGTCATCGCCGCCCGCTGCCCACAAGATAATGTCGGTCATAACCTCATCGAGCAGAACATCATTGACGGCAGCCCGACCGGCATACTCGTGCTCGGCGATACCAACCTGCGGAACAAACTGTCGCGCAATGCCATCTCGCGCCCGACGCCTGCGGCGGATGCGCCCGCCAGTGCGCTGATCGATCTAGGCGGCGATGGCCCGACACCCAACGACGATACGGATGCGGACAGCGGCCCGAATACCTTATTGAATTTCCCTGATGCCATGCTGGTGACGGCGCAAGACGATACGGTCACCATCAGGGGCGTGCTCGATGACCCGCCGCCGGGCGGCGCGACGGTTGAGATATTCAGCGTCACGAGTTTTCACGTAGTCGACAATCGCGTCGTCATCGACGGCGTCACCTTTCTCGGTCAAACGACAGCCGACGGCGAAGGCGAGTTTGCAGCAACCGGACTGGCACCGTCGCCGACAGGCATCTATACGGCGACCGTCACCGATCTGCCAAACAGCGGCTCGGCGGATCAGTCGGCGAACACTTCCGAGTTGATGTTCGATACCGTCGATACAATGCTGCCGCGCCCGATAGCCGATATTCCCGCAGCGGTCGATTTCGGTGATGTGACATTAAATACACCTGTGACCAAGCCCGTGACGATTAACAATCCCGGCGCAGCGCCGCTTACGGTGACGGGCTGCGCTATAGGCCGTTGCCCGGATGCCACGAGCGACACCCGCGACCGCTTCACGATTGCAGGCTGTCCAACAGCCGTGATCAATCCCGGCCAGAGCGTCACCGTCAACGTCACGGTTAACGCGACCGCTTGTGGAGCGCTGAGCGCCTGCCTGCTGCTCCAAACCGACGATCCGCGCCGTCCGCAGGTCGCGGTATCGTTGACGGCCAGCGCCGCGTCGCCGGCCCACGCGGTCGTGCAAGGCGGCGTGACGCAATTGAAATTCAAGCGCGTACCGCCGCGTGGCGCACCGGTCGCCAATCCGCCAACGAAAACCTTTACGATCAGCAACACCGGCTGCCAATCTCTGACGCTCGCCTCGGCGACGCTGACGCGCGGCGGCCAGACGGATGACGGCAACGCCTTCCGCATCGCGGTGCAAGGCTCTGCAAACGGCTTCCCTGTAACGGTCGGCGGCGGCCAGTCGGTGACGATAAGCGTCTCCTTCAACCCGGTGATTCCGCGTGTCGCAACCGGTCAGGTGAGGCCGCGCGACCTGCTGCCAAGCAGCATCAACGATACATTGACGCTTGCGACGAGCGCCGGCAGTCCCATAACGATCACCCTCATCGGCGGCGTCAAGCCGCGCATACGCTTCATCGATCCGAATGATCCGAATGCCGCGCCGGTCGTCACGCTCTGCAAATCCGCCGACGAATTCCTCGTGACCTTTTCGGCCTTTGATGCCAACACCAACTTGAGCCGCGCGGTCTATCAATTCAAGGACAGCGCAGGCCGCAATATCGGCCCATCTATCACGATTGACAACCTCGGTTCGGTGTTGCAGCAGCAAGGCATTCAACTCGGCCAGAGCTTCACCCTGACGCAACGCTTCTCAGGCGCGAACGATAACAAGAACGTCTCGACCGTCGTCGTGACGATATTCGATGATGAGTCGAGCGACACGGCAACGTCGAGCGCGATTGGCGCGAATTGCAGCAGCGCGGCGGTGCAATCACACCGCGCCGCGCTAGAGATGACGCTGGCTGTAGCGCCCAACAGACTGCGCCTACACAGACGCATTGCCTTGACCAGATAAGCTCAACCAGGGGCGGCGATCCGCAAAGGAATCGCCGCAAGCTTTGCTGATCAGTGAAAGAATTCTTCAAAGTGCCTTATGCCAAAACCCTCACCGTGGTGGATTGGCAGGAAGGGGCGTCGTCGTTGAGGTGTAATCTGGAAGCCCTGGCTTCTGCGTATACAAGAAGGACTGCCAGATTAGATTTAGATATTCCACACGTTAGCAGCGATGGCGAAATAAATTCATCCGACGGCAACAGGAGAACAACGTGACCAGGGCTCATTTGCGCATCGCGATCACCTTGGGGCTGGTACTGGCTCTCGCCTCCATCTGGCTGCTTGAGAAAGCCCGCGTCTGGGCCAGCGCCGCACCACAGAACCGCGCCACCGCCGTCCGCGCCCAACTGAGCGATACCGTATCAGTTCACGCAGCACGGCGTGGCTTTCCTCATGTCAATCTTTCGGATGGTCACGAACTGCTGGCGTCGTTCGACGGCGATTCCGAAGCGGCTGCACGGCTGTCGGCAGCACAGGCCAGCGGGCTGTCGCCGCTGGCGATGACGGCGGCAGATGTCGATGAAGACGGCGTTGCCGATCTGATTTGCAGTTATGATTCGCCGCAAGGTGCCTTCATTGCGATCTATCGCGGCAACGTTGATGCAATCTATCCGCACACGGCGCAAGCCCGTCAGCGCCAGGAGCAAGGCACTTTCACCGACGCGCCGTTTCTCGCCCCGGCGCGCGTCTTTGCTACGCCGGTCGCTGGCGAATTGATGGTCGCCGGCGATGTCAATGGCGACGGTCGCCAGGACATCGTTATCACGTCAAGAGCCAGCCGCTCGCTTTATGTGATGGCCGGCGACGGCAAAGGCAGCCTCCATCTGGCGAAAGAAGTCGCCCTGCCCGGCGCGGTGACGGCCCTGGCTGCGGGCGATGTCAATTGCCGGGATGGCCTCACGGACATCCTCGTCGGCGTGGTGGGCGATAGCGGGCCGCGCGCCCTGGTGTTTGAAGGCAAGGGCGGTGCGTTCGAGACCGAACCGGAAGTCTTTGCCCTCGCCGACGCCGCCAGCGATTTCGCCATCGGCCAGTTTGATAACGATCCCGCTACAGATATTGCCATCGCCGCAGGCCGCAGCTTGCTGCTGATCTACGGGCGCGACCGCAGGCTTACGGGCGAGGCGTCGGCGAGCGCCGCAGTTCAGCCGGCGACGACCGGCAAGCGCGATTTTTCATTCAATGTAAAATCGATTACATCCGGCAAATTTAGCGATGGCGGGCTCTCAGACATCGGCCTGCTGGCGGACGACGGCGCGATTTACGTGTTGCGCGTCCAGACTCAAAAGGCGAATCGCAAGGCGAAGAAGCCTGCGCCGAAGTGGGCGGTTGAAAAGCTCTCAATGATGGCGCAGTCAAGCGCCACGCAATTGCGGACGGCTCGCGTAACGAGCCTGCCAACCGACGCCATGTTGCTGCTCGACGCCGGCGGTCATCAGGTGCGTATCATCGAAACGACGACGGCAAAGACCGATTCATCGCTCGCCAATCGCAACGCGACCGTTGATCTTGATGTCGAAGGCGAAGCGATGGCGGCCTTGCCCATGCGCTTGAACGTCGATGCGCTCGACGACCTGGTGATTCTGCGCCGTGGCGAGAGCGCCCCGACGATTCTGACCAGCGCGCCGGCAATGACCTTCAGCGTGACCGACAACGGCGACAACGGCGGCGTCAATCCGCTTCCAGGAGCAGGAACCGGGACGCTGCGTCAGGCCATCATCGATGCCAACGCGACGGCAGGCGCTGATAGCATTCAATTCAACATTCCAGGCGGGGGAATACACACCATCACCGTGGCGGCTCCACTGCCGACAATCAACCAGGCGCTGACCCTTGATGCGACAACCCAGCCCGGCTTCGGCAGCACGCCGTTGATTGAGTTGAGCGGGGTGTCGGCGGGAGCAAGCGCCAACGGATTGACCCTGCAAACCAGCAACTCGACCGTGCGCGGCATGGCGATCAATCTCTTCAGCGGCATAGGCATTTCCATGACTGGCAGCAATGCCAATTTCATTGAAGGCAATTTCATCGGCACAGATGCGCTAGGCGCGATGGCCTTGGCAAACGGGTCGCACGGCATCGCCATTCAGGACGCTGCCAGCAACACCATCGGCGGCGCGACGACCGCCGCACGCAACCTCATCTCAGGCAATACGAGCGCCGGCGTCTTCATCACCGGCAACAGTTCGACCGGCAATCAGATTCAAGGCAACTTCATCGGCACGGACATCAACGGCCTGGGAGCGGTGGGAAATGGAACGGTAGGCGTTCAACTCGAAGGCGTGCCCAACAACACCGTCGGCGGGACGGCTGCCGGAGCGCGCAACCTTATATCGGGCAACACGGGCGGCATCTTGATTCGCCTCAGTTCGAGCGGCAATCTGGTGCAAGGCAATTTCGTCGGCACGGATCTCAATGGCAATGCCGCGCTCGCCAATAGCGGCAATGGCGCTACCATACAGGACTCGACCAACAACACCATAGGAGGCACGGCAGCCGGCGCGCGCAATATCATTTCGGGCAACGGCGGCGATGGACTCGGCATTATCGGCGGCTCAGGCAATATGGTGCAAGGCAACTTCATCGGCACGAATCTGACGGGCCTGGCGGCAATTAAGAACGTCAGCAATGCAGTCTCTATACTCAATTCAACGAACAACCAGGTCGGCGGCACAGTCGCAGGCACAAGCAATGTCCTCTCAGGCAACGGGAACAATGGAGTCGGCATTACCGGAGGCTCAAATAATGCCGTGCAAAACAACTTCATCGGCACGGATCAGACAGGCACGGCGGCCCTCGGCAACGCGCTGAACGGGGTAGCGATTGGCAATTCGACCAACAACACTATCGGCGTCACGCGCAATGTCATCTCAGGTAACGGGGCTGACGGCATCGTTCTCGCCACCAGTGCCAACGGCAACAATATTCAGGGCAACTTCATCGGCCTGGATGTCGACGCCGCCGGGGCAATAGGGAATACCGGTTCCGGCATTACAGTCTTTGATTCATCCAATACGACCATCGCAGACAACATCATCTCCGGCAACGGCGATGACGGCGTACATCTGGAGAACACGGCTCCGGGCGGGCAGAACAACACGGTGCGCGGCAACTTCATCGGCACGGATTCGATAGGCACCACCGCGCTTCCCAATGCCGACAACGGTGTAGTGATCTTCAATGTGCCCGGCAACATCATCGGCGGCACGACAGTGGCCGAGCGCAATATCATCTCCGGCAATGGCACGGCCAATCCTTCTTCAGATGGGGTGGAGATCGGCGGCAGTCTGGCGACCGGCAATCACGTGCAGGGCAACTTCATCGGCACAGACAGCAACGGCACGGCGTCTCTAGGCAACTCCGGCAACGGCATCGTGATCAACAGCGCGCCCAACAACACGATTGGCGGCATAACGGCAGCCGACCGCAACATCATCTCCGGCAACGGCTCAGGCGGCGTGACGATCATCGGCGACCCGGCGACAGGCAACGCCGTGCAGGGCAACTTCATCGGCACGAACGTCACGGGCACGGCGGCTCTAAACAACTTCGGCAGCGGAGTGTTTATTGACACCGCGACCAACAACACCATTGGCGGCACAGTGGCCGGTTCCCGCAATCTCTTATCGGGCAATCTCAGCGCCGGGGTTTTCATTCAGGGCGGCGGCACAGGAACACTGATTCAGGGCAATTTCATCGGCACAGATGTCACAGGCACATCGGGCATACCTAATGGAACAGGTGTCTCTTGCATGGGCGCTACTAGCGTAACCGTCGGCGGCATCAGCGCCGGTGCCGGCAATGTGATTGCCTTTAACATGATCTTCGGCGTCTTTGTTAATTCTGGCAGCGCTCAATCCGACGCCATTCTCGGCAACTCGATCTTCTCGAACAGCGGGCTGGGCATTGGCTTGAACGATGACGGCATAACCGCCAACGATCCCTGCGATGTCGATTCAGGGCCGAACAACCTGCAAAATTTTCCGCTGATCACTGGCGTCATTCCCGGCGCGACGCCGACCGTACAGGGCACGCTCGACAGCACCGCCAGCAGCACCTTTCGCCTGGAGTTCTTTAAGAACCCGACCTGTGACGGCTCAGGCAATGGCCAGGGCAAGACCTTCATCGGCTCGACAAACGTGGCCACCGATGCCACCTGCACCGCCGCGTTCAGCGTCGTGCTGTCGGTTGCCCTGGCGGCGGGTGACATCGTAACCGCGACCGCGACGGATTCGGCCAACAACACATCGGAATTCTCACCCTGCTTCACTGCGCCTGTCGCCACGAGCGCCAATCTCTCAGTCGAACTGGATGCCATGCCCAACCCCGTGCAGGCCGGCAATGACCTCACCATGATGGCGCTAGTGGCGAACGCCGGGCCTGACCCGGCGACCAGCGTCACATTCAATGAAGCCGTCCCGGCAAATACGACCTTCCAATCGCTGAGCGCGCCTCCCGGCTGGAGTTGCTCGACGCCCGCCGTCGGCGCGACCGGAACCGTCATCTGTTCAAATCCGAGCCTGTCTTCGGGCGCGACCGCCATGTTTAGCTTCGTCGTCAAGGTCAATCCGGGCACGCCGGGAGGAACCGTCATCACCTCCACGGCTACCGTAAGTTCCAGCAGTTCAGACCCTGACCCGTCGAACAATTCAGGAACCGCAATGACAACGGTGGCTGGCGGGAGTTGCACAATCACCTGTCCCGCCAATGTCAGCGTCAACAGCAGCCCGTCGCAGTGCGGCGCTACTGTCAATTATCCGCAGCCGAACGCCACCGCCGGTTGCGGCTCGGTTACCTGTTCGCCGCCTTCGGGCGCTTTCTTCCCGCACGGCGCTTCAACTGTAACTTGCGCCACAACCGCCGGGCCGAGTTGTTCGTTTACCGTGACGGTGATCGACAATACGCCGCCGGTGATTTCGTGCCCGCCCTCCATCACCGTAGGAACCTCTCCCGGCAAGAATTTCGCGGTGGTCGATTACCCCATTGCTACAGCGACCGATACTTGCGGCGTCGCCAATGTTGTCTGCCTGCCGCCTTCCGGTTCGACCTTCCCGCTCGGCGCTTCGACGGTCAATTGCACGGCCAGAGATGTGGCGAATAACACAGCGAATTGCTCGTTTACAGTGACGGTCAACGATGTCGATGCGCCAGTGATCCATTGCCCGAACAACATCACCCTGGCGTTGCCGCCGGCGCAAACTACCGCCGTAGTGAATTATCCGCTGCCGGCCATAGAGGATAACCTGCCGGGCGTCACGGTGAGTTGTGTACCGCCTTCGGGCTCGACCTTCCCGCTCGGCGTTACGGCGATTGTCTGCGTCGCCGTCGATGCCACGAACAATCGCTCGACCTGCGGATTCAGCATCTCGCTCACCGGCGGGCCGCCGCTTCTGGAAATCATCCTCCCAGGGGGCGGATCAACTCTTAAGTTCGGCACCGACAAGCCGACGCCGGTCAAGCGCAAGAACAAGAACCGCGCCAGTGGCCCCTGCGCCGCTTTCACGGTGATCAACCGCAGTTTCAGCCGCCTCGACCTGACGCTCGACACCATCAAGCGCATTGGCAACGATGTTGACAGCGGCCACATCAGCGACGCCAGAGAAGGCGACACTTATTCGTTGAGCGCCGTCGGCGCTAATGGCCTCGAAACGCCTCTGGAGATCGGCGACGCGGTATCGCTGCCTGTCGGCGGGCAAGCGAATTTCTGTCTACGCTTCAGCCCTGTGCTGCCTGCGGTAGTCGGCAGCAACACACAACTCACCGCGCCGCAGGCCATCCCTGATCTAATCAACTCGCAGGTGACGTTCCGTGTCGCCGGCGGCACGACGCTTTCGGTCAACGTCAATGCGATTGTCGAGACGGCGCTGCATCTCATCAATCCGAACAACCCGCGAAAACCGGCGACGCTGGTGTTTACGAAATCGGGCGACGAATTCTCAGTGACCTTTGCGGTGCACGATGCCAATGCGGATGTCAGCCGCGCCAAGTATGAATTTCTCGATGCCGGCGGCGCGGTCATCGCCGGGCCTTTTGAAATTGACCTGACACAGGCGATTCGCGAGCGCAATCTGGTTCGCGGCCAGAGCTTCACCGTGACGCAACGATTCACCGGGGCCGATAGCAACCGCAATGTCAGCGCCATCCGTGTGACCGTCTTCGACGGCGAAACCAGTGTAACGTCGAATACAATCGCCCTCGGCGCGGCGGCGGCAAGCGCCAGGTTTCAGGCGGCAAGCGCTTTGCGTTTCAAACCGGTGATGCCGCCGGCAGTGCGAATGAATTCGCCACGGCCATAAGCCGGCAGGCGGCGCGGCGGCCTGCTTGAGACCAGGGCTTCAAGGAGTATAATCAGGCGATGCCGTTGCGCAGCCGAGTCGAATGAATAAAGCGCCAGCAGGCGATAACCTGCTCGCCTCGCCAATCTGCGAGGCGAAGCCGGATATAGCAAGCAACTTACAGGAGGGGTCAATGAAGAGAAGTCATTCCGCAATCGTCGTATTGATGGTGATGATCCTGATGGTGTGGCCTGGATTACAATCCGTTGCCGCTGCAAGCGACAGCGGCGACCGCCTTGTGAAGCTCTCCACGACTGCCCGCTTCAGCCCCATCGGCGCTATTGCGGGACGCGCAACCGTTGATGGCCGCGCCTTCGCGGGCTACGCGCCGATCTGGGGAGGCGAAGTGATTCAAGCGGCAGCCGGCGACAGTCTGCGTGTATCGCTGGACGGGGTCGGACAACTGACGCTTGCGCATAACGCTCTTGTCCGCATCAGCACAGCGACCGGCAACAGCGAAGACACAGGCCGCAATATCCTCGTCGCCGAGTTGATCAACGGCAGCCTGAGCGCTCGTCTGGCTATGGATGCCGGCGCTTATGTTGAAGCCGCCGGCTCAAAACTGGCCGCCGCGCCCGGCGCGCAGTTCCGCGTGCAGATTGCCGACGGCCATGCGGCACTCGACGGCATTGTAGGGAATGTTACTATTGAACAGCAGCCGGCGGCGGGACAGCGTTACATCCTGCGCCCGCCTGCCGGGCAAGGCAGCAGCCTGAGCGTTTCGGCGCGCAGCACGCGCCAGTTGCAGATACAGGTTACGGATGAGAATGATCATCCGGTGCCGGATCTGCCGATTCTCTTCTCGCTCGCCAATCCGTGTCTGGGCACGCTAGGGGTTGGCGCGGCGGCGGGCCTCCTTTTCAAAGGCAAAACCGACAAGCGCGGCATCGCCAGCGTGCCGTGGATTACCGGTGCCGCGAAATGCGCCGAGACCATACTGGTGCGCGTTGAAGGCACGGACAGTACCTTCACCTATCGCGCACAGGTGAGCGGCGGCGGCAGCAACTTCTGGACGGCGCGCAACTCACTGATCATCGGCGGGATTGCCGCAGGCGCAGGCATCGGCATCGGCGTTGCCGTCGCCAACAGCGGCGGCAGCACACCGATTACTCCGGTGCCGCCGCCGACAGTCAAGCCTTAATGGTTTAAAGTCGAAGCAGTGCAATCTGACAGATTGCACTGCCTCCTGAGCAGCGGCGCAGCACACGGGCGTGCGCCGTTTGCTTTACCTTGATGAGTGCAACCTCTAGCCCGCCCGTTCAATCTTAGAAGTCGAGAGATTGATCTATGAATAAAACAACTTTGCTTCGCAACGTCCTCGCCGTGCTGGCAATGGTTTCTATGTTCGCGGTTCCCCTGGCTTCTGGCCTGCGGGCGCAAGAGCTTCAAGAACGCGGGTTGAAAGCCAAGGTGGGCGCGACACGCACCGAATTGAAAAGCGGCGCGGCTAAAAACGTCAACCTGTGGGCCGTGCTGATCGGCATCTCGCGATTCAAGAACGGCGACCAGAGCGTCGGCGGCGTGCAGATACAGAATCTGAAAAGCGCTGCCGATGATGCTCAGGCGATCTACGATTATCTGCGCAGCGACGAGGGCGGCGGCTTTTCAGAAGACCGCATCCTGCTGCTGAAGGATGAAGGCGCGACCAAAGAGGCGGTCGAGCAGGCGCTGAGCAAACTGCGCCAATCGAAGCCCGATGATTTCTTTGTCATCTTCATCGCCGCGCACGGTGTGCTGGCCCCGCAATTCGACACCAAACTGGGGCGCACGACTGAAACTCCTTACTTCATCCTCTACGACACCAACCCAAGCCAGATGGCGGCGACCGGCCTGCCCATGAGAGCCTTTGAAGATGCCGTGCAGACCATCCCTGCACGCAAAGGTTTGGTGCTCACAGACACCTGTCATAGCGCCGGCGTACAGCTTGCAGGTCGCGGCGGCGAAGCGACGACCCGCGCCAATAGCCTGCTCATCGATCAACTCAAGAAGACCGACGCCCAGGGCGTTGGCTATCTCTGGGCCGCCGACCAGACCGAAGTCTCGCTTGAAGACCCAGAGTTAAACCAGGGCCAGGGACAGGGGCACGGTGTCTTTACTTACTTTTTGCTTGAGGGCCTGCGCGGCAACGCCGACCAGAACGTCGACGGCCAGGTGACCTACGCCGAGTTGAAGCAATACGTGCGCGAGAAGGTCGCTGCTTATACCGAGAACAAACAGAATCCCGGCGGCAACACCACATCAATCGATACCAACGACATTCCCGTCGCCATTGTGCCGACCGATTGCAAAGACTCGGCAGATTGCGGTTCGCTGGTGATTCGCGCCCCTGAGATGGAAGGCGTCAACGTGGCGATTGACAATAAGCCGGCAGGGGTTCTGACCCGCAACACCGAAATCACTCGGCGCGTGCCGATTGGCGACCGCTTGCTGGCCTTCTCGTTCGGCAACACCAAACAGGTCAGGCGAATCAACGTGCAGTCCGCGAGATCGAAATTCGTTGATGTCAACCTGACCTTTACCACCAGCAATGACGATGCGCTGGTGCCGCCGCCTGCGGCCACCGACAGCGTCTACTTCGCCGAAGACAAACAGCCGGCTAAAGAGGCGCGCGAAGATTTTCTCGATGGCGTCGATGCCTTCAACCGGCAGGAGATGGATGCGGCCATTCAAAAATTGAATTCAGCGATCAAGAAGAACAATGGCGCGTATCCGGATGCCTTTGTCTATCGAGGCCGCGCTGAACAATCGCTTGGCCGCAAGGCCGATGCCGTGACAAGCTTCCAGCAGGCGCTCGCGCTCAGAAAAACCGATTTCGAGACCGAAGCTTTTCTGGCCGAAGCGAAATTCACCCTCAACCTCGACCCTGCGGAAGTCGAGCCGGCCTTGCGCGGCATCATCAAGCGCCATCCCGAATGGGATTATCCTTATGTAGTGTTGGGCGACGTGTTGTTGTTTCGCAAAGACTTCATCGGCGCTGAACGCTTGCTGACGAAAGCGATTCGCATCAATCCGAAATCGCCGCCGGCGCATTTGATTCTTGCCGACGTGCTCACCTATCAGGACTCGAAAGACAAGCGCGAGCGCGCCGTGCAGGAAGCCAAAGAGGCGCTCTTGTTGTTCGATCAAATCTCGAAGAAGAAAGTTTCGGCGGCGCGCGCCTTGAAAGGATTATCGATCTCGCACCTGATATTTGGCGGCGGCAGGTTCCGCAATACCTCGGCCCTGGCCGAGGCACAGCATATGGTTGCCAAGACCATCGCGCGTAAGATCTATTACACCGAAGACGCCGTCGATACCGGGGGCGAACTGGGCCTCGCGCTGACCAGCATTAATGCCGCCAGAGATTTTGCGAAGAATGACAAGGCGCGGCTGCCGCTGGTGCTCGAAACCAGCGCCCTGATCAACTTCCTGAAAGGCGACATGGCGCGAGCGATAGATGACGGCGAAGCGGCGCTGAAGCTGAAAGAATTGCCGGAAACCCATCTGACGCTGACGCAGGCTTATGCCAGCAATCAGAAGTTCGCGCCGGCAGTTGATCATCTGACGAAGTACATCGCCTTGAGCCGCACACAGATGTCGCCTGATGACATCAACCGCTACAAGGAAGAACTGACGCGGCTGACGAAGATGCGCGACGCCAACCGGCAGAAGAAATAAGGCGCGCGGCAATAAGCATCAAGTATCGCTCTGCAATGAAACGCGCAGCGAGCGTTGATTTCCATCAACACTCGCTGCGCGTTTTTAGTCTGAAAGACAGATGCGATTGCGACGGGTAGAAGTGATAAAGCATCAGGTAAACGTTCCCGATTCGCTTCCCGCAAGCAGTTGTGGGTGATTCTGATCATCCACGACTTTCTGCTTTTTCTATCGGCTTTAATCGGCGGGCTGGTGCGGCAAGTGGAAGGAACGTGAAGGCGTATGAGCCTAACTGTCCAACTAATGATGACTGTCCGCCAGGCGGCCTGCGCAGGCTTGCGGGCGTGGCTGCCGACATTAGAGCGATTGGCGATTGAGGGTGCGACGGGCGGTACAATTTAGAGTGCGGTGACTGGTCATCCCATTATGCCGCTGTCATTGAACAAAGTGGCGACCTGCTCGCCCCACTCCACAGTTTTTGCAGGTGAAAAATCGCTTCGTGCAATGGCCAACCCATCAGTTATCACTTGCAAGGCGATTTTAGCAGGAGTTCAGAGAACTTGAGCAGCGGTTCAGACGATTTTAGTACGGGTTCAGACGACTTTAACAGCACGCCAGACGACTTTCGCAGCGCGCCAGATGATTTTCGCAGCCGTCCAGGTGATTTTCGCAATGCGCCAGACGACTTTTACAGCGCGTCAGGCGATTTTAGCAGTGTGCCAGAGGGCTTCAACAGCGTGCCAGTCGCTTTCGGCAACACGTCAGGTGGCTTGACGCGACCGCCATTTTTCGAGGAAGTTGACCATTAGCCTGTTGTAATTCAAGAAGTTAGCTACCTGAAAAGGCTCTGCCTCCTGGAAACGCCTGTAGAATTGAGTTTTCTTGAAACCCGTAATTGTAACGGATTTTGCGATGTAAAGATGCGCCCTGAGTTTTCGTTAAGATTTTGATACGGTGGGCAAATCCAGGGAAGCAGTGCGATCAACTTACTTTTCACCATCGCTCGCGAGCAAAACTAGGAGCTTGCAGGTGCAAAATGAATTCGCCAGGCATATCAGAATCTGTTGAAGCGAGTGTCGTTACTTTCACAATACGTAGCGGCGCAAATTTGGACTTTAATCATTGCCGCTTGCTGCGGCTTGATTAGTGAGATAAAGTACGCAGACAAATAGTGCATATTGGTGCAAGCACGGGCTTCGGATCAGGTAAATTCCAGATTGCTATTTGATGAGGCGAGAATCAGGATTTTGGCAATCTTGCCGAAATAAAACCGGGGAAAGGTTAAAAGAAGAGTTTGAAAATGAGTCAACGGATTTTGAGATCGTTTCGATTACTGACAAAGACGTTTTTGACCCTTTAGTTCTCAAGGCAGAGATCGAGGGAATTTATCAGAATTTGCCCCAGTTCTTTACTGAAAACGATGTCATTCTCGACTTTACAGGAATGTCAGCAATTGCTTCCATTGGCGCAGTATTAGCTTGTTTTGATAAAGAGCGACCCATTCAATATGTTCCGGCTCCATATAACGAAAAGCTGGAAGCTATAGAACCTCTTGACCCAATCGAAGTAGCGATTGATTGGAACATCGTCAAAGCTTGATTCGATCAGGGCAAAACGAAACCATCTCTTAGGCATGGCTGGCAGAACTCCGGCAATTATTACTGAACGACTTTGAGATCTGAAAGAGGGCTACGAGCACATGGCTGAAATTCCATCAATGCCACGCTTGCCGGACGCGAAAAGATTCCGCCAGGAATCACCTTGCAAAAACTATCAACGTGATAGAGATTTCGTTTTATGGCGAAAGAAAAACTGCCCAAGTTGACGGAAGCGCAGATCAAGGCAATGGCTAGCGAGCAGAGTTTCGCGCGCGGTGAAGGTTACTACGACGATGGGGCGATTCTCAATCCCCTGCGCTAGGGGATGGAACTCAGCGCCGAATGCCAGGGCTCGGACTATGAGCCCTATCAAATCCGCGTCGTGATGGATGCCAAAGGCGTAGCCGACACCGAGTGCGATTGCCCCTATGAGTACGGCGGCATCTGCAAACATCTGGTCGCGTTGCTGCTCACCTACGTCCGCGAACCGCAAACCTTCCGCATAGTTCAGCCGCTGGAACAGGCTCTCGCCGACAAAAGCAAGGAAGAGATGATTGCTATCATCACGGCGATGGTCAGGCGTGAGCCAAAGTTGCTCTCTGAAATAGAACTCGCGGCGGCGACCCAGCAAGCTAAACCGGGCAAGCCGGCGGATACTTCGGTCTATCAACGCCAAGCGCGGCGCGTGATGGGGTATGATTCGCCGCGCCTGATCGAAAAAGAACTCAAGGCACTCAAGGACACAGCGGTGCGGCTGGCGAAAGCGGGCGATGCGCTCAACGCCGGCGCGGTCTATCACACGGTGCTGGCCGAAGCCGTCAACGGATACGATGACCTGGTGATGAGCATGGATGAAGACGGCGACATCGCCATCGTGATCGATGAAATCGCGCAAGGCCTGGGCGAGGTGCTGAAAAAGAGCAAGCCAGATGCGGCAACGCGCAAGCATTGGCTTGAGGCGTTGTTGGAAGCGGAACTCAAGGACATTGAACTGGGCGGCATAGACCTTGCCCCCAGCGCTCGCGATATCCTCACCAAGCAAGCGACCGCCGAGGACTGGCAATGGATGGAAGAACGATTGCGGAAAGAGATTCAACTGAGCCGCGACTGGGGGCGCGAGGCGTTGGTGAGTTTCCTCAGTGAGGGGCTGAAACGAGCGGGGCGCAAAGGCGAAACCGCTGCCCTCATTCGCGAAATGGGAACCGAGGAGCAACAGGTTCACCTGCTCGTGAAAGAAAAGCGCATCGCTGAAGCCACAAGTCGTATGCAGGCGATTCTTAAAACCAAGCCGGGCTTGCTCACACAGTTCGCCGACGCGCTCGTGCAGGCGAAAGCCGACGACGCGGCAATCCGGCTCGTCAAAGGGCAGGAGAAGAGCTGGCAATCCCGCGAGTGGCTGGCGACATACTACCGCGAACGCGGCACGCCTGAGCAAGCACTCGCGGCGCAACGGGAACTCTTCTTTGACTCTCCGTCTCTGGAAAAATTCAAAACCTTGCGCGAAGTGAGCGCGAAACTCAAGGACTGGGAGCCGACGCGCGCCGGCGCGCTCAAGAGATTGGAGCGTGATAAACAGTTCGGCATGCTGATTGAAATTGCCCTTCACGAAGGCGACGTGGCGCGCGCCTTAGCCGCACTGCCGCAAGTGAAAGGGGGCTGGCGCGATTACAAACTGGAAGTCGCCAAAGCCGCCGAAAAAGATTTTCCGCAAGAAGCGATCACCATCTACAAAGACAAGGCTCAACGGGCAATTAACGAAAGAAGTCGCAACTCCTACGCCACCGCTGCCGGTTATCTCAAGCGCGTGAAAACGCTGTATCAAAGAATCGGCGCGCCACGGGAGTGGGACTCGACCATTCAAGCTTTACGAACACAGTACGCCAACCTGCCGGCGCTGCAAGACGAATTGCGCAAAGCAAAGCTATAGGAAAGCGCCTGCTGGCGCGCTGCGCGTGAAAGATTCGGCAAGATTGCCAGAAATGGAGGATGCCCTTTCGCATGGGATAATGAAGCGCGATTTCGGCAAGCGGTTGAAAGTCATTCGTCCGCAGGGAGAGTAAATTCTATGACATCAGGTGGCTTTGCATCAAAAGTCCCGTTTGAATCAAAAGTAAGCCAGTTGAATCAAAAGTCTATGAGGTAAGCTTATCCGGCTCGGTCGGCAGTGGCTCAGTGATAATCTTTTCGGCGGCTTCCCAAATCTTCTGCCGCTGTTCATCGGTCGTCTCATCGTTGGTAAATATTTCCATCAGACGAACTAGCATATCTTTCTCGGTCATGCGGCTTTTCTTGCCTGGGCCTTCTTTGTCTTTGCGCATTTTCGCTTTCCACTTTTGGAAATCCAACACTGGCGCTGGACTCCACATCGCTGAACTCTGCCGATGCTCATGCTCGACTGGCATGAAAAGCACATTGCGCGGTGTGTCTGGTGATGCGCCAATAACCACTGACGACCGATGCACTGCTTTTAAGTCTGCCGCTGTTTCTCGCCACTCAGGATATGCAAAAGCGAATGGTGATGCAAGGACAAGGCGCGAGACGTTGCGCGCTTCTTGTATGCGGCCTACTTTGCCAAGCTCAACGGCTAGAGAATTCAAGTAATCGAAGAATACAACCGGCTGAGAATGACGAGCCAGCGTGTAGAGATTTTCCAAGTCATTTAATGATTGCTTATGGAACCCTTCAATGCTTTTGTAGATAGCAATTCCTAGATGCGCCCTGACTGTAGTTGAAATATCTTTGGATGCCTTAGCCGATTCAACCGAGTATCTTACCTGCGATTGGTAATCTCTGGCACGTAATGAAACCGCCCCAAGAGAAAGGAACGCTTTAGCTTTGTAGAGGTCTGGTGCGGAATCAATAATTAGCTCAAATTGTTTGCGGTCTTTATCAAGATCGCCGCTGCCTCTACTATTAGTTGCAAGAGCTATGTAGTAACGCCCTATTGCCTGATAGCTCTTGATAGGGATACTAGAGAGAGCTTGTCCATACTCTCTGACTCTATCGAACTGACGGAATGCATGAGACTGTTCTGCAAGTTGAATAAGGCGATTGCCCAATTGATGATAACTATCTATGCCGCGTAGTAATACCTGATACAATTCAGATGAATTACCCAAAGAAGGAGATTCTATGAAGAAATTTGCGGCTGTTGGTTTGCTCATTTTGGCTCTGTCCTTTCCGGCCTTTGCGGGACATACGGTACAGGGAGAACGCTACTGTAGCTGCGGCACGCCTGCCTGTGTTGAGGATTATCCAGGCGAATGTGGTGACAAAATGCTTTCGTCATCAACTAACGCTCCAAGTAACGGTACGGCAGAATTAGGAATAACTCTAGTGGCGTTGTTACTGTGGCTTAGACTGAAAGCCTAAAAGTTTTAAGAAAAACCGAACTCTCCCTGTTGCTCTCGTGGCAACTGAATATCTGTCTGCGCTATTGTAGCGGAAAACACACAGAATGCAAACGCCAAGTTACATACCACTGAACAAGACGGACTGATCTTCCGTTTCCGTACCGGTTGTCAGTGGAATCATATTCCCAGAGTCTATGGGGATGACTCGACTCTCCACCGCACCTTTCAGCACTGGGTCGAGTTAGGTTTGTTCGAGAAGATAGTGAGATTAAGGTTAATATAGCTATCAAAGTTCGGCCCTGTTGCCAAGTTCATCGTTGTAGACATAAAGGGCAATGCGCGGTGCAATATATAGAGCGTTTCTGAAAAGCCCCGAAGGGGCATAATTCAATAGCTTGGGGCGATGCCCCAAGATCAGCAGCCGCAACCGGGTAAGCCCTGAAAGGGCGCGATAACCCAAGGGCGGCTCCGATATTGCGCCCTTTCAGGGCTGGGGTGCTTAACCTGACTTCTCCCCGGCGCGTTGCGCCGGGCTATTGAATTACGCCTTTTCAAGGCTTTCACTGACTTTTCAGAAATGCTCTATAATTGCGGAGGTTCTGAACAAATTGAGCAAGCGGTGAATCAATAAAGGTTTCTTTTTTCCTCGCCTCGTACTCTGCCCAGAAGTCTGTGTTTTTATACAGCTCTTCCACAAGAATTCTTGTATGGTCAATCAAGGTTTTTGCAGAAGCCAGATAGTTATGTAAGAGACAGACGATTTCTAATTGAAACATTTCAAGCCGATCATGGTCGTGCCAAATCAGAATCGCATTATCCGGTTTTCTGAATGCTGTTAAAGCTCTTCTCAAAACCACTCTTCCAGATCGCCAGCGCTACTGCGGCTAGCTTGCGGGCAATCGTTAGCCGCGCCATCTCTGCACGCACGCCGCTGGCCTGTAGCCTCTCGTACAGCTTCTTAAAGAACGCTTCTTTCAGTGTCTCAATCGCTGCGCTCTTGAAGATCACCTTCAGCCTGCGGCTATGATTCGGATTCAAGCCGCGTGTCTGGGTGCTCTTCGGGCGGCGCGCCAGCTTGTCGCCGACCACCTGATAATCGGCACTTGATCGCGTCACCACGGCAAAGCCACCGTACGTCCACAACTGCCGCTTCGTGCGAAAGCGATGTGGCGAGCCGATCACCGCGATCATCTGCGCCACCCGGATTGGCCCCAGCCCCGGCACCGCACACAGCCGCTTGAAAGCCGGCAGCTTGCGGGCCTCTTTCAGTAAGACGGCCTTCGCTTCGCGCCGCAACTCACGCAGATGATCAAGCTGCTTGTAGAGAAACTCGGCGCGCAATCGCCAGCCGCCCCCGATGAGTTTGGCAAGCCAGGCAGCGCGATTGCGCAGGCAGTAGACATCCCGGCCTGCGCACTTGACCGCCTGTGAGCGATAGACGGCTTTAAGTCGATTCATGCAGCGGGTGGTGTCCTCGGTCAGCGTCTCATAGTTGTGCGCCAGTTGTTTCAAGGTCTGCGTTTGCGGCGACCCATGATAGACGCCCTTGAGTAGACCGGCGCGCAAATCCACCGCCAGATTACCCGCATCGAGGCGATCACTCTTGTTGTCGCATTTGAGCGAATGATGCAGGCGCGGATTACAAACGAGCACTTCGGCAACCAGAGGCCGAGTCAGATCATGGAGCCATTGCGCCTGGGTGCCTTCTTCAAAAGTAAGGTGAACCACACCGCTGAGGCCGCGCAGGAAATCACGGATGGCAGTCGCATCAGTTTGCATCACGGCCTGGGTTAGCAGCTTGCCGTCGAAATTGAGGACGGCTGCCGAAATGGTTGCTAGATGGACATCGAAAGCGACATACTTAATGTCAGTCATTGGCGCTCCTTTCGTAGGCAGTTGGTTTTTAGCGAATCCAAGCTACCATATAGGGGCGCTTTTTCAATATAGCGTTAGACGGCGATCTGTTATTGTGGAGATGGCTCCCACAACTCAACCTTGTTCCCATCGGGATCTATAAACCACCCGAACTTCCCATACTCATATTCCTCTATCTCGCCGATGATTTGCCCTCCTCCTTCTTTGACCTGACCAAGCGCCTCTCTTAAATCATCGACAATCAGGTTAAACATGTACTCCTTTGCCGATGGGGCGAAATAGTTGGTTGAGGATTTAAAAGCGCTCCACACCGTCATGCTATTCTTCGGCATGGACTGCGGCTGGAAGCCCATGCCTGATTGGGGATCGGCTCTAAAGCCGAGCCAACGCTCATACCACTCATAGAGTTTTTCTGGATCAGGTGATTTGAAGAAAACGCCGCCAACACCAAGAACTTTAGCCATACTTATTGCCTCCTTGATCAGGCACGTATATTAACAAGTCGAAGCTCTGCGACCAAGGCAGCTTGGCTTGAGCCGTCTAACGCTCCGATTCAGCGGGCGCGGGAACGGCATTGAAAGAAAGTATAAGAACCGCGCTGCCCGCGCTCCGCTGCAATCGGAGCGTTAGACGTTGTCGTTGGATCTATAGAGCATTTCTGAAAAGTCAGTGAAAGCCCCGAAGGGGCGTAATTCAATAGCCCGGCGCGTTGCGCCGGGTAGAAGTCAGGTTAAGCACAGCAGCCCTGAAAGGGCGCAATATCCGAGATGCCCCTGGGTTATCGCGCCCTTTCAGGGCTTACCCGGTTGCGGCTGCTGATCTTGAGGCGATGCCCCAAGCTATTGAATTACGCCCCTTCGGGGCTTTTCAGAAACGCTCTATAGTCTCTTTTCTCACATTCTTCAATCTTTCTTCTGGCTGCCTCTCCTCTGCTCATTATTCAATTCTACTTTTCGTCCTTCTTGTCTCTTCCCCCGTTTTCCAAGTCGTCGCACATGTGCATTATGCTATCCCATTCGGCCAGCATCTTTGGGCGATTCCGATAGGTCCCACGCACCAGCGGATCTAACTCCTTCTGGATTTTTTCTCCTTCAGCCAAGAGTTCGATGATACGTGGGTCGGTCGCTTCATCCGGCCCCGTCGGATTTTCCCGATCCAGCCTCTCAATTTCTCTGATAATGCGGTCCAATTTGCTGAAGAGGTTTTCATGTTCCATTTGCGATTCTCGTTTCTATAAACGTCTAACACTCACATTCAGGCGGCGCGCGAACGGTGCTGGTGAAACGACGTGAAGTGCGCGGCCCGCGCTCGCCTGCAAGCCGTTGTTAGACTGAGCGTCCTTTAGAACGCCGCCGCGCCCCATCGCCGCGCCTTCAATCTTCGTGACGAATCATACAAGTTGATTTGGAGCGCGGCAACCTGCTGCGATGAAGCGACGGCCTCGTAGCGCGGCGGCATCCGCAAATTTCCCCGGCACCCGCACGCCGATGTCTAACGCTCACGTTCAGCGGGGCCGTGAACGGCATTGCGAGAACGATGTGAAACTCGCTTCGCAGCCTCCTAAGAAACCTCCGGCGATTGCAGTTACGGCAAACCGCGTTGGATTGCAACCAACCGCAGAATCAGTTAACTCCTTAGCTAACTCCTCTGCCGCGTTTACCCATTATGCGGCCA